>Ga0137438_1000242_pt1 | contig 10780 bp, 4 predicted proteins | sample EasRivERMGT157_2_FD_102327 | JGI IMG/M metagenome (GOLD analysis project Ga0137438, IMG submission 102327) | Soil microbial communities from meander-bound floodplain in the East River, Colorado, USA - East River MetaG ERMGT157_2 | ecosystem: Environmental > Terrestrial > Soil > Floodplain ... | reverse complement strand
GGATCAGCCGATCCTGACCCTGTCGGTGACGTCGGCGACCTTGCCGCTCGCCGAGGTCGATGACTTCGCCGATTCGGTGCTCGCGCAGAAGATCTCGCAGGTGTCCGGGGTCGGGCTGGTGACGATCGGCGGCGGCCAGAAGCCCGCGGTGCGGGTCCAGGTCGATCCGGTCGCGCTCGCCGGCACCGGGCTCACGGTCGAGGACGTGCGCACGGCGATCGCGGCGGCCAACGTCAACCAGCCCAAGGGCAACCTCGACGGCGCGCGCCAGGACTGGGCGCTCGCGACCAACGACCAGCTGGCCAGCGCGGCGAGCTTTCGCCCGCTCATCCTCGCGTACAAGAACGGCGCGCCGGTCCGGCTGGCCGACGTCGCGACCGTGATCGACGGCGTCGAGAACGCGCAGCTCGCGGGCTGGGCCGGCGTGGCTCCCGCCGCCCACGCCACCCGCGCGATCATCGTCAACGTCCAGCGCCAGCCCGGCGCCAACATCATCGAGGTCACCGACAACATCAAGAAGCTGCTGCCGCAGCTCCGCGCGTCGATGCCGCAGGCGATCGACGTCGAGGTGCTCGCGGATCGCACCGAGACCGTGCGCGCCTCGGTCGACGACGTGCAGTTCACGCTGCTGCTCACCATCGCGCTGGTGGTCGGCGTGATCTACCTGTTCCTGGGCAGCATCCGCGCCACGGTCATCCCCGGCGTCGCCGTGCCGCTGTCGCTGATCGGCACGTTCGGCGCGATGAAGCTGTGGGGGTTCTCGCTCGACAACCTGTCGCTGATGGCGCTCACGATCTCGACCGGGTTCGTGGTCGACGACGCGATCGTGATGGTCGAAAATGTCTCGCGGTTCATCGAGCACGGTGACAAGCCGTTCGACGCCGCGATCAAGGGCGCCAAGCAGATCGGCTTCACGATCGTGTCGCTGACCGTATCGCTGGTCGCGGTGCTGATCCCGCTGCTGTTCATGGGCGGCCTGGTCGGGCGGCTGTTCAACGAGTTCGCGGTCACGCTCGCGATCGCGATCGTGCTGTCGGCGATCCTGTCGCTGACGCTGACCGCGATGATGTGCGCGTGGATCCTGCGGCCCCACAACGAGCAGGCGCCGGGCCTCCTGGCGCGCGGGTTCGAGCGCGGGTTCGCCGCGGTCGGGCGGTTCTACGATCGCACGCTGCAGATCGTGCTGCGCCACCAGCGCACGACGCTGCTGGTCACGGTCGCGACCCTGGCGGTCACCGTGCTGCTCGCGCTCCACGTGCCCAAGGGGTTCTTCCCGGTCGAGGACACCGGCATGATCGTCGGCGTCACCGAGGCGGCGCCCGATGTCTCGTTCGGCAAGATGCTCGAGCTCCAGCAGCGCGCGGCCGACGCCGTGCTGACCGACCCCGACGTCGCCACGATCTCGTCGTTCATCGGCGCCGACGGCACCAACCCGACGCAGAACAGCGGCCGGCTATCGATCACGCTGGTCCCGCGCGACCACCGCGATGCCGGCGCCGGCGAGATCATCGCCCGCCTGCAGACCAGGCTCGCCGATGTCCAGGGCATCACGGTCTACCTCCAGCCGGTCCAGGACCTCACTGTCTACGCCCGGATCGCGCGCACCCAGTACCAGTACACGATCGAGGACCCCGATCCCGCGGAGCTCGCCGCGTGGTCGCCGCGCCTGCTCGACGCGATGAAGCAGCTGCCCGAGCTGCGTGACGTCGCGTCGGATCAGCAGACCCTGGGGCTCGAGCTCCACGTCGCGGTCGATCGCGACAGCGCGTCGCGGCTCGGCGTCACCACGCAGGCGCTCGACGACACCCTGTACGACGCGTTCGGCCAGCGCATCGTGTCGACCACGTTCACCCAGCTCAACCAGTACCGGATCATCCTCGAGCTCCGGCCCGAGGATCGCGAGAACGTCGGCTCGCTCGATCGGATCTACGTGCGGTCGCAGACCGGGACCGCGATCCCGCTGTCGGCGTTCGCCAGGCTCGAGACCCGCAGCACGGCGCTCGCGATCGATCACGAGGGCCAGTTCCCGTCGGTGACGCTGTCGTTCAACACCGCGCCCGGGGTGTCGCTGGGCGAGGCGACCGCCGCGATCGACGCGGTCTCGGCGCGGCTCGATCCGCCGCCGGCGATGCGCGCGCAGTTTCAGGGCGCGGCGGCGGTGTTCCGCGAGTCGCTCGCGTCCGAGCCGTTCCTGATCCTCGCGGCGCTGATCACGGTCTACATCGTGCTCGGCGTGCTCTACGAGAGCTACATCCACCCGATCACGATCCTGTCGACCCTGCCGTCGGCGGGCGTCGGGGCGATCCTCGCGCTCGAGCTCACCGGGATGGCGTTCGACGTGATCTCGCTGATCGGCATCGTGCTGCTGATCGGCATCGTCAAGAAGAACGCGATCATGATGATCGACTTTGCGCTCGAGGCGGAGCGCGAGCAGCACATGACGCCGGAGCAGTCGATCTACCAGGCCTGCCTGCTCCGGTTCCGCCCGATCATGATGACCACGATGGCCGCGCTGCTCGGCGGCCTGCCGCTCGCGCTCGGCTCGGGCACCGGCGCCGAGCTGCGCCGCCCGCTCGGCATCACGATCGTCGGCGGCCTCCTGGTGTCGCAGATCCTCACGCTGTACACGACGCCGGTGATCTACCTGTTCATGGAGCGCATCGCGCGGCGGTTCTCGAAGCGGCCGCCGCCGGCCGAGCCGCCCGCGGTCGGGGAGAACGCGGGAATCTGTCGGCGCCGTTCATCCGCCGTCCGAAGGCGACCTGGCTGCTCGCCGCGGCGCTGCTCTTGGCCGGCGCCGCCGCGTTCACCCAGCTGCCGGTGTCGCCGCTGCCCAAGGTCGACTTCCCCACGATCAGCGTCAACGCCAGCCTGCCGGGCGCGAGCCCGACCACGATGGCGACCGCGGTCGCGATGCCGCTCGAGCGCAGGTTCGGGCGGATCGCCGGGGTCAGCGAGATCACGTCGCAGAGCTCGCTCGGCACGACCGGCGTGACCGTGCAGTTCGAGATGGATCGCGACGTCGAGGGCGCGGCGCGCGACATCCAGGCGGCGATCAACGCGGCGGGCGGCGACCTGCCGGCGAACCTGCCGTCGCGCCCGAACTATCGCAAGGCCAACCCGGCCGACGCGCCGATCCTCATCATCTCGCTGCGCTCGAAGTCGCTGCCGCTGCCGTACGTGTTCGAGGTGGCTAACACCGTGCTGGCGCAGAAGCTCGCGCAGGTCCCGGGCGTCGGCCAGGTCGGCGTCGGCGGAGGCGTGCAGCCCGCGGTCCGCGTGCAGGTCGATCCGGCGGCGCTCGCCGGGCTCGGGATCGGGCTCGAGGACGTCCGCACCGCGCTGACCAGCGCGACGTCGAACCAGCCCAAGGGCGGGGTCGGCACGACGCAGTGGCAGACGATCGGCGTCGACGATCAGCTGCTGAACGCCGCCGCGTGGAACAACGTGATCATCCACTGGGCCCAGCCCGGTGATGAGACCGCCGGCGCGGCGAACCCGGCGGTCCGCGCGGGGGACATCGGCGGCGCGGTGCGGCTCGGCGACATCGCGACGGTCACCGACGACGTCGAGAACCACCGGGTCGCCGGGTGGTACGACGGCGAGCGCACGGTGATGCTGTTCATCCGGCGCCAGCCGGGCGCGAACATCCTCGAGGTGATCGACCGGATCAAGGCGCTGTTGCCCGAGCTCACGCGGACGATCTCGCCGGCGATCGACGTCCAGATCGCGATCGACCGCGCGACCTCGATCCGGCGCTCGGTGCACGACGTCGAGCGCTCGCTGATGATCAGCATCACGCTGGTCGTGCTGGTCGTGTTCGTGTTCCTGCGCAGCGCCCGGGCTACTGCGATCCCGGCGGTCGCCGTGCCGCTGTCGCTGGTGGCGACGTTCGGGGTGATGTACCTGCTCGGGTTCAGCCTCGACAACCTGTCGCTGATGGCGCTGACCATCGCCACCGGGTTCGTCGTCGACGACGCGATCGTCGTGACCGAGAACGTGACGCGCCACCTCGAGGGCGGGCGGTCGCCGCGCGAGGCCGCGCTGGCGGGCGCCAAGCAGATCGGCTTCACGATCGTCAGCATCACGGCGTCGCTGCTCGCGGTGTTCATCCCGCTGCTGTTCATGGGCGGCATCGTGGGCCGGCTGTTCCGCGAGTTCGCGATGACCCTGGCGATCGCGATCTCGCTGTCGGCGATCATCTCGTTGACCCTGACGCCGATGATGTGCAGCGAGCTGCTGCACGCCAGGCGCCGCGCGCCGGGGCCGGTCGGGCGCGCGCTCGACCGCGGGCTGGCGGGGCTGGTCGCCGGGTACGGCCACGCCCTGCGGTTCGTGCTGCGCCACCGGGTCGTGGTGGGGCTGGTCACGCTCGCGACGATCGGGACCACGATGTGGCTCTACACGAAGGTGCCGCCCGGGTTGTTCCCGCAGCAGGACACCGGGATGCTGCGCGGCGGCTCGGAGGCACCGCAGGACATCTCGTACCCGGCGATGAAGGCGCGCCAGGAGCAGCTCAACGCGATCGTGATGCAGGATCCCGCCGTGGCGCACGTGGTGTCCAACATCGGCGGGTTCGGGGCGACCACCGGCAACACCGGCACGTTCTTCGTCGCGCTCAAGGACCAGTCGGAGCGCACGGCGAGCGCGAGCCAGGTGGTCGATCGCCTGCGCGGCAAGCTCGCGCACGTCCAGGGCATCGATCTCAAGCTGCAGGCCGTGCAGGACGTCCAGGTCGGCGGCCGCGGCTCGCGCGCCCAGTACCAGTACACGCTGCAGTCCGCCGATCTCGCCGAGCTCGACACCTGGATCCCGAGGCTGTCGGCGGCGCTGCGCAAGCTGCCCGAGATCAAGGACATCAACAGCGATCAGCAGAACGCCGGGCTCCAGCTCATGATCGAGATCGATCGCGACACCGCGGCGCGGTTCGGGATCACGGCGGCGGCGATCGACAACACGCTGTACGACGCGTTCGGCCAGCGCCAGGTCGCGACGTTCTATACCCAGGTCAACCAGTACCGCGTGGTGCTGGAGGTCGCGCCGTCGGTCGGCACCGATCCATCGGCGCTCGATCGCATCTTCGTCCCGGCGGCGACCGGCGAGCAGGTGCCGCTGTCGACGCTGGTCAAGGCGTCCGAGACCACGGTGCCGCTGTCGATCAGCCACCAGGGCCAGTTTCCGGCCGCGACGATCTCGTTCAACCTCGCGGCCGGCGTGGCGCTCGGTCAGGCCACGGTGGCGATCGAGCGCGCGGCCGCGCAGATCGGGATGCCGGCCAGCATCCACGGCCAGTTCGCGGGCACCGCGCAAGCGTTCAAGGACTCGCTGGCGACCCAGAAGTTCCTGATCACGATCGCGCTGCTCACCGTCTACATCGTGCTCGGCGTGCTCTACGAGAGCTACATCCACCCGATCACGATCCTGTCGACCATCCCGTCGGCCGGGCTCGGCGCGCTGCTGGCGCTCCTGGTGTTCGGGTCCGACCTCAACCTGATCGCGATGGTCGGCCTGATCCTGTTGATCGGCATCGTCAAGAAGAACGCGATCCTGATGGTCGACTTCGCGATCGAGCTCGAGCGCGAGGGCAAGCCGCCGATCGACGCGATCTACCAGGCGTGCCTGCTGCGGTTTCGCCCGATCCTGATGACCACGCTCGCCGCGCTGCTCGGCGCGCTGCCGCTCGCGCTCGGCAGCGGCGCCGGCAGCGAGCTGCGCCGGCCGCTCGGCATCGCGATCGTCGGCGGCCTCCTGGTCTCACAGGTCCTGACGCTGTTCACCACGCCCGTGACCTACCTCGCCCTGCACCGGTTCGTGAAGCGCCGGCGAGTCGACGAGGTTGCGGCGGTCGCGCCGATGTGACACCACTGGACAAGAGGTGCGCAACTCGGCATCACCGAGTACGCGACAAATCAGCTGTTCACGTCGAGTGTCCGCATGATACATTCGCATCGTGGGAGACACCGGCCGTACGCTGGCATGTCCTGAATGCCGTAAGCCCTGCCTCCGGGGCAGCAAGTTCTGCGCCCACTGCGGGACGCTGCTGAGCAGCCTCGACCTCGACTTCCTCAACCTCGACGCCGATGGCTCGCTGCCGCCCGGCACGCTGGTCGGCAGCTACCGGTTGATCACGGTGCTCGGCGAGGGCGGCATGGGGCGGGTCTACCTCGCTGAGCACATCAAGCTCGGCCGCCGGGTCGCGATCAAGAAGCTGCGCCGCGAGCTGGTATCCAACGCCGGCGCGGTCGCGCGGTTCTTCGCCGAGGCCCGCGCCGTGAACCGGATCTTCCACGAGAACATCGTCGAGATCACCGACATCATCGAGCAGCCGGGCGGTGACAACTGCATCATCATGGAGCTGCTCAAGGGCGAGGACCTCGCGCACCGCGTGCTGCGCGCGCGGACCTTGCCGCTGGTGCGCGCCTACGGCATCGCCTCGCAGATCGCCAGCGCGCTGTCCGCCGCGCACGCCGCGGGGATCATCCACCGCGATCTCAAGCCCGACAACATCTTCCTGATCGAGCGCGCCGGCAACCCGGACTTCGTCAAGGTGCTCGATTTCGGCGTCGCCAAGCTGACCGGTGCGGACGACCGCGGCATCGCGATGCACGCCACTGCCGCGGGGCAGATCATCGGCACTCCTGAATACATGTCACCGGAGCAGGCGCGCGGCGAGGCTGTCGACTTCCGCGCCGACATCTACGCGCTCGGCGTGATCGTCTACGAGATGATCACCGGCGCGCTGCCGTTCCAGGCCAAGAGCTTCGGCGAGCTGATGATGAAGCACATGACGGTGCCGGTGGAGCTCCCGAGCCGTCAGCCGGGGCTGTCGCAGGCCATCCAGGCCAGCCGCGATCGACTGGTCGTCGATCTGCTCGCCAAGGATCCGGCCGAGCGCCCGGCGTCGATGGCCGAGGTCGAGCGCCGGCTGCGCGACCTGATCGACGCGATCCTGCGATCCGAGTCGAGTCGCTCGGCGGCCTCCAAGCCCGCCGAGCCGGTCGCCAAGGTGGCGCTGGTCCGGCGGCAGACGCCGCTCGCGGCGGTCGAGATCGCGACGCCCCGGTCGGTGTCGCGGATCGACGTCCTCACGCCCGCGAGCATCCAGCTCGAATCGATCGCGAGGCCGCTGCTCGCGCCCTCGACGCCTGCGCTGCCTGCGCGGTCACCGACCGGCGACGCGACGCGGCCACCGAGCGGCGTGGCCGCCACCCCGGAGCGCCTCGCCAAGTCGTCGAGCGACGCGCACCCGCTCACAGATGGCGGCCCGAGCGGCGCGCCGGGTATGGAGCGCTCCGGCATCGCGCCCGGTCGCGAGGCCAGCGCGTCGGCCACCACCGATGTCGCTGCTCCGGGTGCCCCGGCGCGGACCACACGCGATGCGGCCGAGGTCGCGCGGCGGCCGATGATCCTGGTGTTGCGGCGGGTCGGGCTCGGCGGCGCTCTGGCCGTCGCGCTCGTCGGGGTTGCCGTCGCGCTGGAGCTTCACCAACCGTTCGATGCGCTACCCGCGGCCGAGTCGGCGGAGGTCAAGATCAAGCTCGTGTCTGCCCCGCCCGGCGCCGAGGTGCGGCTGGTCGGCACGAACTCCCTGCTCGGGGTCACGCCGTTGCTCCAGACGTTCCCGCGCAGCGAGCACCCGGCGACGGTCGAGCTTGCCCGGCCCGGGTTCGCGACCGTCACGCAGGTCATCCCGCTGACCGGTGACGACGCGGTCGCGGTGGCGCTCACCCCGGTGCCCGCGGCTCCGCCGGCCCCGGCCCCGGTGGCGCCCGCGCCTGCCGTGCCTGCCGTGCCTGCCGCGCCTGCCGCGCGGGCCGCGCCCGCTGGGCCACCGGTTCCCCGTGCAGCGCCGAGCCCGGAGCGGCAGGTCCCCGCGGCACCGGCGAAGCGCACGGCACCGCCGCCCTCCGATCCCCCGCTGGATCGGAATGGCACGATGGACGTATTCAAGCGAGACTGACGCGATGAGGGGGATGCTGGCGATCGCGATCGTGAGCGCGGTGATCACGGCAGCGCCCGCGCGCGCCGACGAACGCACGGACAAGGCCCGGCAGAAGGTCGGAGCCGCGGATGTCGACTACCGGCTCGGCCGGTTCGCCCAGGCGCTCGACGAGTACACCAGGGCGTACGAGATCTACCCGGTGCCGCCGCTGCTGTTCAACATCGGGCAGTGCCACAAGCAGCTCGAGAACTACAAGGAGGCGATCTTCTTCTTCGAGGGCTACCTGCGCGACGATCCGACGACGTCGCAGCGCGCGGTGGTCGAGGATCTGATCCGCGAGTCGCGCGCGGCGCTGGAGCGTGCGCGAAAGCCCGAGCCCGCCGAGCCCGGCCACGGTCCCGCGCCGGTCGCACCCGCGCCGGTCGATCCACAAGCCAGGCCACAAGCCAGGCCACAAGCCAGGCCACAAGCCAGGCCACAAGCCAGGCCACAAGCCACGCCGCAAGCCACGCCGCAAGCCACGCCGCCGGCCGGGCCCCAGATCGGGCCCCAGATCGGGCCCCAGATCGGGCCCCAGATCGGGCCACCGACAGGTCCGCAAGCCGGGTCGCCCGGTGCCTCGTCCGGCCCGCAGCCCGGCGAACCGACGACGCCGGCACCCGAGGCCGCTCGAGGCCGCTCGCGCGCCCTGCCTGCGGTGATGATCGGCGGCGGGGTCGCGGCGCTCGCCACCGGCGGCGCGCTGTATTACTACGGTCAGAAGCGCGGGCCCGGTGAGAAGTATGTCTACGACGACACCCGGCTCGCCGGGGGCACGTTGATCGTCGTCGGCGCCGCCGCGCTCGTCGTGGGCGGGGTCCTGTGGCCGCGGCATCGCGATGTCGGGGCGCCCGTCGCGGCGCTCGCCCCGGGCGCAGGCTACGTGGGATGGGCGGGCGCGTTCTGATGTGGCGCGTGGCGCTGATCCTTGTGGTGGGGTGCGGCCGCCACCTCAACCCCGAGTGGTGCGCCGTGGCCGGGCACAGCGACCCGGGGTGCACGGCGGTGCCGGCGGTGATCGACGCGCGGTCGGGGGGCTGCGCGGTGGACGACGACTGCCCGGGCTCGGTGTGCCTCCCCACCGGCGGGTGCGCGGATCCGAACGCCGTGCTCCACGTCGCGCCGGACGGGGCCGGGACCGCGTGCACAAGCGAGCTGCCGTGCCAGCTGGCCACCGCGATCGGCGGCGCGCTTCCGGATCGCCACATCATCGCGCTGGCTCCGGCGACCTACCGCGGCATGGTCGCGATCGATCACAGCGTGCAGCTCGTCGGCAGGAACGCCACGCTGCAGGCGGCGACCGGGGACGCGGTCACGGTGACCAGCAGCGCCGTGGCCGAGCTCGACTTCGTCGCGATCACCGGCGCGGTCGCCGCGAGCGGGCTGACGTGCGCCGCGGGCACCACGGTCACGGCGCGCGCGGTCCGCATCTTCGGCAACCAGCAAGGGATCACCAGCGCAGGCACGCTGAGCGTCGAGCGATCGACCCTGAGCTCGAACACCGACGGCGCCGTCGTGGTCACCGCGGGCGCGATCGACCTCCACGACAACTTCATCTTGAACAACGGCAGCGACACGGCGCGGGTGGCCAGCGTCTCGATCGCCGCCGGCGTGACCGGCGCGCTGGCGTTCAACACCGTCGCGTACAACAACGCGAGGCAGACCGCGGATCCGGGGGTGGATTGCAACGCCGCCGCGGTGACCGGCACCGGCAACCTCGTCACCGACAACACCCACAAGGGGTCGTTCGGGGTGAGCCCGCAGGTGGTGGGCGCGTGCGACTTCACGCGGTCGTACACGGCCCCCGGCACCGGCGGCAACGATCTGCGCTGGGTCGATGTCACCGCGGGGGCGCCGGGGTTTCACCTGACGTCCGCGTCGACCGCGGTGCTCGACCAGCTCGCGTGCGCGGCGGGCGAGGACTTCGACGGCGACCCACGGCCGAGCGGCGCCGCCTGCGACTTCGGAGCCGACGAGCTCAAGCGGTGATCGCCGCTTGCGCTGTGCGCGGCGCGCCGGCGGTCGTGCGGGGGATATCGCACCTCCTCGCTGAGGCCAACTGTCCGGAGCGCCGGCGGTTGCTGTGGTATCGCGCCACCATCAGCTCCGCGGCATCACTGGCGCATCACTGAAGATCCACGGGCTTCGCACGGGGCATGTCGCATGCAGGCCTTCGAGGTCATGGCACGGGACACGGCCGTCCGCTTCACGCCCGGTGCCCGCATCGGCGATTATCTGGTCGAGCGCGAGGTCGCGATCGAGGAGACCGCGGTGGTCTATCTCGCGACCCACGTGGTGCTGCCGCGTCAGGCCCAGGTCAAGGTCACCCACCCCGGCTCGCGCACCGCGGCGGTCCAGCTGCTGCGCGAGGCCTGCATCCTCGAAGCGCTGTCGCACGCCGGGATTCCCCGCGTCCACGAGTGCGGTGTGCTGCCCGACCGCCGGCCGTGGAGCGCGATCGAGCGGATGCCGGGCGCGATGCTGAAGCAGCTCGCCGGCGACGGCCCGCTGGCGCTGTCCGATCTGGTCGTCGCGCTGCGCGACGTCGCGGATATCCTGCAGCACGCGCACGAGCGCGGCGTCGTGCACCGCCGGCTGACCGCGACGGCGATCATCCGCACCCAGCGCCGCCGCAGCGGCCACGCGATCTGCGACTGGAGCGACGCGCGCACGCTCGACAGCGAGACCGATGTCACCGTCGATCCGCGCGACGATATCCTCGCGCTCGGCACGATCGCGTTCCGCTTGCTGACCGGTCGACCGCACGAGCCGCAGGCGTCGGCCGCGCCGTTCTGCCCG
>Ga0137438_1000241_pt1 | contig 10815 bp, 9 predicted proteins | sample EasRivERMGT157_2_FD_102327 | JGI IMG/M metagenome (GOLD analysis project Ga0137438, IMG submission 102327) | Soil microbial communities from meander-bound floodplain in the East River, Colorado, USA - East River MetaG ERMGT157_2 | ecosystem: Environmental > Terrestrial > Soil > Floodplain ... | reverse complement strand
ATCGGCGTTCTTGGCGCTGTGCTTGCTGCAATAGTCGGCGCGATGTACTCCTGGCGCACCTGTTTTTTCATCGGTGGCGGAATGGGATTTGCTTTGCTTGCTTTGCGGATCGGAGTTTATGAATCCGGCATGTTCGAGCATGTGAAGAAGCAAAATGTTCTGCGCGGCAATTTCTTCAAAATCTTTTCCACGAGAAAAAATACCTGGAAATACCTGCGAGTCATTGGTATCGGCATGCCCACGTGGTTTGTTGTCGGCATCCTCATTACCTTCTCGCCTGAGTTCGGCAAAGTGTTCGGTATGACGGAAATCCCGGAGGCTGGTAAATCGGTAATGTTCTCGTATATCGGACTTTCGATCGGCGATGTTCTTTCGGGATATACGACCTATAAGCTTCGGAGCCGGAAAAAAGCGATGCTCATCTTTCTATCCATGACAGCGATATTTATTGCTTCTTATTTTATTTTCTCTCCAATTCCCCTTCCCGGATTTTATTTCATCTGCGCCTTGCTCGGATTCGGTACCGGGTATTGGGCGATGTTCGTCACAATAGCCAGCGAGCAGTTCGGCACGAATATCCGCGCTACGGTTACCACGACTGCTCCGAACTTCGTCCGCGGTGCTGTTGTGCCGATCACAGCACTCTTCAATCTATTACGAACTCCATTTGGCATCAGCGGCAGTGCACTGACTGTCGGAGCGGTCACGCTCTTCATCGGATTTCTTGCCTTATGGAAAATGGAGGAGACGTACGGGAAGGATCTGCATTATATCGAACCCTTACAGTAGCACGTGGAAATGCACTGTGTCAAAAAAAAAACGGTACACGGAATTTGACGGAATTAGACGGATGATATCAGAACGGGCTGCATAAATTACTGTTGTCGATCTATTGTAATTTCCATTAGCATCCGTCTATTTCCGTCAAATTCCGTGTTCCTATTCTTCTTCCCCTGAATTCTATCTAACTACCGTAAACTTTCCAGCCATAACCTCTCCCCCGACGCTTAGCCGAAGTAAATAGGTACCGCCGGATAGTTGAGATGTCGGTATTGTACAAGTATGTATGTCCGTCAGCGTTTCGCTACTTTCCGTCTTCGTGCGATACACTTCTTTACCTAATACATCAAAGACAGAAATTTTTGCCGATCGCGATTCCTTCGTTGAAGGATATCGTACGGTCGCCGAACTGCCGGAAACAGGATTCGGCGATACGGTCAACCCCCATGATGTTCCGGTATTTGCAGTTACCACGCCGGCCGGACGATCGATGATAATTACCTCACCCAGGAAATCGCCTTCGTAGTTATGACAGAATTTATACTCATTCCCTTTCACACGGATGATCAGCGTGTTCAGAAACAGATACGTACTCTTTAATTTTGTTGCGTACGTATCGAACCGAAGTGAACCAAGTCCCAGCGAATCCGGGATCGTGGAATTGCCGGTATTCGATATCGTGATCACGAGCGAGTCCCCGCTCATCGCCGATGATTTATACGCCCAACCGGCAGGCGGAGTATAGCGCTGTACCACTTTGGATGGCGTGATATCGATAATATCAGAATTGAATGCGATGCCGAACGTGATCTCATCGGCGATGACCTGTTGCTGAACGAAATTCTTCGGCATCTCCACTGCCATCGGCACCGTAACCAGCGTATCGGCATACACCGATTTTGCTCCGAGAAAATACGGCGAGGCGTATCCATAAGCAACCGAAACAGGACGCTGGATCGAACGAACGATACCCGAATCCTGATCGATCACGGCAAGTTCGTTATACGGCACATTCCTGATCACCTGCCGCCCGCCCGGCTGCCAGATCACGACAACGGAATCGATCACATCGGAACTCGCTGTACACGACGGAGAACCAAAACCAAAGTGGGCCATCGCTGGCTGATAACCATAATAGCTCTGATAGAATCCTACTTCCCGATCTTGTTTTTTACCACCATAATATACATTAACCATAGAACCGAGCCCCATGGAATTAGCCTTATGGCCCCGTAATTTTACGTTTAGCCATCGATTAGAATTACCTTGGTTACGCCAGAGTTTTGTTTTGCCTAAGGAAACATCAAGAAAATCAATGAAGCCATCGTTATCATAATCCGTCCACGAAAGTGAACTCGGAATGCTTGTAGAATTAGAAAAGAAAGGAGCAAGAGTCATGGTAAATCCCTGTGGTCCTCCATACCAGATCTGGGAAGCATCGATATTATCATAGAGAATAATATCTAAATATCCATCATTATCAACGTCCTGAATGAAAGACATTCGGTGATCTCCGGGCGGCGCATTTGTTAACTTGAGTTCGTCTGTCCAATTATGGAAACCTCTACCGCTATCATTATGCCAAATGACAAACTTTTCCGGCATAGCAAGTAAAAAATCAGGATACCCATCGTTATCAATGTCACCGAACGCTGCAGTTATACGATTATTAATACCGAACTCTTTAACATCAAACGAATTGTCGATAGCCTGAAAGGCAGACGATTGATTTACCAGAAATAGATCGGGGACAAAATCATCATGGATATAGAGATCAGGCCATCCATCATTATTGATATCAGCAGTTAATACAATGTCACCAACTTGCGGATTATCAAAAACATTAACCATATCGAGCGATTTTCCGGCATTATTATGGTAGCACATTGTCCCTTGACCTGCCTGAGCACTGACAATTAAATCTACAAAACCATCTTCGTCATAATCGGTCCAAATGGTGCCGACAGTTCTTCCGCCAGGATTTTGCATCATAGTACTTACATCACTAAATGTAAGGTCTCCATTATTTCGCCATAATTTATTTACAGAGCTTACAAATGCGTCCTGAAAACAATCAACAAATCCATCATTATCAAAATCGCCAAAACACATATGAGCATAATACCCAGGTGACAGGTTAGGAAATGCGGTATTGGTAATTTCAGTAAATGATCCGTTTCTAAGATTATGAAAGACCTGAGGCACCTGATCATTACCCAAATTACCTCTGGCAATGAACAAGTCCCAATAATCATCATTATCAAAATCTGCCCACGAATTAGTGAATGATGACGAGGAAGTTGATGGAGTCGTTATTCCCGATGTAGGAGTAACATCTTTAAAGGTTACTTGAGCAGAAGCAGGAGAAACGCAAAAGAGAATCCAAAGGAGGAATATCACGTTTTTCATTTTCACAGAAGAATGAGTTAAAACCGAGAAGCAATTACTTTCTAACTGACCACTTCTTGATAAAGAAAGTTCCAGCCAACGGGATCAGAAAAGGAACTGCCGGATAAAAGTACCGTGGTTCAACATTAACCGGCAAGTGAGATAAGAAGAAATATGCGACGATGGAGAATGGCAACATCCAAAATGTATAATTTTTTCTCCATTTCCAACAGCCAAGCAAGGAGAAAACAAGTAAAATCAATCCCAAAAGTGAACTTCCTAATTTTACAATAGCAATACCTGGCGTTTCTCTAAATTCCCTGAATAGTGATGCTGGAAATTTTTGCGCAAAATCTTCGCTCGTTTTCTTAGTAGGAGTTCCATCCTCAACGATAAATAATCCTCGAGGTATTATAAGTAAAGGTATTCGTTTAATAACAGTCTTAACAAACCAAATGGGACGTTCTTTGATAATTTCTAGTGCCTTTCGCGTTCTTTCCTGATCACGTTCAGGCCCGCGAGGATAATAGAGATCTGCTTGGTCTTCTAATATTTTTAGCCTGTTATCTGAATAGACCGTACCAAGTGTATCACCAAATTGACTAATTCCTTCAAATGCAGCAATTCCATTGCTGTAACCTAAAGGGAGAAACTTTCCGCCGCTTGCATTGTAGTTATATCCTGTTTGAACTCCCATAACAATGATAAATCCCACTAAAAACGGGAAAAGCATTTGAAATGAATATTTCCGTCCGAATATAAAGGCAAGTCCGACGAATAAGAATATAGGTAAAAATGCAACATCTGCTCTGAGCAATGTACCAATTCCGATCATGACACCTGCTATTATTCCATTTTTCCATAGACCGGAGGAAGAAGATTTTTTCTGTGAAAATAAATAAAGGGTAATTGCAATTGGCAATGCTACTAGTGCTTCCGGTAAAATCGTCACTTCAAATCGAGCGGAGTTCAACCATATTGCTCCACCGATTCCACAGATAATTGCATACGCAGAATTCTTTGTTAATCTTTCATAAGTAAGGAAGAACAATGGGCCTATCAAAGCCATTAACAGAGCATGTACCAATTGTATCATTATTAATGAGCTGCCAAAAATTGACATGCTGACACTTAGAAGCCAAGGATACAAAGCAGGTTTATCTATAAAAGGTAGGTTTACGAATTGCTTTACCGGTGAAGATATCCTTGCCGTATCTACATATATGGACATGCCTTTGCCGACAATCATATTCTGCGCTACGTTGAGATAGCGTAATGAAGACCCCTCAAAATAATTTGTACCGGGATAAAGTGCAACGAATACGCAGCGCACTATCAAACCAATCGCAAATAGAAAAAAAAGAAGAGACCTTCTATTACTTCGTATTTTTTGCCACATAGTATTCATAGGCGTCTGTCATCATTTGTTGGTCTGGAAATCGGGACTGCCACCCTAATTCTTTTTTGGCCTTTGAAGTATCAAGGATGTAATCAATACTTGCAATCTTATATTGCTCCGGGAAAAGTGGAGAAAGTCGAAATAAATAAAGGAAATTTAAACCAAATATTGTTAGCCCTTGAGGCAGGTGGAGCAGTTTTGAGTGTGAATTCTCACTTGTAATAAGATGACTCAAGAGATCTTTCACCGTTGGGGGATTATCAGAGCCAAGATTGAAAATCCCTTTAGCCTTTTTCTCTAAGGCAAGGGATATTGCATTCGCCAGATCAAAAACCGAGATCATTTGGTACCGTGTTAAACCCTTGCCAATAACAGGAACCGGCTTATTATTTTTTATGATCTTGAACAGCTTAACCATTACACCAAGTCTTCCGGGCCCCAGAATTAATCTTGGCCGAAAAATTGTCCAAAGGCATTTTTCTTCCAGATAACTTTGTATTAACTTTTCTGCTTCTTTTTTGCTGGTACCGTAATCTCCGAGTGGATTTGTCGGATGTTCTTCATTGACAGGGCTTCTTTGTGGCACTCCGTATGTCATATCGGTAGACACAAAAAGGAAGTGTTTAAGGTTGCTCGACGAAGATAATACCTCAAGCAGTTTTTTTGTCCCACCAACATTTGTGGAAAAAAAGTACTCTTTCTCCTTCCACTTTGGGATATCTTTATTAAACTGATTAGCGGCCAAGTGAATCACATTGTCAGCACTTTGAAGAGCAGTAATCATTTCTTCTGACGGCTCACGAATATCCCCCTGAATATATCTGTCAGCATCAGTCGGTTCATTACGTTTATCAATATTTATGACAGAATGCCCGAGCTTTTTTAACTCATTTATTAAAACCTTGCCGAGAAATCCAGACCCACCAGTTACAACTGAAATCATACTTCCGAGAATATTATATTTCTTTTGTTCTTATCCCTTTCATCCCTCTCAAAATCCCTTTTGCGCTTATCCGCAGTTCCCTTCGCATCGCAAGGAAGGCGAAGATGCCGATCGCTGTTGTGGATACTAACACGCTCAGAGCCGCTCCTGTTGCCGCCATTTGGGGTACGAGCAGGCGGTTCAGTGTAAAAAAGATGATCGTCCCGCCTAAGACGGAGAAGAATAATCCCTTCACCTTTCCAATACCGATAAGGACGTTTGTTGAGACAAGTGCCAGGGGAAGTGTGAAACCTGTCAGGATCAGTATCTGAAAGACCTGTGCAATTCCGGGAAATTTGTTTTTGTATACAATACTCATCAGCAGTTCCGAACCAAGGGCAAGTATGAGCGAGATCGGCACAAGAGCTGCGAATGCAAGAAAGAGCAGTTTCTCCACAAGCGCCGAAAGTTTGTCGCTTTCACCGCTGGTGTGTAGCTTGGAAGCGATCGGTACAATAAGCAGAGTTGCTCCTTCGCGTACGGCATCGAAGAACCGATACAGAGTCTTTGCTGCAGAATACAGTGCAACGTATGCCGGTGCATAGACTCCGACAACCAGAACATCCGCCCATTGCTGAATTGTCAATAGCGCACTTGTTCCAGCCTGATATTTTGCGAACGAAAGCAACTTGCCATATTCATTACGTGGGACCTTAAGAAGCGGCATTGCCGCAAAGGCTTTCCGGGAATAGACGATCGCCACAAGGCTTGAAAGTGCGCCGCCTAGAAGGTTGATCTGCATGAAATCCATTGCCGTATGGAAGATCCCGAGAGAGTGTGCCAAGATCGTGATAAGAGTGATCGAACCGAAGAATGAAAGATCGACCCAGAAAATATTGGAGATCCGGTAGTGGATCTGCAAATACCTTATGCCGACGTTTCGGAAAATATTCAGGGCAAGAAGCAGCGGCAGCCAGGGCAGCATTGCACCGAGTTCCGGACTTGCGAATAACCTCGCACATGCATCGGCAAAGATCGCAAAGCCTGTACCGGTTACAAGCATTACTAACGAGTAGAGATTAAAACTTGCAGCGAGGATCTCTTCAACTTCCGCTTCATGCTCACTGGCGAACTTGACCATCGGCTGCAGAAAGATCGAATCGGAGAGAACACAAATGATGAGGAAGATAGACTGGAACAAGGAAAATGCTCCCCATTCGGATTCCGGCAACACGCCGATCACCACGATGATGATAGCAAACCCGTATAAGAGCAGGAGCGCCTTATCGGCGACGGCCCAGATACCTTTATCAAGATGTTCGCGTAAGTTCAAAGGACAGTCAGTAGTTGTTAGTCTTTAGTCGTTAGTCCTTAGTCGTTAGTATAATAAGTAGCGCCTGGTTTCTCTCTGTAATAAAAAATAATCCGAATTGTAACCACAGAGGGGCACAGAGTTCGCACTGAGGTACGCAGAGAGCTCTATTGTTTTCTCAAGTTAAATCGTACCCTCTGCTTTTCTCCTTTATGAATGATACTCTGCATCCGCAACATCCAGGCATTGGATTTCTGCATATATGCCGGGGCAAATTCATATTTGAGGACTTCTAACTCTGCCTCCATACCTGAAAGTTCAAATTCAAAGTGATAATCCCTGAAATCGTGCAGGGCAAATTTCGATGGACTAAGTTTTTCCAGGCGCCAGCGGGGATGAAAATGGAAATTCCATTCCACGGTTTGATCTGCATTCAATTGAAAATGATCCTCAAGGATAAATTCTTCTTTCGTTAGTGTAAAATGCCTGGAATGCTGTCCCCTCCATTCGCCATAGGAGGCTTCAGCCATTATTTTATCTTCAGCCCACGAAAAAGAATCTATGATTGCAGCAGGTCTTGTCTTCAGCCATCCAAAACTCGGTTTAAGAACTGCACCTGTTTCTCCTCCAATAATGAGCCCGTTATGAGAATGGGCATTGCGTTCTTTGTCCCTCTGCTCGGGAGCTCCATTATACTCATAGGTCCCCGGATCAACAAGAAGATTCACTTTATCAAGTGCCACGATGGGTGAGAGAAAATCATCATGAGCATGAGAGGAGAACCCATCACCGCCCCATCCGAACTCACCTGCGCGAGCGAACATGAAATTCTCGCCCAATCTGAAAGTGAGGTGCTGTGCTTTTTCAAAAAAACAGTTCTTCTCTGAGGAAGCAAGTGTATTCGTACCTAATATCGCATCCTTCCATTTCTTAGAAAGATTGATCGCTTTGCCGAAATCACAATCACCAAATCTGACAGGATCACCGTCGGGTAACATAATCGAATTATGATAAATTGACATCTGGCAATACCGATCGGTGAATTCATTATCGAAAGAATCCCCCGTTTCACTTGCAACTCGCAACACCAGATCGGCAAAATCAGCAACAAAAGTATGATACCACCCCGAAGCTTCCTTGCTTACTCCATCAGAATATGTTTGCTTGAGAATTGAGTCGGTAAGCAACTTCTTTGCACGGAGTTTAAAAAATACAGCTTCCGGAAAATTAAAAAGCGATGAAAGGATATAGAGTCCGACTGTCTCGCCTATCAGATGGTTGGAACGGACGATTTTATCGGTTGAGAGTTCGGCATTAAGATACGCCGCATGCTGCCAAATACTTTGGGCTATTTTCTTATTTCTGGAAATATCAAATCCTGCCAGAGCAAGAATACGAAGTGAGGCAGCCCAACTGATTCCCCGAATAGCAATTTCGAGCGGACTTGACCAATTAATGCTTGCAGCAAATGGATTTGCCTCTATCCATGAAATCATTCTCGATTCACATTCATCAGAATATTTCTTATCCTTCGTTATGGCTGCTGCCTCGGCAAGAAGCGGAAGATATTTGAAGCGATTGATCTCCCAAATGATCTTTACATCGCGCGGCGTATCTGCAGAGTGAACTTTAGTTTCTTCGTAATTTTTTTTGGGCCAATATTTTTTTTCGATCGGATCATAATTCCAGGGATCGGTAATTCCCTTCAAGTGATAAATGAACGTAAAGAAGTAATTCTCATCATTCATCATTTCGTCTGCCCGTTCTATCATTGTAGAGTTATCTTTTTCAGTAATATCCGGGAGAGTTCGTTTCGGAAGGATCAGTTCGGCAAAGCTACCCTTGGTTTTGAGCAACGCGAGAAGTCTTTTTTTCTTTGCTCGTTTCTCCATAAGAAGGCGGATTGTACCGAGATAGCCAAGTTTTCCGAGAGAAAATCTGAAACTTTGAAATAGTGACATGGTAAGCTAGAGTCGAACAAAAAGATAACTTCTCTAAAAATTGGATTCATCGCGCCACCTGACGGCCTGCCAGACATCATTTTTCGTCGGTCTGGCAAGAGTAAAAATGGCCCGGCCATCGACATGAAAAGGTTCGCTTCCGTTAAGCGTAATGTCGAGCGAAAATGCCCGTGTAATATCATCGACCGTATCGGTCCCGTTCCTATCAAGGATATCGCCCCAAAGCAGGTTAAGCGATTCGCTTGACGCAAAGAGCGAGCCTGTCGTTTGCATTTCTTCATCCCGCCCCCATTCCAGATCGAGCCCGCGATCATAATTGCGGTAGCTGAAGGTAAAATTCGGCGCAAGCAGTTTCCCGTAGTACGTAGTATCCTTGAAAAGATATGCATATCGGAATGCATCGAAAAATCCGCTATCGGTATGTGCATCGCCAAAACTTTTTTGTGAAAGAGTATTGTCGATCGCCGGTGCAAAGGGATTGCAGGAAAAAAGAAGCATACCAACGAAAAGGATGGCAACAAGCGGTGCGTGATTCCTCTTTTGCAAAGTATGAACGAATGCACTCACTAATTAATCTGGGATTTGAGATCGGTAAATGTTTTTGAATTTCCGGATGTCTGTGCAAAATCCGACCAACTGACGATCCTCCATTCTTTTGTTGCCTCTTCTGTCGTCATCAGCGCAACATGAAGGATCATTGATCCGCTGATCGATGACGGAGTTGCAGAATTCGATTGTACAGGAAGCTGTACGAGATAATCCAAGGTAATATCGGCAGAATTTGAATTCACCTGATTAATATTCTGATTAGTAAAAGTTACCGTCAATTTCGGATTTGTCACGAGCGAGGATTTAAGCTTTGTCATGAAATTCAGCTCGGATTGAATATTCCAGTTATCGAAAATAATTCGTGTCCCCGCATCCAGTCCCGGGCGCGGAGTGAAACTGTAGGCAAGTTTATCTCCGGTAACTGAAGAGTCCTTTGTACCGATAAAACATTTGGTATAGTTTGTTGCATCAAGCACTGCCATTGCACCGTTAAAGTTCTTGAGAAGATAGTCAGGTGTGGCTGCGGGCGTCCAGATAAACGTTGAACCGAGATCCGGTGCTGAAGGGGTACGGGTTGAAAAGAGATCGCAGGAACTGACAACAAACGGAAGAAGAACCAATATGATACAGAGGCCTATATTTCGAAAAAAGCGATTTTTTCCCGATTGCCGATTTACCGATTCACACGAGATCCTGACGTTTTCCATCTTTCTTTGCAACGAGAAAGAGCCGTGGAGAACTCCCGGCATCGTACGGATTGCCGAAATAATCTCCGAATTTCCGTATGATGTGGAGTTCTGCATGGGCAAACATTCGCTCAAAATCCGTAAGATGAAAAAGTCTTACTGATTCATGAAATTCATTCGATCCTTCATTCGAGTAAATGATGATCTTTTTTTCTACCCGCCCATGCCGGATTTCTCTGAATTGCTCAACACGTTCCCCTGATGGGAGGACTTTGTCGTCATGCGCAACAACACCCTCGCAAAGCAGGGCGGCATTAAAGAAATCGATGACAAAAAAACCATTTGGGTTCAAACATTTTCCTGCTCGCAGGATCACCTCTTCATTTTCGCGATCAGTCGAAAAGTAGCCGAAACTGGTAAAGAGATTCACGATAAGGTCGTACCTTCCTTCAAAGAAACGCATATCCTGTTCTTTGAAATTGACCGACACTCCCTCTGTTATAGCGGTAAGTTTTGCCTCGCGGATGAGAGTCGGCGAAAGATCAATACCGGTAATATTCGTATACCCTCTCTTCGCGAGATTGATCGAATGCCGCCCTGCCCCACAGGCAAGATCAAGGATCGCGGCATTTTTCGGAAGTGTAGCTGAATTCTCGATCAGATCGAGTGCCATTGAGGCTTCCTGACTGTTGCGGTGGCGATAGAGCGCAAGGTAGCGTTCGTCGGCAAACCAATCCTTATACCATTCATGTCCCATCAGACGAGCAGCCTTCCTTCAAGAGCTTTGGCAAGGGTAGCATCATCGACAAATTCCAGGT
>Ga0137438_1000240_pt1 | contig 10832 bp, 9 predicted proteins | sample EasRivERMGT157_2_FD_102327 | JGI IMG/M metagenome (GOLD analysis project Ga0137438, IMG submission 102327) | Soil microbial communities from meander-bound floodplain in the East River, Colorado, USA - East River MetaG ERMGT157_2 | ecosystem: Environmental > Terrestrial > Soil > Floodplain ... | reverse complement strand
CCGGCTCGGCATTCGTGGATATGGACCACGACGTGGCCGACGCGTCATCCCCGTTCCATTTCATGCTGCCCTCGAGCACGCAATTCGCTGAAGCAATGTCTGCGCTGGGCATCAGCCACGACACGCTGGTGGTGAGCTACTCGAGCGCCAATCATTGGTGGGCAACGAGAATGTGGTGGATGCTGCGCGTATTCGGACACGAGCGTGCGGCCGTCCTCAATGGCGGGTTCCAGAAATGGCGCAAGGAAGGCCGGCCCGTCGAAAGCGGCGCTGCCATGCCTCGCGCCAGAACGCCCTTCGAACCTCGCGCGGCGCATAAGGAAATGGTCGCCACGAGGGATGACGTGCTCGCGGCCATCGGCGCCGCCGATACCTGTACCATCAATGCGCTGCGTCCCGAACAGCACACCGGCACGGGTGGCGTATATTACGGTCGCCGCGGCCATATCAAGGGCAGCGTCAATCTTGCTGCCATGGCAACGGTGGACGACAACAACGTTTACAAGAGCGCGGAGGAATTGCGCCGCATGTTCGCCGAGCCTTTGTCCAAACCAACGGTCATCACTTATTGCGGCGGCGGCATCGCAGCATCGGCCGATACGCTGGTGCTGACGATGCTCGGTCACAACAACGTCAAGCTCTACGATGCCTCGCTGTCCGAATGGGCGCGAGATCCGGCTTTACCCATGGAAATATGAGGAGACCCGCGTGTTCAAGCAATTCAGGATCAATCCCAGGGAATTCAGCGGTCCGGTGCTGGTGACCGGCGCGGGCGGGTGCATCGGCAGTTGGGTACTTACCCTGCTGAGCGACGCGGGCGTACCGGTGGCAGCAATGGATCTCACCGAAGACAAGCGTCGCCCGAGATTGCTGATGGCCGAATCGGAGCTCGCCCAGGTGCGATGGTTTACCGGCGACATCGCCGACACCGCTGCTGTGAACAATGCCGTGGAAAAAAGCGGCGCGAAGGCAATCATTCATCTTGCCGCGCTGCAGGTTCCGTTCTGCAAGGCAGATCCAGTAGCCGGCGCGAAGGTCAATGTCGTCGGGACCATCAACGTCTTCGAAGCCGCGCGCAAACTCGGTGTAAAGCGCATCACCTATGCCAGCTCGATAGCCGCGCACGGCGTCTTCGATCCAAACACCATGGCCACGCTTTACGGCGCCTACAAATTCGCCAACGAGCAGACTTCCCGGGTCTACGCGCAGGACTGGCATATTCCCAGCGTCGGCCTGCGCCCCGGTGTCGTCTATGGCATCGGCCGCGATCAGGGCATGACCTCGAAGACCACCGTGGCGATCCTCGCCGCGGCTGCCGGCAAGCCCTACACCATCCCGTTTCGCGGACCGGTCTCCTGGCTGCACGCGGGCGAAGTCGCCAGCGCGTTCATCAAAGCCGTGTCCAGGGATCGCAACGGCGCCGAGGTATTCGACATCAATGGCGTGGCATCGACAGTCGAGCAATCGGTGGAACTGATAAGAAAGATTGCCCCGGATGCGAAGATCGAAATTTCCGGCGAGGCCCTGCCCTTTCCGATGGCATTGTCGGATCAGCCCGTACGCAGTTTCCTCGGCGACTACGGCGCCATGGCACTCGAGGACGGCATCCGCCAGACCCTCGAGGTATTCAGCAGCCTGCTTGCCAAGGGACTCCTCAGCGCCGATAACCTGGCCTGAGCACGAATCCCATTGCGGCGGAAACCCGCTTTGGGCGTGGATTCGAGGATTTCATACAAATTGATACTTTCGTATGAAATCCATCCAGCAAGCGATATGTGGGATATGCCGCAATACGCATTGACGCGCCGAAACGGAATAAGGCACACTGCCATCCCGCTGTATCGAGAGTACTTGAACGCAATCGCAGGGGAACTAAAAAACCCACTCCGGATGTCTGGAAAATCAAAGAAATCAGGCGGTGCGGATCAAGTGCTGAAGAAGTAGAAGAACTACCACTAAAATTCCAAGGAGGAATTGAAATCATGAAGAAATCAGGCATCGTCGCCGCATTGCTGGGTCTGCTTTGCGTGTTCGGTTCGTTCAGCACGTTCGCAGCGGACACCGCGAAGGTCTATTGGACGACCAGCGGCATGTTCGGCCCGTTCGATATCCGCGGTCTGATCCCCGCTCTGCCGGCAGAAAAGTCCCGCCAGATCACCATCCCGGTCAGCATGTGGATCATCGACCATCCGAAGGGTCTGGTGGTGTTCGACACCGGCAACAACGTTGCGATCGTCGACAACTGCAAGGCTTATTGGGCCCCGGGCAACTGCGACTTCCTGAAGCCCAGCCAGAAGCGTGAAGACGTGATCGACATGCAACTGAAGAAGCTCGGCTACTCGGTCGACAAGGTGAAAGTTGTGGTGTCCTCGCACTCGCACCTGGACCACATTGGCAACATCGAAATGTTCCCGAACGCCATCCACGTCATCCAGAAGAAGGAACTGTATCAAGCCTGGTTCCCGGAGAAGTTCCAGGGCCGCACCAGCCCGGGCAGCTTCGTGATGGCTGATATCGACAACGCCCGCGAGTTCAACTACCTCGAACTGGCAGGCGACTACGATCTGTTCGGCGATGGCAGCATCATGATCTACTCCACCCCGGGCCACACGCAGGGCCACCAGTCGATGAAGGTGAAGACCGGCAGCAGCGGTACCATCATCATCTCGCAGGACGCTATCTGGATGCAGGAAAACCTGGACGGCTATCCCGCCGGCCTGAACTACAGCGTTCAGGACTACAGCGCCTCGGTCAACCGCCTGAAATTGATGCGCGACCTCGAAGGCGCGCAACTGTTCATGGCCCACGACGGCGATCAGTACGCCGCCAAGGGTGGCCGCTGGTACAAGTAAGCTAGGCCGGTCTCCGACCGCTTTGGAAGGCCCCCTCCGGGGGGCCTTTTTGTTTCCAATAAATGTGATGAATTCCCCTACCGCTGCAATCGCGCTCGAATCGGTGTCCAAGCGCTTCGGTGCAAAGACCATCATCCACGGCCTGACATTCTCAGTCGGCAAGGGTGAAATCGTCGGCTTTCTCGGCCCCAATGGCGCCGGCAAGACCACAACCATGCGCATGATTGCCGGATTCACGACCGCTTCGTCGGGACAGGTCACGGTAGCGGGCTACAACATGGCAACCCGGAACCAGGAGGCCGCCCGGAAGATTGGCTACCTGCCGGAGCATCCACCGCTTTACGATATGCTCGACGTTTCCCAGTACCTGCGCTTTGTCTCCAGGGTCAAAGGGGTACCTCGCAGCGAAATAAAATCCGAACTCGATCGTGTCGCCTCGGCCTGCAAGCTCGAAACCGTGATGCGGCGCGAAATCTACAAACTGTCGAAGGGCTATCGCCAGCGTGTGGGTCTGGCGCAAGCGCTGCTCGGCAAACCCGAAGTATTGCTTCTGGATGAACCCACTGCCGGCCTCGACCCGGGTCAGATCCACGAAACCCGGGAGGTGATCCGCTCCTTTGGAGAACGGCACGCGGTGCTGTTGAGCACGCACATCCTTCCAGAAGTCACGCTCATCTGCCGCCGGGTTGCGATCATCAACAACGGACGATTGCTCGCGATCGATTCACCCGCCGGATTGCAGCGCGCCTCCGAGCAGACCAACCGTGTGTTGCTCACCGCCACCGCGCCTGCCGATGCGCTGCGAGCTGAACTGCTGTCCTTGACCGGAGTCACCGAAGTGACAATGCACAATGTGCCTGGCATCCAGGATATGGTCAACGTCGATTGCCAGACCGACGCCCGTGAGGGTATTGAAGCGGCAATCGCGCGTGCCGTGGCAAGCCGCTGGGACCTGCATCGCCTCGAGCGCCAGCAACCGACGCTCGAGAATATCTTCCTGCGCTATGTAGCCCAGGCACCCGCTGAAGGGAGGTCGCCGGCATGAATCGTGTAATCGCCGTTTACCAAAAAGAGTTGCTGGCCTATTTCCGCTCGCCGATCGCCTACTTCGTTGTCGCGGTATTTCTGGTGGGAACAGGTTATTTTTTCGCTTACAACATGTTTCTCTCAGGCAGCGCCTCGATGGACGAGACGTTCCGCAACATGGGTATCCTGATCCTGACTCTGCTTCCCCTGGTGTCAATGCGGCTGTTTTCGGGCGAGTACAGCGGACGCACCATGGAATTACTGGTGACCTTGCCGCTCAAGACCTGGGAGATCGTGCTGGGCAAGTATCTCGGCGCCCTCACGATACTGCTGCTGATGACGGCCGGAACATTCATCGACCTGGTGCCCTTGTATCTTTTCGGCAATCCCCGGACCACGACGATAGCGGCGGGCTATATCGGCTTCGTTCTGCTGGGCATGGCCTGCATTGCCGTCGGCCAGTTCTTTTCCTCCCTGACGCAGAACCAGATCGTCGCCGCGCTGATCACCGTGCCGGTGCTGCTGAGTTTCTGGTTCATCGGGCATTTGCAGGATTTCCAGGCTTCCTATGCGCTGCGCAGCCTCTTCGGCTATCTGTCCTTCGCCCAACATTTCGCGGATTTCGTGCAGGGCCTGATCCGCAGTGAAGGCGTCTTGTTTTATCTGATCGTGAGCGCCATCGCGTTGACCCTGAACACCAGCTATCTGCAGTGGCGGCGCTGACATGGACAATTTTTTCCGATCCGGCCTGATCCTCATCCTGGGCGTTGCGCTGCTGGCGACCGCCGGCGCCCTCCACGCAATTCTTCTCGAGGGGGTCCTCTGGACCGCAAGCCTCGCCATAGTCGGCCTGGCGCTTTGCGCCTGGGGCGGCTACGCGCTGCGCGCAAATCTTGCCGCCATGGTGCGGGAGGGGCGCGGTGAAATCCTGCTCTACACCCTGGGAAGCATCGGCGTGCTGATTGCGGTCGCGTACCTGTCGGTGCTGTTTCCCTTGCGTCTGGACATGACCGAAGAAGGCAAGTATTCGCTTTCCGGGCAGACGGTGACTATGCTCAAACGCCTGGAGAAGCCGGTGCACATTACTTTTTTCCACGACCCGATGATGCGCGAGACCGTGGAACTCTATGAGTTGATGGCCCGCCAGACCGACAAGCTGACTCTGGAATTCTTCGATCCCATGCTCAATCCGGCGCAGGCACGGATGCGCGGCGTTCAATTCGCCGGCACGTCCCTGCTGGAGAGCGAGGGACGCAAGATGCAGATCAGTGGATCGAGCGAAACGGACATCGCCAATGCCATTTTGCGGATTTCGCTCGGCGTGACGCAGAAAGTCTGCTTCCTCGACGGACACCGTGAACCTGACCCATTCAGCATGGAATCTCACGATCACATGGAGGGCGCGGCGGGCCATTCTCACGGTCTCGGCGCCCAGTATGTGCTGCACCAGCAACACGGCATGGCCAAGGCCCGCAGTGCGCTCGAGACGCTGAATTACACAGTCGAAAAGGTTTCGCTTTCCCGAGTCGGCGCAGCCGAAGAGCTTGTACGTTGTTCGCTACTGGTTGTGGCCGGTCCCAAGATAGCGCTGCTGCCGATTGAAGTCGCAGCCATCCGCAAATTCCTTGCCGCGGGAGGAAACGGACTTTTCATGCTGGATCCTTTTGTGCGGACCGGCGTCGAACCGATACTGCGCGAATATGGGATAGTGGTCGACGACGACATCGTGATCGACGAGGCCTCTCATTTCTGGGCAGATCCGTCGTCGCCTGCAGTAACCGATTACAACTATCATGCGATCGCACAAGACCTGCCGCTGACCTTTTTCCCGGGGGCGCGGTCTTTTTCGCCGACCTCGCAACGCATTCCCGGCACGGACGTGGCACCTCTTGCCAACTCATCCAAGCAAAGCTACGGACAAACCGACTCCCAGCGCACGCACTTCGACAAGGAGAAGGACCTTCCGGGCCCGCTAACGCTGGTAGCGGTCGCCATACGCCGCCCGGCTCCAGCAAACGACCCTCTGTATCGCACTCAGGGCAACGAGAAGTCCGCGAAGAACGGACCCAATGACGATGCACCGGTTGCGGTTACCGGCCGTTCCCGCATCGCCGTCATTGGCGATTCGGACTTTGCCACCAACTCGTTCTTCCACATTATGGGCAACGGCAAGCTGTTCCTGAATGCGGTGAATTATCTTGCATCAAAGGAAAACCTGATCGGCCTGGAACCCCGCGCGAAGGATCTGCCTCGCGTCAATCTGACGAATCGCCAGATGAAGGGCACGTTCTTCCTTGCGATAATTCTGATTCCCGCAATTCTGGCCGCAATCGGCTTGGCGGTGTGGTGGAAACAGCGATGAATCAGGCCGGGGCCGTCAGGCGCCGTTTGCTTGTTGTCTGGGTGGTACTCGCGGCGCTGATTGCAGGCATTGCAGCTCTCGAGTACCGCAACCGTTCCAGGATCCCCGAAGGCGCATCCGAAAAGATCCACGGAGCAGAAGGCACCCGCATGCTTCTGCCCGCACCTGTCGAAGAACTGGGCGCCATCGAATTGGCTCGTGCCGGCACACTTCACCGATTCGAACGCGACGCATCCGGCGCCTGGTTCTACCATGGCATGCATGCCAGCGCGCAGGCGACTCATGCGCATCAGACCGATCCGATCCAGGCGCAAATCATCGAAAAAGCTTTTGCTGGCCTTGGCCGCGCCCGTATGGAACGCCAATTCAAGCTCGACGTGCAGGCGACCAGCTATGGTCTGTCAATGCCGCAGATGATCATTCTCGTTTACGGCAAGAACAATCCTCTGCCGCTGGCGCAGTTTGCCGTCGGAGACGTGGCGCCAGACCAGTACAGCCGCTACGTCCTTCCTGTGGGGGGCGCTTACGTGGTAACCATTGCCGACTATCAGATCACCAATCTGCTGGACCTCATCCAGGCGGTCGGCGGCAGCAGCGCGCCGGCGCGCGGGATTGATATCGAGAAGCCCCGCTGACGCCGACACTGCCCCCGAATTGAAGCGGCTCCTAAATTTCGCCGCCCCGCGACGCGCGATTCCTGCCACCGATGACCCATATCAAGTTGACTCCTGCCGCCTGGAGACCTCCTGGTCCCGCGATTTTCGGACAGGCAGCGAAGGCGCTCGCCCTGCTCCTGCTACTTGGATTGGCTGGGCCCGCCGGTGCACACACCGGCGGCATGACCGGGTTCGCCACTATCACCGTCGGCGAAAAATCAGTGCGCTACAGCCTGACGTTGTCGGATATCGCACCCGGCACGCTGGCCGAGCAGATGCATCTCGGCCAACCGGGTGCGACACCGGACTACCGGCCGCTTGTCACCACGATCAGCGATAAAATCCATTTCGCCAGCGACGGCGAGATATGCGCGCCCGGCGAAGGCCGGATCGTGCCACCTCCCGCGACCGCGGTCAGCATCACCGCAACCGTGGATTTCAATTGTCCCGGTGAGATCCGCAAACTGACCATTCGCGACGACATGTCGGAAGCGCTCGGGAGCAACCAGCATACGCTGGCGCTCATCGTGTGGACGGGCGGCAGCCAGCAGTTTGCGTTCGGCGCGGATGCGCGCGAGACCAGCGTGGCGGTCGCGGAGCAAGCCCGCGCCTCGCGTGGAGCCGGCAGCTTCTTTGCGCTGGGCATCGAACACATCCTGACCGGCTACGATCACCTGCTGTTCCTGCTGGCGCTCATGTTGCGCGGCGGCGGACTATGGTCATTGCTCAAGATCATCACCGCCTTCACGATTGCACACAGCATCACCCTGGCACTTGCTGCGCTGGACGTCGTGGTATTACCGGGTGCGCTTGTCGAATCGGTGATCGCGCTCTCGATCGCCTACGTCGCGTTGGAAAACCTGCTGCCTCGCTATGCGGTATCGCGCCGCTGGGCCGTGAGTTTCCTGTTCGGCCTGGTGCATGGCTTCGGCTTTTCCTCAGTGCTGCGCGAGATCGGACTGCCGAAGGAAAACCTGCTGCTGTCGCTGCTCAACTTCAACCTCGGCGTGGAAGCAGGCCAGTTGACCGTGGTGCTGCTGGTCGTTCCCGTGCTGATGCGGCTGAAATCAAGGTCGTGGGAACCGCGCATGGTCGCGACCGTCTCGGGTGTAATACTGGCGGTGGGATTGGTCTTGTTCGTCGAGCGCGCGTTCTTCGGCGCCTGAGCCCTCACCCGGTAGCGCAATCCCCGATCTCACTGCGGAGGACTTGGCGCAAACCTCGAAACGCACCACGAAGTCACGAAGAACACGAAGAAAGGCCAAACCGGATTTTGATTTTCTTCGTGTTACTTCGTGTTCTTCGTGACTTCGTGGTGAGCCATTGAGCGATCGGTTTGCCTTGTCCCAGAATCTCAGGCTCCGCGGCGCGCTTCGTCGACTATCGCATCGAACAGTTTCTGCTGCAGCGGATCGCTCGCCGCGCTGAGTTCCGGATGCCACTGCACCGCAATCAGCCAGGGATGGGAGGGCATTTCGATCGCCTCGATGGTGCCGTCAGGCGCATGCGCCACCGCCTCGAAACCGGAGGCTGCGCCGCGCAAGGCCTGGTGATGCCAGGAGGCGACATCGAATTCTTCACGTCCGAGCATCCGTCCCAATCGCGATTGGGGTTTGAGCCTGACACTGTGCGGGATCGGCTCGCGTGGCGGGGCACGATGCAGCACGGCCTCGCCAACTTCATCGGGAATGTGTTCGATCAGCTGCCCACCCTGAGCCACATTCAGGATCTGAGCGCCGCGGCAGATGCCCAGCGTGGGCATGCCCGAGGCGATCACGCGGCGGGCGAGTTCGATTTCGAGCGCATCGCGTTCCTGATCGATGGCGTAGTTGGTCTCATGGCGCCTGCCGCTGTAACGGCCCGGATCGATGTCGCCGCCACCGGTCAGAATCAGCGCATCGATCACCTCGAGTATCGCTTCCCATCGCGATTCGCCCGGCGCGATCAGCACCGGCACGCCGCCGGCACGGCGCACCGCATCGAGGTATTCCGCAGGCAGGGTGTAGCGGTTATCGGCGCCGCGTCCATACGTGGTCATACCGATGAGAGGATCGTTTCGTCGGGGCATCCGGGCAACCATCGCGTAGTTGGAGTTCGTGCCATTCTAAACCGGCGCCCTCCCCCGTTGCTTGACCTGCGCTTATCCACCATACTGGAACCCGACAGCAGGGGAATAGCGGTCCACCCCGTTGTCATGTGCCGCGGCAAAGCACCGCTTCCGCCCGGAGAAGCAATTGCCTCGGCAAAAATGCAGGCGTGGCAGACCGCCCCCGACCCATCCACCAAACATGAAGGAGGGAGACGATGGCGCACCAGGACAAGTACGAGCTAACCAAAGAGCACCAGGACGATCTGAAGACCTTGCACGGGATGGGTTATGCGCAGGAACTTTCACGGCGCATGGGCAGCTTTCAGAATTTCGCGATTTCTTTCTCGATCATCTGCATCCTTGCCGGCGGCATCACCGCATTCCCGCTTTCACTCAGCGCCGCCGGCGGTGCGTCGGTCGGTTACGGCTGGCCGCTTGCGTGCCTGTTCGCGTTGCTGGTGGCGGCCGCGATGGGTCAGATCGCCTCCGCTTATCCGACCGCCGGCGGCATTTACCACTGGGCTTCGCTGCTGGGTGGCCGGGGCTACGGCTGGGCGGCGGCCTGGTTCAATCTGCTCGGCCTGTTGTTCGTGGTGTCGTCGGTCAATTTCGGCGTGTTCCTGCTGTTCCGCGATCTTTTCCTCGGTAACGTGCTGGGCATGGACGTTGCGGGCTGGACCTCGAAGCAGTTCATGGATCAGGGCTGGTGGATACAGACCCTGTTTATCGCCGGCATCACCGCGACGCAGGCAATGCTCAACCACTTCGGCATTCGCGCCACCACCATCCTGACCGACTTCAGCGGTTACCTGATTTTCGTGTTCGCGACGCTGCTGACGCTCGGCCTGCTGGCCTACGCGCCCTCGATCGACATCTCGCGCCTGTTCACTTTCGGCAATTTTTCGGGAGACGCGGGCGGCGGCGTGTGGCCGACCGCGATGCAGTCCGTGGGCTTCGTGTTCCTCCTGGGCCTGCTGCAAGGCGTGTACACGGTGACCGGCTTCGATGCTTCCGCCCACACCGCGGAGGAAACGCGAAATGCCTCCCGCGAGGCGCCGCGAGGCATGATCCACTCGGTGTTCTGGTCCTTCCTGTTCGGCTACATCATGATCTGCGCTTTCATCCTTGCGCTTCCCAGCGTGGAAGAAGGCGCCAAGCAGGGCTGGAACGCCTTCCCGTGGCTCATGAGCCAGTCGCCGATGCCCAAGATCTTCAAGGACATCCTCGTCATCGGCATCGTGATCGCCAATTACCTTTGCGCGCTTGCCGGGCTCACCTCCACCTCGCGAATGATATTTGCCTTCGCGCGTGACGGTGGGCTGCCCTTCTCCGGCGCGCTGCGCCAGGTGAGTCGCACGCACCGCACTCCGGTTAACGCGATCTGGTGGGGAGCCATCCTGTCGATCATTGCCACACTTTATGGCGATGCGTTCGTGGTGCTCTCGACCGGCTGCGCCGTGTTTCTCTACCTCTCCTACCTGATGCCGGTGGCAGCGGGGCTGCGCGCTGAAATGAAAGGAACCTGGACCGCGAAAGGCCCCTTCCAGTTGGGCGCCGCCTCCAAGATCGTTGCGCTGCTGGCCATCATCGGCTGCGCGCTGCTCATCTTTGTCGGTGTGCAACCGCCCAACGAAAAAGTCGGGTATCTCATCGTCGGCATGCTGATCGTCATGGTGATCATCTGGGTAGCGTTCGAAGCCCGGCGCTTCAAGGGCCCGCCGATCGGCGACATGATCGCGAGGCGCCAGGCGGAGATCATGGCGGCTGAAAAAGCCGTCGGTGAAACGGCCTGACGTTTCGTCGCGCCGGCTTTTCATAAGAGCAAGGGTGAGGCCCCGAACGGACCT
>Ga0137438_1000239_pt1 | contig 10835 bp, 7 predicted proteins | sample EasRivERMGT157_2_FD_102327 | JGI IMG/M metagenome (GOLD analysis project Ga0137438, IMG submission 102327) | Soil microbial communities from meander-bound floodplain in the East River, Colorado, USA - East River MetaG ERMGT157_2 | ecosystem: Environmental > Terrestrial > Soil > Floodplain ... | reverse complement strand
GGTCCGCTCGCCGTGAGTTTCGACATGCTGGAAGAGTACTTCATCACCCAGGGACGCGAATGGGAGCGCTACGCATGGGTGAAAGCGCGGCCGCTCACCGGAGAGGCCGGCGCGGACCTCGATGCCGTAGTCACGCCTTTCGTATACCGGCGCCATCTCGACTACAGCGCCATCGCCAGCCTGCGCAGTCTGCATGCGCAGATCCACCAGGAGGTGCAAAAGCGCGAAATCGCGGACAACATCAAGCTCGGACCGGGTGGCATCCGGGAAGTCGAGTTCCTGGTGCAGGTGTTCCAGATCATCCGCGGTGGCCGCGAGCCGGTGTTTCGGCTGCGCCCGACGCTGAAGGCGCTGGCGCTCCTCGGGGAGAGGCACATTCTGCCGGTGGCCGCCGTCGACGAATTGCGCGCCGCCTACGCGTACCTGCGCAATCTCGAACACCGTCTGCAATATCTGGACGACCAGCAGACCCAAATGCTGCCACGCGCGCAAGAAGATCGCGCGCTGGTTGCCGAGATGATGGGTTGCGCGGATTACGCCGGCCTGCGGCAGGAACTGGACGCGCACCGCTCAATCGTGGCGCGGCACTTCGAGGCGATTTTCGCCGGCGTACGGGAAAACGGCGGGGCGCACGATCAGTCCGATTTCTGGCCGCGGACGCTGCCCCGGGAAGACGCGCTCGCGCGGCTCGCCGGCATGGGCTTCAGCGATGCGCAGCACATTTTCGCGAGACTCATGGACATCAGGGGAGGCGCACGCTATCGCCTGATGGCGGCCTCCGGCCAGGGTTTGCTGGATCGGCTCATTCTGCAACTGCTGGAAACCGCGCGCGTGCTGCCGAATCCGGATGCGACTTTCGAGCGCATGCTCGACGTCGTGGACAGCATCGGACGGCGCGAAGCCTACCTCTCCCTGCTGCTCGAATATCCGAATGCGACCGCCCGGCTGGCGCGCCTGGCTTCGGCAAGTCCATGGGCCGCCGATTATCTGGCCCAACATCCGGTGCTGCTCGATGAGCTGATCAACCCGCAAGGCGGCAGCGATGTGCCGGAATGGCCCCGCTTGCGCGCGGCGCTGCGCGCGAACCTCGACGACCACGAGGGCAACACCGAGCAGCAGATGGACACCCTGCGCCACTTCAAGCAGACGCAGACGCTGCGCCTGCTCGCGCTCGACCTCGCCGGCACGCTGTCGCTCGAATCGCTGTCCGATCATTTGAGCGACCTCGCCTGCGCTGTGCTCGAAGAGACGCTGCGGCTCGCATGGAATGCTTTGCGCGTGCGTCACCGCGAACAACCACGTTTTGCGATCGTCGGCTACGGCAAACTCGGCGGCAAGGAACTCGGCTACGCCTCCGACCTCGACATCATTTTTCTTTACGATGACGAGGACCAGGCCGCGCCGGAAACTTACGCACGCCTGGGACAACGCATCAACACCTGGCTTGCCAGCGCAACCTCGGCCGGCGTGCTGTACGAAACCGATCTGAGACTGCGCCCCAATGGCGCGGCCGGACTCCTGGTGAGCCCGATCGAGGCCTTCCGGGAGTACCAGTTCGAAAAGGCATGGGTGTGGGAACATCAGGCGCTGACCCGCGCCCGCTTCGTCGCCGGCGACACCGCGATCGGCGGGCGTTTCGAGCGCATCCGCATCGAAGTCCTGTGCCGTCCCCGCGATCTGGCCACGCTCGGACGTGAAATCCTGTCCATGCGGGACAAGATGCGCGACGCGCACCCGAATCGCAGCGGGTTGTTCGATCTCAAGCACGATGCAGGCGGCATCGTCGACGTCGAATTCGTGGTGCAATATCTGGTGCTGGGTCACGCGCACGGGCACGCCGGGCTGACGGGCAATATCGGCAATCTTGCGCTGTTGAAACTCGCCGCCTCGCTTGGCCTTCTGCCCGACGATCTCGCCGCAGGGGCGCATGCGGCGTATCGCGAATTCCGGCAGCTTCAGCATGCCTTGCGCCTGCAGGGCGAGCGTTACGCGCGTGTCGATGCCGCCCGGGTGGCGGAACACGTGCAGGCGGTACTGCGACTTTGGCAGTGGGTATTCGGCAACATCCGGCGGACGCCAGTTCGACCCGACTAGGAGCCTGTCGGACTCAGGTGTTCGATAGCGAAACGGTGGCAGAGCGAGGACAGATTTTGACGATTTCAACGCGCATATCGGGAATATGTAAGGAGAAAGCGGCGAAATATGGACCGCTCTGGCGCCGTTGCAGCCGAATCATCCTGAGTCCGACAGGCTCCTAGAGCTTGCCCGACAGGCGGTACGTGAGAGTACTACCCTTGCCCTTGATTTCGATGTTCTGCGGCGCCTCACAGGAATAGCGATGTCCGAGACGGCGGAATGTCGTCTTGTCCACCAGAATCGAGCCGGCTTGCGCTTCGGATGTCAGCCGGCTCGCGAGATTCACGGTATCGCCCCACAGATCGTAGATGAATCGTGTCGCCCCGATCACGCCCGCGATCGCGGGACCGGTCGCGATGCCGATGTGAAGGTGCAAGCCCAAACGGCGCATCTGCGGATCGGATCTGGTCAACTCGATCATCTCCAGCGCCATGTCGGCCACGTGATCGACATAATCGGGCAGGTTTTGCGTCAACCCGCCGACCACCATGTAGGCATCCCCGATGGTCTTGATCTTGTCCAGTCCGTGCTTCTGCGTTATCCGGTCAAAACGCGTAAAAACCTCGTCGAGGAAGGTCACCACCTGGTTTGGCGTCAACTCTTCGGCGAGCCCGGTGAAGTCCACGACGTCCGCGAACATCACAGTCACGTCGGGAAAGCCGTCGGCGATGATCGTTGCCGGATTCAATTTCAGCCGCTCGGCAACATGGCTCGGCAGGATGTTGACCAGGAGCCGCTCCGACTTTTCGCGCTCTGTGCGCACCAGTTCGTGCTGCTCGGCGAGTTGCTTTTCGAGGCGATTGCGCTCCTGCATGAAGTGCCGAAGCAGCAGATAGACCATGGTCGAGATGATCGTGAAGTTCATCACGAAGAACACCGCTATCGTTTTTATCGGAATGCCGTAGTTCTCGCCGCGGGCAAGAAAGAAATCGAACGCGCCTGACAACACGGTGAGTACGACATACGAAAAGAACCAGGGAATGGATTCCCGTGGCCCGTAGCACACCATGGCGCCGATCGGAGCGAGCAGCGCGAGCAGCGCGATGCCCGAGGAACTCACGAAACTTCCTATCGACCACTGGACGACGAACGGGAAGAAAAGGAACAGCGACAACTGGGCGACCCGGAAAAAATCGAAGTTGCGGGTACGCAAGAAAATGGCGATGACCAGCGCCGAGAGAATCTGGTAACCAAGCGGGATCGAGGTGGGAAGCTTGAGCCCCATTGACCAGTAGATGGCCAGCCAGATGATCGCCGCCAGGTTCATCAGCCCGCTGGCGAACATCAGCAACGTCTTGCGCAGCTGTGTGTCCTCGGAATCGGAGGGGTCGAGCGCCGCGGCGCCGAGCTTGTTCAGCAGGACGCGGCCGGGGATGAAAAATTCTTCGAGGGGTTGAGCCATTGAGGAACGCATTTTTTTGATATTGCCTTGGTGCCGCCTTTGTTCCCAGTGCGGCGATGCGGATTGCGTGTGGACCTGAAAGGGTAAAGCATCACGCCGGAACGGGCAAGGCGCGGCGCTTGCCGGTGCATTCATGTTACCCGGGAACAGCGTCTGCGCTAGAATCACGGTTTTCCGAAAGGAGTCAGCGACATGTCGATGGCCGACCGCGACGGTCTGATCTGGTACGACGGCAAGATGGTCCCCTGGCGCGAGGCTAACACGCACGTGCTTACCCATTCGCTGCACTACGGACTCGCGGTATTCGAAGGACTGCGCGCTTACAAGACCGTCAGCGGCACCGCGATCTTCCGGCTGAAGGAACATACCGAGCGCATGTTCAATTCGGCGCACATCTACATGATGAAAATTCCCTACGACCGGGAAACGCTGATGCAAGCGCAAAGGGAAGTGGTGCGCGCCAATAAGCTCGATTCCTGTTACGTGCGGCCGATTGCATTCTACGGTTCCGAAAAAATGGGCGTTTCACCCAAAGGCGCCAAAGTGCACGTGGCCATCGCCGCCTGGCCCTGGGGCGCCTATCTCGGCTCGGAAGGGCTGGAGAAGGGCATACGCGTAAAGACATCCTCTTATGCCCGCCACCACGTCAACGTGTCCATGTGCCGCGCCAAGTATTCCGGCACTTACGCCAATTCCATCCTCGCCAACATGGAGGCGACCGAGCATGGTTATGACGAGGGTTTGTTGCTGGATGTGGACGGATTCGTCGCCGAAGGCGCCGGCGAGAACCTGTTCATGGTCAAGAACAACAGGATTGTAGAACCGGAGCTCAACTCCGCGCTGATCGGCATCACTCGCGAGTCGGTCATCCAGCTTGCCGGCGATCTGGGCTACACAGTGGATGCAAAGCGCATTACCCGGGACGACCTGTACATCGCCGACGAGGTGTTTTTCACGGGCACGGCCGCGGAAGTGACGCCAGTGCGGGAAGTGGACGGCCGAACGGTCGGCGCCGGAAAGCGCGGCCCGCTCACGGAAAAGCTGCAGGGCATGTTTTTCGACGTCGTCAACGGCCGCTCGGAAAAGTATCGCCACTGGCTGCACTACGTATGAAGGCCATGGAACCGGCCGCGGCGAGCAGCAACAGGCAGAAAAAGGTAGAGGTCAGCGCGGCGGACATGCCGCTGCACTGCCCGCTGCCGTCGCAGGCGTTATGGAACTCGCATCCGCGCGTGTTCCTGCCGATCGGCGACAACGGCGAGGCCCTGTGTCCTTATTGCGGCACGCGTTACGTGCTGCGCGGTGCGGTGAAGGCTTCGCATTAGAATCGAACTTCTTACCACGAAGGCACGAAGAACACGAAGAAACACGAAGAAAATCACCAAGACGTTCCTCGACAAAACCGACGTATAGCGCGACGTTGGCAATATTACTCCCTCGTCAAAAAGGACCGAACCCAAAGACGTGCCCTCTTCTTCGCGTTTCTATCCCAAATTGACGAGAATGTTGTCTATCGATTTCCCTGCCTCGCTTTTCTTCGTGTTCTTCGTGTTCTTCGTGCCTTCGTGGTGAGATTCGGGTTTTCCTTCGATGACTAGAATCCTGGTGGTGGCGCCGTCGTGGGTCGGCGATGCGCTGTTGTCGCAACCGCTGCTCACGCTTCTGAAGCAACAAGATCCCGGCTCGACAATCGACGTACTGGGTCCAGGCTGGGCGCTGCCGATCTTCCGGCGCATGCCCGAGGTGAATGAAGCCATCGACAGTCCGTTCGTCCACGGCGAACTGGCGCTGCGCAAGCGGCTGAAAATCGCCCGGCAACTGCGAGCGCGACATTACGATCGCGCCTACATTCTGCCGAACTCCTTCAAGTCGGCTCTGGTGCCACTGTTCGCGCGCATCCCCGAGCGCATCGGCTTCGTCGGTGAAGCCCGGCAGTGGCTGCTGACTGATGCGCGCAAGCTGGACGAGCGCGCGCTACCGCTGATGGTGCAGCGGTTTGCCCATCTGGCCGCGCCGCGCGGCACCTCGGTCGTAGAGGAACCGCCAAATCCTCGGCTTCATGTCGAGGCTGAGGAGCGTGATCGACTGATGACCCAATTGGGACTCGCGCGCCCGTCACGCCTCACCTGTTTGTGCCCCGGGGCCGAATATGGACCGGCCAAGCGCTGGCCACCACGGTATTTCGGCGAACTGGCCGCAGCGCTGGTCGCCGAGGGCAATGCGGTCTGGATCGTCGGCTCATCCAGGGATAGCGACATCGGTGAAGCAATTCGCGAGGGCAGCGCGGGTGCCGCGCTGAATCTTTGCGGACGCACCACGCTCGACCAGGCGGTGGTGTTGTTGTCGGGGGCGGACATGGTCGTGACCAACGATTCCGGCCTCATGCATGTCGCGGCGGCGCTCGATCGCCCGATGCTCGCGCTGTACGGGTCCAGTTCGCCCGCATTCACGCCGCCGCTGTCCGGGCGCGCGCGCATCCTCAAGTTCGACGTCCCTTGCAGTCCATGCTTCGAGCGTGTGTGTCCGCTCGGACATTTCGACTGTATGATGAAACTCATGCCGGACCGGGTACTCGCTGAAATCCACCGTCAGTCCGAGACATGATCACCCAAACTTACGCCACTCCGCAGGACGCCGAACAGGCCTTTTATCGCGCCTTCGAACGCGCCGACCTCGTCGAAATGATGGCGGTATGGGCCGAGGAAGACGACATCGTCTGCGTGCACCCCGGCGGCGGACGCCATAGCGGCGTGGTCGAAGTGCGCGAATCCTGGCGGCAGATTTTTTCACAGGGGCCGCGACTGCGCTTCCGGCTCGCGGGAAACCGCGTGTTCGCCGGGCGCATGCTGTCGGTACACAGCGTGTATGAGCATGTGGCTGTGGCGGGCGATCCGCGACCGACCAATCCGGTCCTCTCCACAAACATCTACCTGCTCACCGATCGCGGCTGGCGACTGCTGGTCCATCATGCCTCCGCCCTCGCACCCGAAGCCGCGCCGCGGGAAACGCCGCCGTCCGTGCTTCACTGATGCGGCCCTACCGCGCGCCTTGGTGGCTGCCGGGCGGCCATCTGCAGACCCTGTATCCTTACTTCGTGCTGCGGCGCCGTCCGCCGGCCTATCGGCGCGAACGCTGGGAAACGCCCGACGGCGACTTCATCGATCTCGACTGGTTGGATGAGCGCGATCACAGCGCGCCGCTGGTGGCGTTATTCCACGGCCTCGAAGGCGCATCGGACAGTCACTATGCGAGCGCGCTGATGCGCTCGGCCATGCGCCGCCACTGGCGCGGCGTCGTTATCCATTTCCGCGGCTGCAGCGGCGAGCCGAACCGAATGCCGCGCGCGTATCACTCCGGAGACGCTGACGAAATCGCCTGGATACTGGGGCGCCTGCGCGAACTCAATCCCGCGACCCCGTTATTCGCGGCCGGCGTATCGCTCGGTGGCAATGCGTTGCTGAAATGGCTCGGGCGCCAGCGGGCGTCCGCGCGTGGCGTCATCGATGCGGCGGCGGCAGTCTCGGCGCCGATGGACCTGATGACGGCCGGAGACCGGCTGGGCACCGGCGTTAACCGGCTGTATGGCCGTCATTTCCTGCGAACACTGAGGAAAAAGAGTCTCGCAAAGCTGGAACGCTTCCCGGCCCTGTATGACTCACGCATGGTGCGAAGAGCACGCACTCTGCGCGAATTCGACAACGTCGTGACCGCGCCTTTGCACGGCTACCGGGACACCGACGATTATTGGACGCGCGCGAGCAGCAAACCCGATCTGCGCTACATCGAAGTGCCGACGCTGATCGTGCATGCGCGCAACGATCCGTTTCTGCCCGGCCGCTATCTTCCCGAAGAAGGCGAGGTCTCGGCCAGCGTCACCCTCGACTTGCCGCACGGCGGCGGGCACACCGGGTTCGCGTCGGGGCCATTTCCGGGCAACCTCGGCTGGCTCCCGGAGCGGCTGCTGGATTTTTTTTCGGAAAACCTCGCCACGGCTCGCTGAAAGCCCCGGCGTAACTCACCGCAAAGACGCAAAGGACGCAGAGGAATCCTAGACACCATTCCAGCGTAGACCGGGCCACCAACGCCGGCACAATGAAATTGTGGAGTTTTTCATCTTATTGTTGCCTTGTTTTACCTCTGCGTCCTTTGCGTCTTTGCGGTGAGAGTGTTCTTGTTCCCGCAGACGACTTTGTCTACGTATGTGATAATCGCGCACACTTCCCACTCACGACATCGCCATGTCCGCCATCCCGTCAGAAATCTTCAAGGCTTACGATATCCGCGGCGTTGTCGGCAAGACGCTGACGCCAGAGGTTACCGAGGCAATCGGCCGTGCGATAGGTTCGCAGGCCCGCGAGCTTGGACAAGGCAAGGTCTGCATCGGCCGCGACGGCCGGCTGTCCGGTCCGACGCTTTCGCAGGCGCTGGCGCGCGGCCTGCAGTCGGCGGGCGTGGATGTCATTGACATCGGGCGGGTGACCACACCGATGCTGTATTTCGCCACCCATCACCTGCAGACCGGTTCCGGGGTGATGGTGACCGGCAGCCACAACCCGCCGGACTACAACGGACTCAAGATGGTGATTGCCGGAGAAACGCTCTCCGGCGAGGCCATCCAGCAACTGCGCAAGCGCATTGAATCCGGCAAGCTCGCCTCGGGCAAAGGCGCATACGGCCAGGCGGAAGTCGCCGAGGCTTACCTGAAGCGCATTGCCGGCGATATCAAACTGAAGAGGAAAATGCGCATAGCCGTGGATTGCGGCAACGGCGTGCCGGGAGCATTCGTGCCGGACCTGTTCCGCCGCCTTGGCTGCGAAGTCGAGGAGTTATTCTGCGAAGTCGACGGCACCTTTCCGAATCACCATCCCGATCCCTCCCAGCCGGAGAACCTGAAGGACCTGATCGCTGCACTGAAGAAAGGCGATGCGGAAATCGGTCTGGCCTTCGATGGCGACGGCGACCGCCTGGGCGTAGTCACCAAGCAGGGCAAGGTCATCTTCCCCGACCGGCAATTGATGCTGTTCGCGGCCGATGTGCTCAAGCGCAATCCCGGCGCGGAGATTCTGTTCGACGTCAAATGCACGCGCAGCCTCGCGCCGTGGATTCGGGAGCACGGCGGCAAGCCGACCATGTGGAAGACCGGGCATTCGCTGATCAAGGCCAAGATGAAAGAAACGGGCTCGCTGCTGGCCGGCGAAATGAGCGGCCACGTCTTTTTCAAGGAACGCTGGTATGGCTTCGACGACGGCGCCTATGCCGGCGCACGCCTGCTGGAAATCCTGAGCGGCGTTGCCGACATCAAGGCAACGTTCGACACGCTTCCGGATTCGATCAATACGCCGGAACTGCAGATCAAACTTGCCGAAGGCGAGAACTACGCGTTGATCCAGAAACTGCAAGCCGGCGCAAAATTTCCCACGGCGCGCGAGATCATCAAGATAGACGGGTTGCGGGTCGAGTATGCGGATGGCTTCGGCCTCGCGCGCTCGTCGAATACCACGCCGGTTGTAGTGCTGCGCTTCGAAGCGGACAACGCCACCGCACTCAAGCGCATCCAGGAGGATTTCCGGCGCGTGCTGCAGCAGGCAGCCCCCGCCGCCAAATTGCCGTTCTAGCTGCCCTCTTTGCTAAGGCAATTCAACTACAAGCAATTAAACCCAACGCAGATACCCTACGTGCTACGCACGTAGGGTATCTGCGTTGGGTTTAGTTTGCGATTCTTTGCTTCACCCAGCCGGTGACACTCCCTAGCGCCTCGGACAATTTTGACGGATCTGTTCCACCGGCCTGAGCCATATCCGGCCGGCCGCCGCCTTTGCCGCCGACCTGCTGGGCGACGAAGTTCACCATGTCGCCTGCTTTTACTTTCGCGGTGAGATCGGACGTGACCCCGGCGATCAGTGTCACCTTGTCGCCTTCGACGGTGCCCAGCACGATCGCCGCCGATTTGAATTTGTCCTTGAGCTTGTCCATGGCTTCGCGCAGCGTTTTCGCATCCGCGCCGTCGAGCTTCGCGGCAAGCACCTTGACGGCACCCACATCGACCGCCTGATCGGCGAGGTCGTCGCCCTGCGAGCTGGCGAGCTTGGACTTCAGCCGCGACAACTCCTTTTCCAGAGATTTCACGTTGTCGAGGATCTGTCCCAGCTTCTGGGTCAGCTCCTGCGGCTGGGCCTTGAGCACGTGCGCCGCCTGATTGAGCTTCGACTCCTGCTCATGGACCCACGCGAGCGCACCGGTCGCCGTGACCGCTTCCACGCGGCGGATGCCCGACGCCACGCCCGATTCGGACACGATCTTGAAAAACCCGATATCGCCGGTGCGCCGCACGTGCGTGCCGCCGCACAGTTCCGTGGAGAAGCCGCCCATGCTGAGCACGCGCACCTCGTCGCCATATTTTTCGCCGAACAACGCCATGGCACCGGCCTTGATCGCGTCATCGTATTTCATGCGCTTGGCTTCGACCGCATGATTTTGGCGGATCTCGCGATTGACCAGGTTTTCGACCGTGCGGATCTCCTCGGCGGTCATCGGCGCATTGTGCGAAAAATCGAATCGTGTCCGGTTCGCGTCGACCAGCGAGCCTTTCTGGGAGACGTGCGTGCCGAGCACCTTCCGCAGCGCCGCATGCATCAGATGCGTGGCCGAGTGGTTGTACGCCGCGAGCGCGCGACTTGCGGCGTTGACCTGGGCCGTGACCGCATCGCCGACCGACAGCCGGCCGGCCCTGACCTTGCCCTTGTGCCCGAACACTTCGGCCTGGATCTTCTGGGTATCCGCAACGGTGAAGCTGCCATTGCCCGACGTGATCTCGCCCTGGTCGCCGACCTGGCCACCGGATTCCGCGTAAAACGGGGTACGGTCGAGCACGATGACCGCATCGTCGCCGGCCTCGACCGAGGCAACCTGCGCGCCTTGTCTGTACAACGCGACGATTTCACCTTCCAGGCGCAAGGTGTCATAACCATGGAACTCGGTCGCGCGCCCGGAATACTCGATGCCCGAATGCATGGTGAACTTCGACGCTGCGCGGGCGCGTTCGCGCTGCCTTTGCATCGCCTCCTCGAAGCCGGCGTGATCGATCATGATGCCGCGTTCGCGTGCGATGTCCGCCGTCAGGTCGACTGGAAATCCGAACGTGTCATAGAGCTGAAACACGGTTTCGCCGTCGAGCATCCTGTCCTCGCGGTGCAAAGCGTTTTCCAGCACCTTCATGCCGTTTTCCAGCGTTTCCGCGAAACGCTCTTCTTCCTGCCTGAGCACGTCGGTAACCCGCTGCTGCTCGGCACGCAGTTCG
>Ga0137438_1000238_pt1 | contig 10854 bp, 7 predicted proteins | sample EasRivERMGT157_2_FD_102327 | JGI IMG/M metagenome (GOLD analysis project Ga0137438, IMG submission 102327) | Soil microbial communities from meander-bound floodplain in the East River, Colorado, USA - East River MetaG ERMGT157_2 | ecosystem: Environmental > Terrestrial > Soil > Floodplain ... | reverse complement strand
GAACGGCCGGCCGGCCGCGGTGACGCCGGCGTCGTACAGCGGGACGATCGACGGGTGCTCGAGCCGCGCGGTGATCCGGACCTCGCGCTCGAACCGCTCGAGGTCGGCGCCGTCGGGCAGGGCCTCCTTGATCGCGACCTCGCGGCCGAGCCGGGTGTCGGTGCCGACCAGGACGCGGCCCATCCCGCCGCGCGCGATCTCGGCGCCGGGGACATAGCGCCCCGGGCCGGTCGCACCACTCGGGCCGGTCGCACCACTCGGGCCGCTCGGGCGCCCGGCCGCATCGCCCGGTGGCGCGGTCGGCGCCTCGGACATCGGAGTCGTCGCGACCTCCGTCGCGCCGTCATCGTAGCGGCGGGTGAGCGGGTTGTCGGGCACGGTCAGCGGGCCGCGCCATCGTACCTCGTTCCGCCCCCGCTCCTAGTGCGACAGCGTCTCGGCCTCGCGGATGAAGTCGACCGGCTGTGAGATCTCCTTGTCGGCCGACTGCGCGCGCAGATCGAACACCTTCATGACCGTGCCGAGATCGGTGATCGGACCGACCCTGATCTCGGGGAACTGGCGAGGGTCGACGTCGATGGGGACCGGGCCGATCGACTGCAGGCGATCGATGAAGATCGGCAGCGATGGGAACACCGAGATGCACGACGTGCAGTGCGAGATCTCGAACAGCCGCTGGAACCGGCGCTCGAGGTCGGCGAACTGCCAGACCGGGCCGACCGGCGCCGCGAACTGGGTGTCCTGGACACCGAACGTCAGGCCCGGGCCACCGCCGGTGAGGAACTTCGACAGCGTGACCGGGATGGAGGACAGCGGATCGATGTGGACGAAGTTCGTGCTGCCGCCTAGGCCGTTGGTGCCGCTGTCGTTGTGGTGGCAGCCGTGGCACGTGTTGAGCGAGAACGTGTGCCGCGCGCACACGCCGTCGACCGTCGGAGGCGTGCTGTTCGCGCGCCAGAAGTTGGCGCCTCCGGGCGGCCCGACGAGCGCGTTGCCACCGCGGAACGGCGCACCGCCGATGAAGTACGGGACCGGGGGCTCGTTGCACGCGGGGATGCCGGTCACGAAGGTGTTCACGGCGGCGTCCGCGCCGGCCGCGCTGTGCAGGCCTTCATCCGGGGTCATCGCGACGGTGTGGGCCCGGAGCCCGCCGTTGGCCGGCGGATCGGTGTTGGTCGGCGGGTCCTCGGCGGTCAGCGTGAACTCGCGCAGCTCCCACGGCGCCGACGGAGATCCGCCGTTGAGCACGAGCGCGATCTCGTTGGTCCGGATCTGGTTGATCGCGTTCTGGTTGCCCTTGGCCGGCGCCGCGCCGTGCAGCACGACGCTCTCCGTCATCGACTGGAGCTGGGCGAGGTACGCGGCGGTGAACCCGGGCATCGCCTGGAGCCCGGTCCACTGGCGCGCCCAGGCCACGGCGTCCGAGCAACCGGAGCCCGGCACGCCGTACTCGAAGATCGTGGTGAACAGCTTGCGGCCGCAGGTCGCCTCGCTGCCGCCGCCCCACGGGTTGGGCTGGACCACGCCGAAGATGAAGCGCAGCTCGCCCGAGGTGACCGGCGAGCCCGCCACGCTGCCGTACAGCCCGCCGCCGGTCGAGGTCCTGCCGAGATCGATGCGGTTGACGATCGCCTCGAGCCGGTACGGCGCGATGTTGAGGTTGAGCGGGCCGCTCAGGATGACGCTCTTGCGGCCGGTGATCGGGTTGGTGAACAGGCTGGCGGTCACGCCGCTGGCGGCCGCCCACGGCGCGATCACCTGGTTGAACATCTGCGTGCGCGCGGGCACGAAGTCGCCGTTCACCGTGTAGCCGTTGAGCCACATCGATAGCCACTCGGTGACGAACTGCTCGGGAGTCTTGCCCGAGCCATTGGCCATCTCACGCATGAGGTGCGCGAACGTCCAGACGCCGCCCTGGGTGCCGGCGCCGGTGCACGGATCCCACGTGCGCGCGCCATCGAGCACGACCGAGGGCGAGGTGATGAACAGCGACTTTCCCCAGGCCGCCGCCGTCGAGATCGGCCGCAGGAAGCAGCGGTTCACGGCGACCAGATCGCCGTTGATGAACGCGCCGGGGTCGATCGCGGGGTTGTTGGTGCGCGCGACCGCGGTTCGACCGTCGAACAGCACGGACTCGTTGGTCGGCTTGCCGAACGCTCCAGACGCGATCTCGTCCTGGTTCTTCTTCAGCAGGTCGAGCTGTTCGGGCGGCAGGGTCGCGAACGCGGTGAAGAACTCCTTGCCGGGGCTCTTCGAGATCAGGCCCAGCTCGGCCAGCGCGTCCGAGCGAAATAGCACGTGCGGGTTACTGGTCTCGCCGATCACCCGGACGAGGCTGTCGGCCAGATCCTTGTTATGCGGCGGCGGCAGGCGCACGTGCAGCGCGGTGGTCTCACCGAGCTCGGTGCGCTTGTCGAGCAGCTCGCCGAGCAGCTGCGCGTTGGTCGTGGCCTCGATGAACGGCAGCTTGGAGATCGGCGTGGTCGTGCCATCCCCCTCGGTGGCGGCGGCCTCGGTCTGGCCCTCGTCCGGTGGGCCGTCGGCGCAGCCGGTGATCGCGAGCACGGCCCCCATCGCCGACGCGGTCAGCAGACCCGCGGCGGCAAGCTTGATGTTCTGCGGTCTCTTCATGTGCACCCCTTCAGTGGTCGTTCGTTGGCAACGCGAAAAATGGGTATTTCGATGAGCTAGTAAAAGTTCCCATCCCCCCTGAAGACGAGGTCACATCGGTGATCTTCCCGGCGGCGGCGCGCCGCGAACGCCGAGCCCGCGGATCGACCGAGCTGCCGCGGGGTTAGCCGTGCAAAAACCCGTCGGCGAGCGCCGGCCTCGGCGGCGAGTGCACGACCGTGACATCGATGGCGACGCCCGCAGCGAACCGCGCAGAATGGTCGATCGCAATCCGGTCGGCGCCTACAATCCGCGCCATGAAGCTCGCATTGCAGCTCCGCGACCTGGCGAGCCGGGTCGGCCAGGAGGTCGCCGTGTCCCCGTGGCTCGAGATCGCGCAGGACCGGATCGACCTGTTCGCCAAGGCGACCGAGGACTTCCAGTGGATCCACGTCGACCAGGAGCGGGCGAAGCAATCGCCGTTCGGCGGGACCGTCGCGCACGGCTTCCTCACGCTGTCGATGCTGCCCAAGCTCACCGAGTCGGCGTTCGAGATCACCGATCGCAAGATGGGCGTCAACTACGGCCTCAACAAGGTGCGGTTCACCGCGCCGGTGCCGGCGGGGGCCAGGATCCGCGGCCGGTTCACGCTGGCCAAGCTCGAGCCGATCGACGGCGGGGTCCAGACCACCTGGAGCGTGGTGGTCGAGCGCGACGGCGGCGACAAGCCGGTCATGGTCGCCGAGTCGATCAGCCGGCACTACTTCTGACCATGGCGCAACGCTGGAGACACCGGCCGGCCGGCTCGATGATGCCGCTGCACGAGCACTGCCTGTTCAAGAACGGCATGGGCGAGATCTGGTACCTCACCGAGCTCGCGCGCTGGCTGCGCGAGCACTAACGTAGCGCAGCCGGTTTCTGCTCACCGCGCCGCCACTCCGGCTGCCCGGCGCGGTAGGCTCACCGGCGGCCGCGGTGGCCACCGTATGACCAAGGTCGCGATCATCACCGGCGCTTCGTCGGGCATCGGCGCCGCCAGCGCCCGCGAGCTGTCGAGCCGCGGCTGGTCGGTCGTCATCAACTACGCAAAGAGCGCCGCCGACGCGGCCGAGGTCGCCGCGAGCTGCAAGGACGCGATCGCCGTGCAAGCCGACGTCGCCGAGGACGCCGAGTGCCGCAAGCTGGCGCAGGCGGCGCTCGACAAGTGGGGCCGGATCGACGCGCTGGTCAACAACGCCGGCACCACCAAGTTCGTCGATCACGCCGACCTCGACGGCCTGTCGGCCGACGACTTCCTGCGGATCTACCGGCTCAACGTCGTCGGGCCATTCCAGATGGTCCGGGCCTGCGTGCCGGCGCTCAAGGCGGCCCGCGGCGCGGTCGTCAACGTGTCCTCGGTCGCGTCGCAGCTCGGCATCGGATCGTCGGTCGCCTACGCCGCGTCGAAGGCCGCGCTCAACACGATGACCTACTCGCTGGCGCGCTCGCTCGGGCCCGAGGTGCGGGTCAACGCCGTGTGCCCGGGCTACGTCGACACGCCGTGGCACGCCAACGCCCACGGCGCGGAGCGCGCCAACCAGATCGCCGCGCACTACGCGAACATGGTCCCGCTCAAGGACTTCGCGCGCCCCGAGGACGTGGCCGACGTGATCGTCTGGCTGATCGAGGGCGCCCGCCAGGTCACCGGCGAGGCGATCTTCGTCGACGGTGGTCTGCACATCACGCCGCCGCGCTGAGCCGGCCGCACTACACTCGGGCATGCGCATCCTGCTCGTGCGTCACGGCGAGTCGCTCGGCAACGTCGATCCGCTGATCCACGCGACGACCGCCGATCACGCGGTGCCGCTGTCCGACCGCGGTCGCGACCAAGCGCGCGAGGCAGGCGCGCGGGTGGCCGCGTTCTTCGACGACCACGCGCCGGGCGCGCGCCCGCATGTCCGGCTATGGCTCAGCCCGTACCGGCGCACGCGGCAGACCGCCGACGCGGTGATGGAGACCACGCGCGGCTGGATCACCGATCGCGTCGAGCACATCCTCCTGTGCGAGCAGCAGTTCGGGCTGTTCGACGGCGTCGCGGAGGCCGACCTGCCGGTGCGGTTCCCGAACGAGTTTGCGTACTACGACATGCAGTGTCGGTTCGGCGGCAAGTTCTGGGCGCGGATGCCGCAGGGCGAGAGCCGGTTCGACGTCGCCAAGCGCATCCACCAGGCGTTCGGCACGTTCCACCGCGACGCGCAGGAGCACGGCATCCACGACATCGTCGTGATCTGCCACGGCGTGACCCTGCGGGCGTTCGTCATGATGTGGTGCCACCTGTCGCCCGAGTGGTTCGAGGCCGAACCCAACCCGAACAACTGCGCCATTCGCCTGGTCGAGAATGGCGCCGATCAGGGCTACGTGTTCGCGGGGTTTCCGCGGACCTAGCGCGAAGCCACGGGCGTCCTGCCCTCGATCTCCGCGACGCTGAGCGGCTTCTCCCACGTCACCGCGGTGCCCTTGCCGGCGAACGTATGATCGATCAGCACCGCGAGCGGCTCGCGGGTCGACCAGATCGACACGCGGCGGTCCTCGGCGTAGCTCGTGCGCCGCCGGCCATCCTCGCCGTAGACCGCGAACACGATCTGATCGCCGGAGACGCCCATCGCGGTGAGCTTCGCGCGCACCGACTCCGCCCGGCGGATCGCGAGCTTCACGTTGTAGTCCGCCGCGCCGATCGGATCGGTGTGGGCGTCCAGGACGATCTTGGCGTCGCGATTGGCAGACGCGAACGCGGCGGCCCGGTCCAGCGCGACGGGGGCGTCGGCCTGCAGCGCGGCGGAGTCGAACTTGAACTTGAGCTCGCCGAGCTTGCCGCCTCGCGGGCCATGGCTATCGGCAACCGCAGCGGGTCCGATGAGCGTGGCAAGCCCTGCGCCGAGCAGTATCGCTTTGTAAGTCATGGTGTCCTCTGCCGGAAGGAACGAGCATCAACCGTGCCGCGCGCAGATCCGGGCGCAGGCCTGCGAGGTTGCGATGGATGTCGTACGAGGATCGCGGAACACGTCGGATCGCGCCGGCGCTCCCGCGCTCGGCGAGCCGAGGGCGCTCGGTGGTGTGGCCGGCGCGCCCGATCAGCTCGGGCACCAGCGCGCTACTTCGCGCCGACCTTGAGGGCGTGGACGTCGGCGAAGCCCTTGCCGGCGAACCCGACGCCGTAGAACCCGCTGTGGTCCGCCGGGACGGGGAACGAGTAGAGCTTGCCGTTGACCGTGGCCTTGACGGCGTCGCTCGTGACCTCGAACGCCGCCTTGAAGGCCTTGGCCGATCGCAGGTCGGCGGCCTGGCGACCGAGCTCCTTGTGGCCGAGCTTCATGCCGCGGTGGGCGACGCCGGCGTGCGCGTTGCACGAGTGGCGGCCCTCGGGCTGCTGGGTGAGCTCCTCGAGCCGCACGGCGCCGTCACCGACGACGACCGCGAGGGCGTGGAACGGGCGCGCGATGACCGGCTTCTTGGCCTTCGGGTCCTGCACTTCGTCGGCGTAGATGTTGCGCATGCCGAACACGAAGCTGACGTCGGGGCGGCGGCCCTTGGAGTCGGGGCGAGCGGGCGAGTTGTCGCTGCGAAACGGCCACAGGTCGGCGGGCATCGCGAAGTCGGCGTCGAACGCGAGCCGGACGTCGCGCCGGGCCAGCCCGTCGACGATGACCACGCTGTCGTCGCCGTCGTCGTCATCGATCTTCTCCTCGGGGGCGTAGCGGATCGCCTCGGCGCGCCGCGGATCGGTCCGCGGGCCGGTGCCCAGCGCCCACTGCTCGCCTTGCATCTGCCACACCGGGTGGTCGCCGATCAGCACGAAGATGTCGGCGTTGCCCCAGCCCCAGTGGCCGCTCTCGGGGAACATCCGCGTGTGCGCGACGTCGCGGAACAGGTGCCTCGGGTCCTGGTTGAAGCTCGCGATCTGATGGCCCACGAGGATCGGGTCCGCGCGATTCAGATCGGTGTGGCTGCCGTTGGCCATCAGCTCGCGGATCAGGGCCTTGTGGGGCGAGCGCTCGAGCGCCTCGGCGATCGCGCGGTTATCCTCGACCCGCTGGGTCACCGCGCGGACCTGGTCGGCGTCGTGCAGGATCCCGGCGAGCTGGGTGTACATCGCGGTCGCGCGCCCGAAGTCACCCAGGCTGCGGTACTCGTCGGCGAGCGCCTGGAGCGCCTGCTGCCGCCACGCCGCGGGCGGGTTCAGCTTGAGGCCGAGCTCGTACAGGCGGTGATGCAGCTCCGCGGTCTGCCTGCCGTCGAGGTGGAGCCGCAGCGGGAACTGGTGGATCGGATCGTCGCGCATCCCGGTCCAGGTCAGGTTGGACAAGAAATACAGCTCGCGGGTGTCGCCGCGGACGCTGTCGACGCGGGCGCGGACCGGGCCGCGCTCGAGCTGGGTTCGGGTCGTCGCCAGCGCCTGATCGACCTGCGCGAGCGCCCTGGGCAGCGTGCCGAGCTCGTCGCGCACCACCGGGAGCACGCGCGGGAAGCTGGCCGATGCCTCCGCCCAGTAGCTCTGCACCAGGGTGTCGGCGATGCGCTGGAGGGCGAACCGGTCCTCGAGCGCCTGCATGCGGTAGAGGTCTCGCGTGCCGTCGGTGATGTTGCCGTACACGGTGGCGAGCAGGTAGAGCGCCGCCAGCCGGTCGAGCGGGTCCCTGGCGTCCTTGCGACCGGCGATCTCGTGCAGCTTCTTGAGCGCCTCGGCCTCGCCGCGCGCCTCGTTCTGCTGCTCGAGGTGCTTGATCTCGCTCTGGGTCGCCTGCAGCTCGTCGGCGCGCGCCTGCAGCCGGCTGATCAGATCCTGGTACTCGGCGAGCGTGACGGTGGCGAGCTTGAACTCCTGGTCGCGGTTCTGCGCCGCGCGCAGCGCCTCGATCGCCTCGCTGTACTTCTTGTCGTCGAACAGCGCCACGCCGTTGCTGAACTCGCGGAACGCCTCGAAGTCGGTGGTGTGGAGCCTGGCGATCGCGCCGCGCTCCTTGGCCTGGAGCTTGACGCCGACGGCGTCGACGATCTTCTTGACCAGCGTCTTCTCGAGCTCGAAGAACGCGTCGCGGTCGCCTTCGATCTTCTCGGCGAGCACCACGCTGCCGTCGGTCACGCTGAAGATCCGGCCGTCGAGCCGCATCTTGTCGCCGACCACGGTGAAGCTGCCGGCGACCAGGTGGCTGGCGCCGGCGAGCTTGCCGAACTTCGCCGCGGTCTTCGGATCGACCAGCGCGCTGCGCCCGAGCTTGAGCTCGCTCTCGATGTCGCGCAGCCGCGCCCGCTCGACGAGGGTCAGGCTCGCGACCTGCGCGAGATCGGTGGTGACCATTGACTGCAGGCCCTTGCCGAGGCTGTCGAGCTGGCGATCGGCCGAGGTGTTGGCGAACTCCATGACCGCGAGCCGGATCTGCTTGTCGGCCGCGGCGGTGCCCGGGGCGGCGAGCGCGACGAGCGCGACGGCCGCGGCCCCGAGCCCGAGCCCGAGGACCAGCGCGCGTGTGACGTGATGCATCGGTGTTGGTCCCCTACAGCCAGAACGCGGCGAGCGAGAACTTGTTGCTGGTGGTGTCGATGACCTCGTAGCTGTCGCGGGCGCGCTGGGTCGGCAGCATCGAGCGCACGCTCGTGATCCGGCCGGCCTCGGTGACCACGAAGTAGCGGCGGCCCAGCGGCGCGCGCGTGCGATCGTTGATGTACTTGGTGAAGTCGACGTTGTCGGTCAGCTTGAACGCGGTCTTCATCTCGGGCGAGAACCCCCAGATCTCGTCGGCGGACCAGAAGTTCTCGCCGCGCCAGTACAGCTGCCAGGCGATCAGCCGATCGGCGTCGACCATGCGCACCGGCGGCCGGCCGTGCGGCCCGGTCTTGCCGCGCGCGATCAGCGGATCGAGCTTGGTCCGCTCGCCGGGCGCGAGCGTGACCTCGACCGCGTGGTCGGTGATCCGGGTCGCCGTGCCGATCAGCGCGAGCTCCTGCTCCATCATGCGTTCGTCGTCGGCCTTGTTGACCTGGAGCTTCAGCGTCATCGGCTGACCGACCTGCAGCGCGTCGGGCACGTGGGTCTCGAAGCTCCAGCGATCGCCGACCCCGCGCCAGTCGTCGGCCAGCTCGCCGAGCCCGAAGTACACGACCTTCTGGCCGTAGACCGTGCGCTGGTCGTAGTAGGCGCGGATCGCGTCGCCCATCCCCCAGTGCTTCCCGGCCACCGGCATGTAGACCTGGAGCGACCACACGCAGATCGCGAGCCCCGCCGCTCCAAGGCAAGCGACCCCGAGCCGGCGCCACCGCGTCGCGGCGAGCGCGAGCGCGAGCGAGGCCGCGACGGCGAGCCCGAGCAGGCCGTCCGACGGATCGATCTGCCACGGCTCGCTCGCCGGCCACGGCCGGTCGTAGCGGAACACGAACATCTCGATCCAGCGCTCGGGCTCGTGCATCAGGTCGCGGCCGATCAGCAGCACGATCGCGATCCCGAGCAGCGCGAACAGCGGGTGCAGCCGGTCGCGCCGCGCGGCGAGATCGTCGAGCAGGAACGCGACGAGCAGGCCGAGCGCGGGGATCACCGGCAGGATGTAGTGGTGGAACTTGGTCTGGACCAGCGAGAAGAACGCGATCCCGCCGATCGCCCACATCATCACCATGAAGCGGACGCGGCCCTCCCGCGTGTCGGTGCGCGAGCGCAGGAACCCGGCGGCGAGCGCGGCCGGCAGCAGCGCGGCCCACAGCCACATGCCGTGGCCGATCTGCGACGTGTAGTACTCGAACGTGCCCGGCGAGTTGTCGACCCCGATCGCGGCGCGGTTCAGGATGTGGGTGAACAGGTACTCGTCGATGAAATGGACGCCGTCCTTCAGGAACATCGCGAGGTGCCACGGCAGGAACGTCACGATCGCGAGCACCACGCCGCGCTTGAGCTCGAACGCGCCGGCGTACAGCGCGCGCCAGCGGTGCAGCAGCACGATGTGGAACACGCCGACGGCCCCGACCACGGCGAGCCCGGGCGGCCCCTTCGCCAGGACGCTGATCCCGAGCAGCGAGTAGCACCCGAGCAGGTACAGCTGCCGCATCGTCGTGATCGGCGACATCGCGAACAGCCGCTCGGCGATCGAGCCGGTCAGCCACCAGGTGTCGCCGAGGTAGTTGGGGTGGTCGCCGAGCAGGGCCCGGACGCCCCACGCGGGCATGACGAGCAGCCCGCGGATCACGTAGCGATCGAGGGCGTGGCGATCCCACGGCCTGAGGATGTTGTCGAACACGTGCGACCCGAGCGACTGGCCGTGCCAGCGCTGCGGGATCGGCTCGTCGACGATCGCCGCGATGATGCGGTCGAACAGCACGCACGGAAACCGCAGGGCCAGCCAGCGGTGGCGGTGTAGCGCGTCTAGACAAAGCGCCATCAAGAGCGGCAGCCACAGCGCCGGGCTCGGCATGCGGCCGCGCACCGCGAGCTGCGGCGCCATCGTGAAGTAGCTCGCGTAGTAGATCGCCTGGATCACCACGAAGCCGCCGACCAGGCCGAGCACGATGTGGCGCGCGTCCCACGGCACGGTGCGACGGCCGATCCGGAGGTAACCGAGCGCGCTGATCGGGCGCTCGCCGTCCTCGACTGCCAGCGTGAACAGCGCGAGCGCGCCCATCACGCACGCGGTCAGCGGCATGTCGGGGATGCCCTGGCGGGCGACCAGGCAGAAGAACGGGCATGAGCCGACGACCAGGAGCGCCAGCCACGCGAGCCGGCGATTGACCAGCCGCGCGAGCATCCACCACATGAGCGAAAGCCCCGCGATCGCGCTCAGGATGAACGGCAGCCGGATCGCGATCATCGTGCGGGCGTCGTGCACCATCTCGCCGGAGTAGCCGCCATCGGCCGCCATCCCGACCGCGCGCATCCCGCCGGCCATCAGCCAGAACGTCAGGACGGGCTTGCTGCGGAACCCTTCGCCGTCCTGCGGCCACTCGGTGTGCACCCAGTCGTGGTTCTGCAGCATCATCCGGCCGACCTCGCCGTAGTGGGTCTCCCATGGGTCGACCAGCGAGTAGCTCCAGATCCCCGGGACCAGGACGGCGAGCGAGACCACCACGACGAACGCGAGCTCGAACCCGAGCGGGCGCCGGCGGGCAGCGGCGGGCTCGGCGGGCCCGTGAGCTCCGGTAGGCCACGCTGGCGCGGCGGCAGGGGCAGGTGCACCCGGAGCAGGAGGCCCGGAAGGCACCGGCAGGGCGGGCGGCTCGGCGTTCGCG
>Ga0137438_1000237_pt1 | contig 10865 bp, 9 predicted proteins | sample EasRivERMGT157_2_FD_102327 | JGI IMG/M metagenome (GOLD analysis project Ga0137438, IMG submission 102327) | Soil microbial communities from meander-bound floodplain in the East River, Colorado, USA - East River MetaG ERMGT157_2 | ecosystem: Environmental > Terrestrial > Soil > Floodplain ... | reverse complement strand
GGAAATAACGTCGCCCAACGTGGCAGCAGCACATTGTGTTAAAGGCGTATCCAGATTCATCGACTTCGCGGATTGAAGAACGACCACCGCGCCATTGGCCGACGACAACACATAGATCTGCTTTACCCCGGCCTGTTTCAGACGTAAGAGTTGCGGGCTGGCGTCGGTGGTTCCTTTCGGTATGGTCTCCTTCACCAGCCTGACTCCCTGTTCCTTCACGAAGGTATCGATATCCCAAAGTGCGAGAGGCACATACGGTTCATCGGTGGTGATCGTGCCGAGGACCAGGGTCCCGCCCGGCTTGCCCGCCTTCGTCCATTCGCCTTTTTGCCATACGATCCAGGTTCGGATCATGTTGGCGATGCCGGAATGATAGTTGCCGTACGCCCAATCGGACCAAAGGCTTGCCACGCCTTGCGATCCCGTCACGAGCGGGATCTTCGCCTGCTCGTAGTCCATCATCAAGGCGTCCGAATGGCCCGACGCGCAATGGGTCAATATCTCCATCCCTTGTTCGCGCAACCTGGCAAAGCCGTCCTTTGCTTTCGCCGCAACGTACTGCGAATCATAGGCGAGATATTTTATTTTTACCTTCCCATCCTTTCCCGAGATCCCTCCCTTTTCCTCGTTAAGATAGTTCAGGTAGTCCCTCGATCCGGATTGGCACATCATGTGGGTCCCGCTGGTGGGTCCCGTCATCGCGCTGACGTTTCCGACAACGATATCCCGCGTCGGTCCTGCCGCATGGCCGGTAGATAACGGCATGGATAAAATCGATGCGATCATCACCGTGAAAATGACACCCGATGTTCTTCTTCCGGTCATACTGTCCTCCATTTCTTTTGAGTGCTCTGTTGGTTCCTCGGTAAAACGGGAAATCTTTTTCCCCGGGTGCCACCCCCTTCTCTCTTAGTAACCAAAGGGCCATAACCTGTAATACGCCTTGAAAAGGTTCCAGCGGTGCGCCAGGCCTCTGGGTTCCACGCTTAAGAACACGATTGCCATCCCGCCGATGATGATCAGCAGCAGACCGCTCCCGGCGCCCATCGGCAGGAAAGACAAGTTCGCTTCCGCGATCGGCCCGATAACGAATACGATCTCCTTCAAAACGGTGATGAAAATAACCCCGAAAATCGTGCCCTCGATGCTCCCAAGTCCCCCTACGATGATCATCACCAGATACCAGATGGAATCCTGGAGGGTAAAAGACTCCAGTTGCGCCCACATCATGTAATGAACCAGGAGAGAACCCGCCACCCCGGCGTAGAAAGTGCAGATGGCAAAAGCAAGCAGCTTATACCGGAAGATGTCGATCCCCATTCCTTCGGCCGCCTTGTCGTTGTCCCTGACCGCGATGAAGGCCCGTCCCGGTTTCGATCTCATCATGTTCTTTGCGAAGAACGTCATCACGACGGCGAAGGGAATCGCGATATAGTAGAATTTTTCCGGGGTATTGAAGACGATGCTTCCGATCTTTATGGGGTCGACGCTGAACCCGGCAGCGGTGATCGGAAACCCGAAGAGTGCGATCCACGTAAGAATGATCTGTGCGCCGAGTGTCGTCAAGGCAAGGTACAGACCTTTCAGGCGGACCGAAGGAATCCCGAAAAACACGCCGACCGTGGCGGCGGCGAGGCCCGCAAGAATAAATGTGGCCCAGAACGGCAAGCCGAACTTTGAATTCAGCAAGGCCGAGGTAAATGCTCCCACCATAACAAAGGCGGATTGGCCGATATTGAGCTGCCCGCAATACCCGGTGAGAATATTCAGGCCGAGGCATATTATCAAAGCGATGGCAGACCCTATGATCAATCGCAATATATAGCCGCTCACATAGGGAAGTTTAGGCAGTACAAACAACATAATTAAAGCCACAATGGTCATTACCATTTGTGTTTTCGTTTTTATAATTCTCATGTCCTTTTTGTATTGATCGGAATAAATGCCGCTTGGCGGATAAAACGAAGTGTTCGCCATGTTTTTATACCCTTTCTATTTTTACTAATCCAAAAAATCCGTACGGTTTAAAAATCATCACTACGATTAGGATCATGAACGCCGCCGGAACACCGGCGGCATTTCCGATGTAACCCGACACGATGCTTTCGCATAACCCGATCAGCAAACCTCCCAGAATGGCGCCCTCGGGCGATTCGAGACCTCCGATGAACGCTGCCGGTATCGCCAACAGTCCTATTTGGCTCAGTCCAAGCTGAAAACCGAGGGTGCTCCCAAGAATGATTCCCCCGATCGTGGCCGCCATGCCTGCAATTCCCCAGGAAATATTCAATATTTTCTTGACGCTGATTCCCATGCTCTGCATGGTCTGGTGTCCTTCGGCAACCCCGCGCATGGCGAGTCCAAGATTGGTGTACCGGAAAAAAAGAATCAGCGCCAAGGCGGTTGTCAATGCGAGACCGAATGCGTACAAGTTCTGGGTGGTCAAGACGCAATTGCCTATGTTGAAGCACCGATTGGAAAATATGGCGATATGCTGCAAGGGATAAGAACCCCATATCAAGGAAACGAACCCCTCGATCACAAGGGACAGAAAGATGGTAACGGTAATCATGGAAATCAGGGGTTGTCCGATCAAGCGTCGCAGGGTGAGGCGTTCGATAAGAATCCCCATCAGGAAACCCACGCCGACAGCAAGAAACAGTGACAAGTAAAGATTCAATCCCATTGCGCTCTTGAATAACCAGAAAACGTATGACCCTAACAACAACATGTGCCCTTGGGAAAAATTCAAAACCGAAGAGGACTTGTATATAAGTACGAACCCCAGGGCGACGAGACCGTAAATGGCCCCGTTCATCAGCCCTGAAATGATCAATGACAGTAGGAAATCCATTCTTTACCTCCCATAAAGATACGACACGCGACCGCCACGGGAACTCGATCCTAGAGCCATCTCTTTCGTCTCTTGTAATGCTTTACATCCCGGTAACTCTTCTTTTCTCCAATTTTGCTGAGTCCGAGATAGAACTCCTTTATGTCTTCGTTGTCGGCAAGCTTGGAAGAGGATCCATCAAGAACGACCCTCCCGTTTTCCAACACGTACGCGTATTCGCTTGCGCCAAGCGCCGTCCTCGCGTTCTGCTCGACAATGAGGATGGAGCTTTTCTCTTCCGTATTGAATTTCTTGATAATTTCGAAGATCTCCTCGACGATCAACGGCGCAAGTCCCATGGAAGGCTCGTCCAGCAACATGATTTTCGGGTGAGCCATCATGGCCCGCCCCATCACGACCATCTGTTGTTCCCCTCCGGACAAGTAACCGCTGGTGGAATTTCTCAGGCTTCTCAGCTTGGGAAAGTAATCGTAGACCATGTCCAGGTCTTTCCTTATGTTGTCGCGACTCCGTATATACCCGCCAAGTCGGAGGTTTTCCTCGACCGTTAGGTGTTCCAACACCCGCCTGCCTTCCATGACTTGGATGATTCCCATCTTTGCGATCTGTTCCGGGTCCAATCGATCGATCCGGTACCCTTCGTATTCGATGGTGCCGGCGGTGACCTCCCCAAGTTCCGTGTGGAGCAGGCCGGAGATCGCTTTCAGGGTTGTCGTTTTCCCGGCCCCGTTGCTTCCCAATAAAGAAACGATCGTTCCTTTCCCGATTTCGAGGGATACGCCCCGTAATACCAGGATCACATCCGCATATTTCACTTCCACGTTGCTAAGCTTCAGCATCCAACTCTCCTGGCATTGCATCCAGCGAACGCAACATGCGATCCTCTCATTTATCCTGGGGCACCATCTTCATCTACAGAATGTATTTTCAGATTCGTCTCCACGTTCCCTTTTCTTCCGTCCCTGTATTTGACCTCGGTTACGATGGGTATTTCCTTTTTATTTTCGTAAATAGCATCTATTAAATCTTTGTAACGCACCTGCAGGAACTGACGCTTTAATTTTCTTGTTCTTGTCAATTCCCCTTCATCTGCGTCGAATTCTTTATGCAGCAATACAAATTTGTTTACTTTTGATTCTTTCGGAAGCGTATTGTTTACTCTATTCAAATCATTTCTTATTAAGCCACCAACTTCGTTTTTCTGAGACAAATCCACAAACGTAGTGTAAGTCAGCCGGTTCGATTCCGCCCACTTCCCAATACTTTCAAAATCAATATTTACTATTACAGAAAGATACCCTCTGTTCTTTCCTCCTACCACCATGACGTCTTGTATGAATCTGCTGAACTTGAGTTTCCCTTCTATGTATGCCGGGGCGTACTTGTGCCCGTTATTCAATTCATCCAGATTGTCGATCCTGTCCAAATAAAAGAGATGGTTACGGTCGTTGATATACCCGGAATCCCCGGTATGAAACCATCCGTTTTTGATGACTTGGCCGGTTTTCTCCGGATCTTTATAATACTCCGTGAAGATGCTTTCGCCTTTCACCAGTATTTCCTGATCTTCGGATATTTTCACTTCGACGCCGTCACACAACTTTCCCACGCTATCGTTATTTATTTCATCGCCGGAGTGCATGCTTACCACACCTGCTTCTGTGCTTCCGTATATTTGCCGTAAATTTACTCCAATTGCCTGATAATACCTGAAAAAATCAGGACTTAAAAAAGCACTTCCGGTTACTGGATATTTTGTTTTCGTCAATCCAAGTTTATCTCTGATGGGCGCAAATACTAGAAAATCACCCAGCTTGTTCAATATTTTCAATGCTAAACCTATCTTTTTCTTGGAAGTACTCAAATCAGCTACCTTATAACCAACAGGCAGGAAAAGGTTATATACATACTGTTTCAGGAAGCCGGCATCATTTATACGGGTCTGCGTCATGGAAGAGAGGCTTTCCCATTGACGTGGAGTGACGAGCAGGAACCGGGGTGATATCTCCCGGTAATCATGCATCAGCGTTTCCGGCTCTTCCGGGAAATTGATGACCACGCCACGCATGTAGCTATACCCGGAGAACCATGAATGGAACACGGACGCGGACGCCAGCGTCGTGATGACATCCTCCCCTTTTTCAAGAGGGGCATATTCCTGCATCCGCCTTGCGGAAGCCATTATTGCGCTATGGGATAATACAACTCCCTTCGGCAAACTTGTGGTTCCGGAAGTATAAGACAACTGCGCGACATCGCTTCCCCTTCCTTCCCCTATCAATGCTTCAAAGGCAGCCGGATATTTCTCGGCGTACGCCGACCCGATTCTTTGAATCTCTTCATAGCTGCTCAAAATGAGATCATCGTAGTTCCTCATGCCTTTGGGATCCCAATAGATAACCTTTTTCACACCGGGGATCGATTCCTTGATCTCGAGGATCTTGTCGACCTGTTCCTGGTCTTCCGAGATGACGAACTTCGAGTCGGAATGTTTTATGATATATGCCGCTTCAGACGCGATGGAGTCGCTCCACATCGCGACGACCACTCCGCCGGCCGCCTGGATCGCGGCTTCCGCCCAGAAACCTTCCGGTTCGTCATCCCCGATGAGGGCCACCTTGTCCCCGGGCTTTAAGCCCAAATCGACCAATCCGAGGCAAAGGGATTTCACCTGCTCATAGCAATCCTTCCAGGTATGATTCTGCCAAATACCCAGGTTTTTTCTCCTGAGAGCGACACTATCTCCATATAATTTCACATTTCTAATCAATAATTTCGGATATGTATCAAACTCGGACAATGAAAACCCCCGGATATCGGCTTACTTTTCTCCCAGATACGCTTTTATAACCCTCTTGTCTTCTTTTATTTCATCAGGCAAACCTTCGGCAATTTTCATACCGAAATCGAAAACGATAACCTTGTCGGAAATGTCCATTACCATATCCATGTCATGCTCAACGAGAACGATTGTGGTACCTCTGTCTTCGTTTACATCCAATATGAACCGGACCATGTCTTCCTTCTCTTCCACGTTCATTCCCGCGGTCGGCTCGTCCAAAAAGATTATTTCCGGTTCCAGGGCCAGCGCTCTCCCCAATTCCACCCTTTTTCGTTGTCCGTAAGGGAGAATTCCCACCTCCTGCTTTCTTATCGCTTCCATTTCGAGGAAATCGATAATATCCTCGACGATCTCCCTGGCCTCTATCTCTTTTTTCTGCGCGAAGCCGAAATATAAACAACAGGACAACAGATTGCTCTTCAGGTAGATATGCCTTGCCGCCAACAAATTTTCCAAAACGGATAAACCGCTGAACAATTCAATGTTTTGAAAAGTCCTCGCAATTCCATGGACACAGATTTTGTGAGGAGGAAGTCCCGTGATGTTTTTATCCTTGAAATATATATTTCCTCCGGACGGACGATAGAACCCTGTAATCGTATTGATTACGCTCGTCTTGCCCGCCCCGTTCGGGCCGATGATGCTGACGATTTCCCCCTTGTTCACTCCGAACGTCATATCGGACAGGGCGGTAATGCTCCCGAATTTCAGGCTGATATTTTCGCATCGGAGGATCGGACCACCATTCCCGCCGTTCGTCATCGGCATCATGCTCCCGGCATCACTGCGTGGTCGGTATCCATTCCGGCCACTACGCGATCTCGGAAGAAGGATTTTCGAGAAATTCCTTGAGGGTCTTCATGAATCCGGCGGCTTTCGCGCCATCGATCACGCGATGGTCGTAGCTCAGCGTTATTTTCATCACCGGGCGCACCACGATCTCCTTGTTGATCACGACAGGCTTGTCGAGGATTGCGCCCACCGCGAGGATGGCGCTTTCGGGGATGTTGATAATGGACGTGAACTCTTCTATGCCGAACATCCCCAACGACGAGAGCGTAATAGTGCTTCCTGTGATTTCATCCGGCGTCAGCTTCCCCTTCTTTCCCTTTTCCACTATGGAGGACCTGAACTGCGCAATCTCGAAGAGAGTCTTCCTGCCGATATCCGGAATGACCGGGACGATAAGACCTTCCTCGAGGGCCATGGCCATTCCCATGTGGATGGGTTCCAACCAGAGGATTCCTTCCTTCGTCCACCGGGTGTTCATTACGGGATGACGTGAAATCGCCGTTGCGGTGATCTTCATCAGGATGTCGGTGATCGTAAGATGAACTCCCGTACTCTTTTCCGACATCGGCGCCAGCGTTTCCTTCAACTCCACGACTTTCGTCGCGTCAACGGAAACCGCCATGTACGTCTGGGCCGTCTCCATTTTCCCGGCCAGCATTCTTTCCGCGATGGCGCTTCTCATCCCGGACAGTTTCACCATCTTCCCTTCTCCCGCGCCGGGGACACCCTCTCCGGGAGGGCTCTTCTCCAGGACCGCATCGACATCCGCCATCCTGATTCTTTCGCCGGTACTCGAAGCGGATACCTTGCTCAGATCAATACCTCGCTCTCTCGCAATCCTTCTTGCCATCGGAGTCGCCCTGATTTTTTCTCCACGATCCGCTCCGATCTCCCGGACCGGATTCTTCACTTCCCCCCGGTTTGCCCCGGGTGTTTCTCCGGCGGATTCCGCCCGCTCTCCTTCTTTCTCCACAAGCAGTCCCACCGATTCCCCGATCTGAACCGTCGCGTCTACCGGAGCAATGATTTCGGCAAGATAACCCGATTGTGCGGCTTCCACTTCAAAGGTCACCTTTTCCGTCTCAAAGACGAAAAGGACCTCTCCCTTTTCAACCCGCTCGCCTTCCTTCTTTTTCCACTCGACGATCTTGCCCTCTGTCATCGTAAGGCCGATTTTCGGCATCAGCACTTGAACCGCCATTTTCCCTTCCCTCTGGCCTGGAGATTCTTCCCGGTGATTCGCTTCAATATTCCATTACTTTTTTTACGGCCCTGACTACATCGTCGCGATCCGGCAGATACGCCTTCTCCAGGTTGAACGGCACCGGAACAAACGGAGCGCCGACCCGGATGATGGGTGCGCTCAGGCGATCGATCATCTCCTCGCAAACCATCGCCGAGATCTCGGCTCCGATGCCAAACGCCTTCACCGCTTCATGGGCGATCACGAGTTTCGAGGTTTTTTCCACCGATGTGAAAATGGCTTCTTTGTCCAGAGGGGAAATCGTCCGTAAATCGATCACCTCGATGTCGATTCCCTCGCCGGACAGAAATTTTGCGGCCGCCAATGCCTGATGAACCATCCCGGACGTCGCAACGACGGTAACGTCCTTGCCCGCTTTCTTTACCTCCGCTTTTCCCAGCGGCACAAGGTACTCCCCTTCCGGAATCTCCCCCTTCGATGAATAGAGCGCCTTGTGTTCAATGAACAGGACGGGATTGTCTTCCCGGATCGCGGATTTGAGCAACCCTTTTGCATCGTGCGGCGTCGCCGGCATCACGACCTTCAATCCGGGAACGTGCGCAAACCATGCCTCGGGGCATTGAGAATGCTGAGGACCCGCGTTGAGACCTCCGCCGCAAGCCGTCCGGATGACAACAGGCAATTTGTACATTCCTCCGAACATGTACCGCATCTTCGCCAACTGGTTGACGATCTGATCCATGCAAACCGCCAGGAAATCCGCGAACATGATTTCGACGACGGGCCTGAGGCCCCGGATCGCCGCCCCGATCGCGACCCCCACGATCGCCGATTCGGAGATGGGAGTATCCTTCACACGTCTTTCACCATAGGTTTCCAACAGCCCTTTTGTGGCGCTGAATGCGCCGCCGGGGCCCCCGACATCCTCGCCGATGACGAAGACGCTCTCATCCCGGGCCATCTCCTCGTTCAACGCTTCCGTGATCGCTCTGATATACCGTGTCTCTTTCATGTCAAGCCTCTCCCCCGGCGGCGATATCCTTGCACGTGAAGGCTGGTATTCATCGGTATACCCATCTCCTGCTCACGCGTAAACGTCGGTGAAAAGTTCCCCCGCCCCGGCGACCGGACTGGATTCCGCAAATGCGACCGCTTCGTCGATCTCCTTGCGCACCCTTTCCTCCAACGTATCCATGTATTCCGTGCCGATGTGATTCGCATCCAGCAAGAACTTCCGGAACTTCACGATCGGGTCGAACGCCCTTGCTCCCTGCACCTCCGCAGGTGACCGGTACTTTTGCGCATCCCCGACATAATGGCCGAACCATCGGTGGGTCATGCATTCGAGCAGCGTCGGCCCTTCCCCATTCCGGGCCCTCTCCACCGCCATCGCCGCCTCTGTTCGGACTTCCAGCACGTCGTCTCCGTCCACGGTCACGCCGGGCATCCCGTACGACTCCGCCCTTTTACTGATATTCTTCAATTTCGTGGCAACTTTCCCAGAGGTGAATTGGGCCCATCCGTTGTTTTCGCAGCAAAAAACCACGGGAAGGTTCCACATGGCGGCTAGATTCAGGGATTCATGAAAGGTTCCCTGGTTCGAGGCGCCATCACCGAAAAAGCAGACGGTTACCGTTTTCTCTCCCCGGTATGCGGACGCAAAGGCGGTCCCGAGAGAGATCGGAAGTCCTGCTCCGACAATTCCGTTCGAACCGATAACACCCGATTCTCTGGAAGCGATGTGCATGGACCCCGATTTCCCTTTGCAGAAGCCATCTTCCCGCCCGTAGATCTCCGCCATGAATCGCTTCAGATCGATCCCTTTGGCCAAGGCCTGTCCGTGCCCCCTGTGCGTGGTAAGGATGGAGTCGTCGTCGCGCAGGCAAGCGCAAACCCCGGCGGAAACGGCTTCCTGCCCTATGCTCACATGAAGAAACCCCGGGATCTTCCCCTGTGCGAACGACTCGCTGATCCGCTCTTCCACCCTCCGGATCTTCAGCATCGCATAAAGCATATCCAGGAGCTTTTCCTTGTTGTCCATCTTCACGTCTCCCGCAAATAAAATGGATTGGCAATAAATCATGCATCACATCGTACTTCCGCTCGTGCAGATAAAACCTTGTTTTCTTACATATTCAATCCTTGTCCTGTCTTTATTTGCCGTATTCCGCCGATAAACAGACTGAAGCAAATCCCGGATAACTCTTCCAGAGTGATTGGCCCTTCGGGATCATGCCAATGCATGATGGAATTGCACATTCCAAAAACTATATAACTTATGGCTTTTGCTTTATTCATCTTTATTTCTCCATCGAAATACTCTGAAAGTACGTCCGCCAATAATTGAGAATACTTCTTTTGCTTAAACGCAATTGATCTATAATATTCATACGGAAGGTTATTTGCACCAGTAAGTATCGCCATGGCTTCAGGAATCTTATTATTATAAAGTGACAAATGCCGACGCATAATAAATTCAATTTTTGAATGGCTATCAGTCTTTCTTTTTAATTCATCCTCCAACCCTTCCAACAAATGATCCATGTATACATCCAGAATGAAATAAAGAATTTCGTGTTTGTTGGAAAAATAATAATAAATACACCCCTTGCTTAATTTTGCCGCTTCGGAAATATCCTTCAGGCTTGTTTCCAAGTATCCTTTTTTATCGAATAAGGTAGCCGCCGCCCTCCCGATGGCGGCCTTTTTCACCCACTCCTTTCCGTTCCTTTCTTTCGCACCGGGGTTCATCTCGACCTTTCCTTAAAAAACCGGCCAGCCGGTTTAATTTTCACAAAGCATAATCAGTCGCCCTTTTTATGTCAAGAAAAAACGATGTCTCATGAAAAGCATGCGATGCGACCCCTTGCGGGATCGGGAAAAGCGGGCGGCGGTCACCCGTTCAGGGGCTTTTTATCCTGGCACCCTCTGCGTAAGTGTCGCGGGGTACGGGGAGCGCGGTGGCCAGCCCCTTGACCAGCATGCGGCCGTCGCCAGCAGTCACCGTAAGTTCGCATACCATTGTCTTCCGGCCTTTGTGGATGATCCGTGATTCCCCGATCACGGTCTCCCCGGGCATCGCCGCCCTGATGACGTTCAAACTCCACTGGATGCTCAGCGAATCGGCGACCGCGTTCACGGAGAGAGCGAACGCGGCGTCCGCGGCCGCGAAG
>Ga0137438_1000236_pt1 | contig 10891 bp, 10 predicted proteins | sample EasRivERMGT157_2_FD_102327 | JGI IMG/M metagenome (GOLD analysis project Ga0137438, IMG submission 102327) | Soil microbial communities from meander-bound floodplain in the East River, Colorado, USA - East River MetaG ERMGT157_2 | ecosystem: Environmental > Terrestrial > Soil > Floodplain ... | reverse complement strand
GCCTACGTCAATCAGATCGCCCGCGGCGATGGCTACCCCCACCTCAACGACGTCGTGGGCATCACCATCTGCGACTTCGTGCTCTGACCCGACGGCGAGGGGCGCCGGCTTCCGATGTTGAGCCGCTGGCGGATGACCGAGCAGCAGGCCGGCGCGAACGACCTCGGCCAGATCCAGCTCGTCTTCCTCGAATTGCCCAAGTACGACACCAGCCGGCCGCCCCGGACGATGGTCGAGAAGTGGGCGTATTTCTTCCGCGAAGCCGACAACCTGACGGTGGTACCCGAGGTGCTGGCAGACCATCCGTTCATCGATGCCCTCGACGCGGCGCGCACGGCGGGCTTCACCGCTGCGGAGTGGGAGGCGTACATCCTCGCCGGAATTGCGATCCAGAACGAGCGAGGCGCGCTGGCGGTCGCCGAGCAGCGGGGACGTGAAGATGGCCTGCGCCAGGGCGTCGAGGTGCTGTGCCGCGTGCTGGGGATCGAGCTCACCGCAGCCCAGCGGCGGGAGCTCGCGAACCTCAAGGCCGCAGAGCTCGCAGCGCTACTTGCGCGGCTCGACGCGCGGAGGAGCTGGACATGAGCCCGGAAGGGCGGGTCATCGTCTGTCAGCGGTCGCCCGAGGACGCGCGATTCTGGACCGGCCGCAGCCGCGAGGTCTGGCAGAACGCGTGACTCGCTGCCACTCCTGATGGACAACGCGCCGTGGCGAGCGCGGTCGGCAACAACGCTTTGACCACAGGGCTGTCAGCGCTAACGCCTGCGCGCATGCTCCCGTTTGGAGAGTTTCTCGCTTTCTCCGGAGAGAGAAAAACTCACTCGAGCGTCGCGGTTTACGACCGGGGAGCTCGACCCCGAGCGCTGCACGCCAACGTTCCGGATCTTCACCGAGGTGCGGTTCTGGCTGGCGTACAAGGTCGGGGCGACAGCCTACATCTGGATCATGCGGACTCGCGCAGAGGTTCAGCACGCTGATCCATACAGCGATCTCATGGGCTACTGGCTGGGTGGTACGCGCCGGCTGCGCTCGATCTGGTTCGGTTGGGACGCCAACATCGAACTCGAGAACGCGAGCAAGAAGCAGCGCAGCTTCTACGTGCACGACTCGCGTTGTTCAGGTACCAGTGCCTCCATCGGGACCTCATTCCCGATGCGGGCGGCTCGGACCATAGGAGGCGGTCCGCGAGTCGATGTTCCGATGTTCCGACCTTGAGAGAACCGGCCGCGATGAGGTGGCGCCCTTCTCCCGGCTGCGCGTATCACCGGTCCACCGTCGGTGGGCAAGTTGCGCCGTGCCGGCCTCGCGGCCATCCAGGGGCAACTCTTGGCGCTCGTCGACCGCGGGGTGCGAAAGATGAGCGGGAGACCTGGAGCGCGTGTTCCTGCGGACGGCGCTGTCGGCCACGACCGTTCACGCGCTCGAGCTCGAGCGCAGGGAGGACCTGCTCACGCGCATGAGAGCACTTGCACCGGCGGAGTCGCTGGTACCAGAGGAGCCGTGAGCCCAAGCAAGCCCGACGCGGCAACTCTCGACGCGACGGTGCTCGGTGGAGTGGAGGATGACCTGGAGGCATGGGAATGGGTCGTGTCTGCTCCTGACGGCGACGAGGCCTGGGCAAGCGCATCTCGCCGGCGTCGACGCATCGATCGCGTCGCGATCCAGGTGCGACAATGGTGACCCGCATCACGTCTCCATCCTGGCGCGCAGGCTCGGAGCCGCGACGCCGTTGCGCGCCATGGTCACCGCCGCGCCACCGTGGCGGGGGTATTGCTTGTGGAGGCACAAGACGCGGAACTCGAAGAGTAGCTGCCGCTATAGGGTAGAACGCCCGGGGTCGGCTCGGGCCTTCTGCCCAGAGGTCGCATGAAGCCATTCTCCGTGACACGGGGCGGTTCGCGGTCCCAAGCGGGCGTCACCGTGTCAGTGCACATCGTGCCTCCTGGCACAGTAACCAGGCGGAGCCCACGGTCCAGCGGACCCGACCGGGCTCCGGATACAGGCGTGGAAGTGCGCGTGGCAACGACATCGCGATGTGTTCCGGAATCGAATCTGTTGCAGTGCCACGGCACTTAAACACTCCGTCCTACCAGGGCTTCGTATCCAGAACGGAATCGCAAAAAGATACGAGTCGCTGATGCTCCCTGCTACCATCGGCACTTGTTTGCACGCGCTTCCTGGGAAGCCGACGCGGAGCCTGTGCGGCGGTTGCGATGTCCGCTGGACTCGCAACGAAGACAATCACACTGGTAGCTTCGGGGAGCAATGCCGACCGTCACCCAAGCGCTGTCCGATTTCGTCAAGACCGACGCTGGCCTCGCGGCGTTCTACGCGTCCACCGGCAAGCCGTTCGGTGACACGTGGCAGCGCACGCTCGACGAGTTCCTGCTGTCTACCATGGACGAGATCCGGCTACGGCACGCGGGGATGGCGTGCCGAGAGGCCTTGCGACGGTTCGACTCGGAAGACGCGGACTACTTTAGGATGGCGGTCCTCCGTCGCGAGATCTCGCGCGACATCGCCTATCAGAAGCAGCGCGATCATACTGCTCATACTGTCTACAATTGGCTGCTGGGCTGGTATCTCGTGACGCACAGCCAGTCACTCAAAACTGCGCTCGAAAAGCAGTTCATTCAGCGCAATCTCATATCCACCAAGTACACGTTTCCAGAAGTCTTCGGTGACGTATTCATATTTGTCAGTCTATTGCATGACATCGGCTACATGTTCGAAGGGGCGTTGACCCCATTCGATTCCGACGCCAGCGTTCGGCAAGCCAGCAGCGGCATGGGCGTAGTGCGCGACTACTTCGATCACCGGTTCTGGCGGGAAAACAAGATCGCATCGATGGCGGATCGCGTCTGGCTGCAGCGCGCGCTCGAACTCGAGGATGTCGGACCGCGTCCAGCATCAACCTTGAGCGGGATCGCCGACTCGCTTCGGTACATCGGCGAGACCGACAAGATACGCAAAGCAGTGCTCGCCGAGATGAAGGCCGGCAGGATCAAGGCCCCTACCTGCATTCGTACCGAGAACGGTCTGGTCCCCGACGCCTTTCAGCTGTGGAAAAGTCACTTTGAAACATTTTCGCCGGCGATGTGCGGCATGGTCGACGCGGCAGAGCGAGTCTTTTATTCTCATATAGAAAGCGGCATCGATGGAGCCGGCCTCCGGGTGCTGGATCACGCGATGTGCGGCGGACTCCTGCTGCTACAGTATTCCACTCTATACTATAGGGTGTACCACGGCCTCGGCGAATCGGCGCCCGCGGACCCCACACACGCGAGGGTATGGGCTCAGTTCCGGCGGGACGGTGAAGGCGTGGACTATGAAGCCTCGTTCTGGTGGACCGGGATCCTGTGGTCGACCGCCGCTACCGCGATACACAACATCCTGCAAATATCTCAGAGTGACTGGCCGCGCGATATTCCACGGCCATTGCCGCTGGCCATGGAGACCGATGCGCTGAGCTATCTGGGGGTCCTCGTGGATTGTATACAGGAATGGGATCGGTATACAGTACAGCGACATTCGGTGTTTGGCGGCAGTCTGCCGGTTCAAGGGCGAGACATCAACCTGGACGTGTCCGGCGGGCGCGTGATCGTGTCGTTTCAAAAGTCATCGGGGCGCGCCAAGAAGGTGCGAGGGGCCCTCGGGGAGGCGTTAGAAGACTGGGAGGCGATCGTCGGCATCGCGGAAGTGTGACACGTCGGCGCACCGGACGCTCGCTTCTGCCAGCGCAACATCCACAATTGTTGCCCGGTATCGACGCGATAGGCAACACCGCGTGTTCGCCCGGTCGTTGTGTTGATGAAGACATTGGGGCAGCACGACATCGCTCCAAGCGAATCCAGGCACGCGAGTTCCGTGGCAGAGCTCCCCACGACCACGACGACGTGCAACCCCCGTGCCCCGGAGTCCGCGATCGCGCCGAACGACAGGAGGGTCGCGCCGACCCCGAGTTGGCGGCGCAGCCCGCCTGGAAACGACCGGCTCGTGAAGCGCTGGTAATCCTGCCACCAGACCCGCGCACGATGCATGGTAGTTGCCAGGACACTGCGGATGTGGTGCAGCGACACGCCTCGATATCGACTACGTGACTTGCGAGTGAGTGCGAACAAGCGCCACGCGTCGCCGCGATCAACATGCCGTCGGCAAACGAAGTTCAGCAGCATGGCGGTCGAATAGACACCGCAATAGTTGCTTCGCCAGGACTGCCGCAGCAGCTGGGTCGCGTCACCGGGCAAAGCCGCCCCGCGGGCTCGTAAGCGCCAAGGATCTGCTGGACTTCCTGCTCGGGCGACCGCCCTTGGCAGCCTTGGCCTTCTTGGGCCCCTTGGCCATGGTTCTGATCGTCTTGGGCTTTGCCAGGGCCTTCGTGGCAGCCTGCTTGACCTGCCGCGACGTTCGAGAGCGCTTGGAGCGCTTCCGCTTGCTACTGCCGATCTGGCGCTCGTTGCGAGCGACATCGCCGGCACTATCCAGATAGTACAGATACCTACTATAGTCCATGGCAATGCCAACCGATGCTATCTTCGAACTCTTGCCCTTGGGTTGCCCCGGCTTCTTGCGGGGCGTCGCCCAGACGTCCCCGGACTTGATATAATACATCAGGTCGTTGTCACGCTTGATGCCAGTTTTCGCGATCTTCTCACCCATGAAGCCTCCGGATCTCCGAATAGTGAAAGGCGCAGTGTTCAGGTCGGGCTCACTGCTCACCCGAATATCGATGAGTCCACCCATGATTCATATGTTCTGAGCACCGCTCCACGCCATGCGGAATTCCAAGCTGCGTGGTGCGGTGTGTGTACGGCGCGAGGCGTTCCATCGACGGCTCGCCGCCTGAGTGGCGCAGTACCACGAGCTCGTCGAGCAGTAGGTGTGCCTCCGGCCGCGGCATGGCTACCTTGCCCATCTGCGCGAAGCCGGAGGGCAGCGACGCCACGCCGAGGTCTGCCGTGCCGTTCTCGAACGCTGCATGTCGGGCGTCGGCCGACGGTTCTGGAACCACAACACCGCGAGGTCGGCCGGGGAGGTGCGCAGCCTGAGCGTTAGGTGGCCGCGAACGCCAGGACATCGAAGCCGAGGGCGCGCTCATGCGCGTTCGGTGCGAGCGGGTGCTGGGCGCCCGAGAAGTTCGACGGCGCCGGCAGCGCGGCGAGCGTGTCGCCGTGCGGCATGGTCGACCAGAATACGGCAGTGGCCACATGCACCTACTCTTCCTCGAATTCTGCGGTCTTGAACTGGGCGAAGCAAGCCGACGCAGCGTGGATCGAGCGCGTCGTCACCGCGGGCGACGACCCCGAGGTAATCCGAGGAGCACCCGCGCGAGCGCCAGGCCGGTGGGCAGTGGCGAACAGGCCGGTGAGCTGCCGCGCTGGGGGCGACCGTGATGGCTGCTGTGCACAGGTCACGGGCCGAGCCACTGTCCACCGGCAGCCACGCGATCTTCACACGCTGCGCAGCGGATCAGGGTCACCCGCGCTGCGACGTATGCATCGACTCGACGCTGAGAGGCCCCAACACCGGGGCCGGGGCCGGCGCCACTGGGGCCCGAGAACATGTTGACCGCGGCGCGCCGCACACCGGGATCGGAGCGGCGGTCCGCCGGTGGCGCCGCGGACGCCATAGCGGGTGGACGCTGCAATGGATCCGGTCGCCGCGGCACGGATCGGTCGCTACCGGGCTGGTGATCGGCGATATTGCCGGTCGATCAGCCGGCGCTGCGTCGTCGTGCGCGCACGTTGCACCCGCCGGCCGCGTACTCGACGCCACGACATCGCTGAAGTTCAATCGGCTACCATTGTATGCAGCCAAATACATCCGTTGGCGTGCGACTACCCGGTTGGGACCCAGGCTCACACCTAGAAAAATATCGGCGAAATCAGTTGAGTGAATCTTGTTCGGTGATTATTGACCTTGCATGAAGGTCGTCGAGCCAGGGGCCCGTCGCAAGCGTCGCAGGCGGACGCGGCGGTTGGAGCCGGAGCAGCTGGCGCTGTTCAAGAAGCGTGGTGGCAAGCGGCGCGGCGCGGGTCGCAAGCCCAAGGGCCGGCGGGCGGGGTCGCGGCACAAAGTGCGGCCCGAGCTCAACGCGCGGCATCCCGTGCACGTGGTCCTGCGGGCCATCGGCGCTGTGGGCAGCCTGCGTCGCCGGGTCACGTACCGGGCGATCCGCGAAGCCACGTTCACTACGGCCCGCCGCGAGGATTTCCGCATCGTGCACGTCAGCATCCAGCGCACGCACGTGCACCTGCTCGTCGAGGCCGACGGCAAGGGCGCGCTGGCGTCGGGCATGCAGGGGTTCCAGATCTCGGCCGCCAAGCACCTCAACGCGGCCATCAGCAAGGGCAAGCCAGGCCCGCGCCGTCGGGGCGCCGTGTTCCCCGACCGCTATTACGCCGAGGTCATCACGTCGCCGCGTCAAGCGCGTCATGCGCTATCTTATGTCCTCAACAACTGGCGAAAACATGAGGAAGATCAATCGCTTAAACTAAGCGATTGGAAGATCGACTGGTTCTCGACTGCCGCGATGTTCCCCGGCTGGGCCGAGTACGCACCGTACGAGGAGGAGCCGTTCTTGTGGCGCGGCCCCGAGACCTACGATCCGCTCGTCGTGTACCAGCCCCGGACGTGGCTGCTGCGAGACGGCTGGAGGAAGGGTGGCGCACCGATCTCCACCCGCGACGTACCATCGGCGAAGCGCTGATCTGTCGATCAAAGGCGGGAACGTCGTCCGACGACGTGGAGGTTGACGTCGGCGTTGACCCACGACATCGACCTGGACGGCAACGTAGACGTCGACTCCATCCTTGACCTTGCACGTTGACCCTTCCGGTCACCGTGCGGAATGCTCGTCGAGCAATCGTTGGAACGGGGGGGAGGTCGACGTCAACGATCGGGTCAACCTCCACGTCGCCGTCAAGCTCAAGGTGTGGGTCGACGTCGAGGTCTTGGTCGCGGATCCACGATCCGATCACGACCGCCCCGAGGCGCTTGGTTCTACACGTCGTGATGACGCGGCGCCGTGGGTGCTGAGCGCAGTGCCGACCGCCTCGTCCTGATGCTCGAGGGTGGAGCGTCCGGACCCACTACGCTCATGGCCCCAGCGCGAACGCGGCTCGAGCGCGCCGGCGCTGAGCTCGCCTGGCTAGCGCGGCGGGACGTACAGCTTGATCTCGACGCGCCGATTGGCGAGCCGGCCGCGCGGCCTGGCGTTGTCGGCGACCGGCTCCTCGGCGCCCTTGCCCTGGACGACGATCCGCGGCTGCGGGATGCCGGCGTTGACCAGCGCGTTCTTGACCGCTTCGGCGCGGGCGCGCGACAGATCGGCTGATACGGCGTCGAGATCGGGTGCCGGCTGGCCGGGGTCGGCGGTGGCGAACTGCGTGGCCTCGCGGTCGTCGGTGTGGCCGATCAGCACCACCCGGATCGACGGGTGCGCGGTCATGGTCCTGGCGATCTTGCGGATGCTCGGCAGCGCCGAGTCGCGCACCACGGTCTCGCCGTCGGCGTAGATCAGGCCCTCGATCGTGCCGCGCAGCGCGTCGACGTCGGCCGGCACGGTGTCGGGGCAACCGTCGTCGTCCTCGAAGCCGTTGTAGGTCTCGGGGACGTTGGGGCACTTGTCGGCGATGTCGAGCACGCGGTCGAGGTCGTTGTCGATGTCGGGGCAGCCGTCGGCGTCCTCGAAGCCGTCGAAGTCCTCGGGGCGATCGGGGCAGGCGTCCTGCGCGTCGGGGATGCCGTCGCCGTCGCGGTCGGGCGGCGGGCTGCCCTGCGCGAGCCGGAGCTCCTCGGGGCTGGGCCGGTGGGGCTCGCCGACGTGGAACTCGATGCCGAACCCGAAGTCGAGCTCCGCGGCCACGCCGAGGCTGGCGCCCGGATGCGCCGGCAACAGCGCGAGCCGCGCGTCGAACCGCAGCTCGAAGCCCTTCCGGGTGTCGAACCGCACGCCGCCTCCGAGGTAGCCGTCGCCGACGATCGAGTTGCCGAACGTCTTCTTGGCGCCCGACAGCGACACCGGCGAGCCGCCGCCGGCCACGACGAACGGCTGGATCCGGCGGCCGGGCCACAGCTCGAACCGGAAGTGGATCCGGGGCTCGAACCAGAACACATTCGCCGCCTTGGCGCCGCCGACGGCGTTGGTGCTGGTCGGCGAGATCGCGAGCTCGAGCTCGGGGACCAACCACGGCAGGAACGGGCGGGCGACGCGCGCGCCGAGCTCCATGGCGTTCTGCAGCTCGGGGTGGGCCGGCGCATCGTCGAGGTAGCCCAGCTGCGAGCTCGACGAGAACAGCCGCGGCCCGAACCAGCCTCCGATCTGGGTGGGCTCGGCCGCGGCGGGTGACGGCGCGGCAGCGATCATCACCGGCGCGACCCACCACAGTCGATGCATCGCAGCCGAGTATACATCAACGCATCACCACGCCATCGCCGGGCAGGCCGGTGAACTCGGTCCGCGCGCGCAGCCCGAGCCACGGATCGGACCTCGGCGTGGCGAACAGCGCTTCGTAGATCCACGCGTTCAGGGTGGCGAAGTCGGTCTCGCCGCGGTCGACGATCCGGCGGTGGATCTGCTGGCGCAGCGTGAACTGGTCGAGCGCGGTGTCGGCCACGATGTGCTGCTCGAGCCGAGCGATCACGCGGTCGAGCTGGTCGGCGGTGGCGCGCTGCTCGGCCGGCCCCGCGTTGTGGAGCTCGGCGACGAGCGCGCGGCTGGCGGCGTCGAGCACCATCGCCGGCGGCACCCGCTCGGCCGCGCGCGCCGGGCGGGCCGGCTGGACCTGTCGCGGCTCGCCGGCGGCGGCGGGGTCGCGCGCGGTGATGTGCCATGCCGCCTGGCCGATCGCGCTCCACGCCGCGGCGTCGTCGGGGACGTCGCCGGGCTGCATCACGCCGATCGCGCGCAGATCCGGGACCTCGATCACCATCTTCGACACCGTGGCGCGCTGCGCGCGGGCGATCGCCGACTTGACCTCGCCGGGCGCGAGCAGGAACTGCTTGCCGGCAACATACTGCGCCCGCCGCGCGGCCTGCCAGGCGCGGTCGGTCGCGTCGAGCGCCGCGGCGTGATAGACGACGGTCGCGCGGATCCGGTCCGGCTCGGCCATGCCGCGCACCTGCTCGGCGAGCGCGAGGCTCGACGTCAGCTCGCGCTGGAACACCGCCGGGGCGTACAGCCCGGGCAGCACGTCGAGCACGTGGCCGTCCTCGTCGAGCACGTAGTGCGCGCTGTTGCCGGTGGTGGTGCGCACGAGCTTGCGGCCGTCGCCGTAGTCGATCGTCACGGTCGGCACCGCGCGCTCGCTCGACCAGTACAGCACGAAGCGCGAGCGCAGGAACGCGGACACCTCGGTGTTGGCGTACAAGGTCGCGCGGAACAGCCGGCTGTTCGCGCACGACAGATCGTCGCGCAGATCGCCGAGCATGCGGAGCGCGAGGATCGGCCGGTGGAGCTGGCGGGCGGCCTGCTCGGCGCGATCGAGATCGGTGTACCAGTACAGCCGCGACACCGTCGCGTAGCGCTGGCCGGCGACCGCATCGATCGTGGCGGCGAGCGGTTCGCGCTCGGCGGGTGCGGCGCGGTCGTAGGCCGACAGCAGGGCCTCGAGCGCCGCGGGGCCGCGGGCGCGCAGCTCGGCGAGCTCGACGGGGTCGAGCCGCGCGCGCGGATCGGCGATCAAGCCGGCGGGGGCCGGCGACGGAATGGCGAACAGGGCGAGCGAGGCGGCGACGCCCAGCAACGTCGGAGAGAGATCGGGCATGTCGTCACGATGCGGCGCGCCCGGCGAGTCCGCTGTCAGGCTCTCGTAAGGCCGGTCCTTACGTCCGCCTTACACGGCTGCGTGTCACACTCGTCGGGTGCGGATCCTCGTGGTCGAAGACGAAGCCAGCCTGCGCGAGGGCATCGTCGACCTCCTGACCGGCGATGGCCACCAGCTCGTCGCGGTCGGCGACGGGGTCGCCGGCGTCGAGGCGGGGCTGCGCGATCCGTTCGATCTCGTGGTGCTGGATCTGATGCTGCCGCGGCTCGACGGCATGGAGGTGTGCCGGCGGCTGCGCGCGGCGCGGCCGGGGACGCCGATCCTGATGCTGACGGCGCGCGGCTCGGAGGATGACAAGGTGCGCGGCCTGATGGAGGGCGCCGACGACTACGTGACCAAGCCGTTCTCGGCGCGCGAGCTGCTCGCGCGAGTCCGGGCGCTCGGCCGCCGCGCGCCGCCCGGCGACTCGCTCGACGAGGTCCAGCTCGACGGCGCGGTGATCGATCTCGCGCGCATGACCGTCGTGCGCGGCAGCGACCGCGTCGCGCTGACGCCGCGCGAGGTCGGCATCGTGCGCTGGCTGTACCGCCACCGCGATCGCGTGGTGTCGCGCGCGGAGCTGCTCGAGCAGGTGTTCGGCCAGCGCGGCGATCTGCAGACCCGCGCGGTCGACATGGCGATTGTCGTGCTGCGCAAGAAGCTCGAGGCCGATCCGGGCAGGCCGACCGTGATCGTCTCGGTCAAGGGCGCCGGCTACGCGTGGAGGCTGACCCGGTGACCGCGCCGCCGCGCGCGCTGTACGCCGCGGGCCTCCTGACCGCGCTGATCGGCGCGTTGCTCGTCGCCTGGTTCGTGTCGGGGTGGGCCGACGTGCGCGGGCGGCAGCGCGCGGTGCGCGACGCGCCCCGGATCGCGGCCGAGCAGCGCGGCGCCGAGCTGGCGCACGAGCTGCGCGGCGAGCTGGGCGCCGTCCTGGCGCGCGAGGTCGAGCGGCCGTACTTCCACTACCAGAACCTGTTCCACGATCCGCGTGCCTCGGCGGGGCTGAGCGTCGCGCCGTCGCCGCTCGCGCGTGGCCCCGACGACCCGCTGGTGCTCGGCTACTTCCAGCTCGACGCCCGGGG
>Ga0137438_1000235_pt1 | contig 10894 bp, 11 predicted proteins | sample EasRivERMGT157_2_FD_102327 | JGI IMG/M metagenome (GOLD analysis project Ga0137438, IMG submission 102327) | Soil microbial communities from meander-bound floodplain in the East River, Colorado, USA - East River MetaG ERMGT157_2 | ecosystem: Environmental > Terrestrial > Soil > Floodplain ... | reverse complement strand
TGCTCGAATCGGGCGAAGTGCAATTGCGTGAAGCCGCTTATGCGCTGAGGCACTACGCCGACCGCGTGGAGCTCGACCCGAAGCGTCTTCAGGACATCGAGCAGCGGCTCGAGGCGGTGCACAATGCCGCGCGCAAATTTCGCGTGCGGCCCGAGACGCTGCCTGAATTGCTGACCGAACTGCAGGTGCGCCTGAAGGAACTGGATGTCGTGTCCAACCTGGAAACGCTGGCCAGGCAGGAGCAGGCGGCGCGTTCCCGCTACGGTAGCCTGTCTTCGCGGCTGTCCGCGGAGCGCAAGAAAGCGGCGGCGAAACTCGCCAGGGACGTGACTGCGGCGATGAAGGAGCTGGCGATGGCAGGCGGGCGCTTTGAAATCGAACTGCGGTCGCTGTTGCCCGATGGCGGTATCGGCGGCAACGAGCAGGTCGAGTTTCTGGTCGCCGCCAATCCAGGGACGGCGCCGCGCCCGCTCGCCAAGGTGGCCTCCGGCGGCGAGCTTTCGCGCATCAGCCTCGCGATACAGGTGATCACCAGCAAGGCCGCGGCGGTGCCGACGCTGATTTTCGACGAAGTCGATGCCGGCATCGGCGGGGCGGTGGCAGAGGTCGTGGGCAGGAAGCTGCGCGCACTGGGCGCGGAGCGGCAGATCCTGTGCGTCACGCACCTGCCGCAAGTTGCCGCCCAGGCGCGAGAGCAATGGTCGGTGGCCAAGAACACCGAGGCCGGCGGAGTGAAAAGCCGCGTCTCTGTCCTGGATCAGAAATCCCGCATTGAGGAAATTGCCCGCATGCTGGGCGGCGTCGCGATCACCGCCACCACGCGAAAACATGCGGCAGAAATGCTCGGCTTACGGTAGTATTTTTGTATTATTCTGATGCGGATCAGCCGGGAGGGAAGCGAATGTTGAAGCTCAAAAAGGCTCAGGAAGGCAAAGGCCAGGTTATTGCATTGATCGTCATTGTGGTCGTCGTTGCAGCGGGATATGTCGCTCTCGACAGATACGGCGCGGGACAGAAGGACATGCTCACCGTGGAGACGCGCGGGCTGCAGATGATTTCGGCGCTCACCCGGTACCGGCATGACACCGGTAATTATCCCGATTCCCTCGACAAGCTCGTGCCCAAGCACGCACCTTCGGTCAGCAAATGCCCGAACGGCGTATCAATCGATTACCGGCTCGTGGGCAGTGAGTACGCGCTGTCCTGCGACCATATCGTATTCAGGCAGAATCCATACCGTTACGATTCGCGTGCGAGAGCCTGGAGCGGCTGACGCGGGCGCCTGGACACCCCAGGCAGTGCGCTTTCCTCGGGCCGCCCGCATTCCTGAAGGCCTGGGCTTGCGGTAGCGGGCTGGAGAGGGACCGCTGAAGGCGGCATCATCGGGCGGAAAATTTGATGGGATCTGGAATTTACGCTAGAATTACAACAATTTAGGCGCGTAGCTCAGCTGGCTAGAGCATCACCTTGACATGGTGGGGGTCGTTGGTTCGAGTCCAATCGCGCCTACCAATCTTTGGAGCGGACGCCGAAGGGGCTGCTTGTAACTCCGCGCATTCGAACGGACCCATAGCGCCGTTCGATGCGCGGTTTTGTTTTGTAGAGTGCGTCCATGCCGGACATTCGTCTTCCCGATGGCACAGTCAAGCATTTCGACCGGCCGCTCACCGTAGCCGAAGTCGCGCAGGCGATCGGCGCGGGCCTGGCGCGCGCAGCGCTCGCCGGTAAGGTCGATGGCAAGCTGGTCGATACTTCGCATTGGATTGACCGGGATGTCGATGTCGCCATAGTCACCGAGCGCGACAAAGACGGCGTCGAAATTATTCGCCACTCCGCGGCACACCTGCTCGCCCATGCGGTAAAAGAGCTCTTTCCCGATGCGCAGGTGACCATCGGCCCGGTCATTGAAAACGGCTTCTTCTATGACTTCTCCTACAAGCGGCCGTTCACGCCGGAGGATCTCGCGGCGATCGAGAAGCGCATGGCCGAGATTGCGAAGAAGGATCTCCCGGTGGTGCGCGAGGTCTGGCCGCGCGACAAGGCCATCGAGTTTTTCAAGTCGATCGGCGAGCACTACAAAGCGGAAATCATCGCGTCGATCCCGGCGGCGGAGGACGTGTCGCTCTATCGCGAGGGCGATTTCGTCGATCTGTGCCGCGGGCCGCACGTACCCTCGACCGGCAAGCTTAAGGTTTTCAAACTGATGAAAGTCGCCGGTGCCTATTGGCGCGGCGATTCCAGAAACGAAATGCTGCAGCGGATCTACGGCACCGCCTGGGCCAAAAAGGAGCAGCAGGACGCCTACCTGCACATGCTCGAGGAGTCGGAAAAGCGCGACCACCGTCGCCTGGGTACGCAACTCGATTTGTTTCACGTCCAGGAAGAGGCGCCCGGGATGGTGTTCTGGCATCCCAAGGGCTGGACAATCTGGCAGCAGGTAGAGCAATACCTGCGCCGCGTCTATCAGGAAAACGGCTATCTCGAAGTGCGCTGCCCGCAGGTCCTGGACCGCAGCCTGTGGGAGAAGTCCGGCCACTGGGAAAACTACAAGGAGCTGATGTTTACCACCGAGTCGGACAAGCGCGATTACGCGATCAAGCCGATGAATTGTCCAGGGCACGTGCAGATCTACAACAAAGGACTGCGCAGCTATCGCGACTTGCCGTTGCGCTATGGCGAGTTCGGCGCCTGCCACAGGAACGAGCCTTCGGGGGCGCTGCACGGCATCATGCGCATTCGCGCCTTCACCCAGGACGACGGTCACATTTTCTGTGCCGAGGAGCAGATTCAGCCGGAGGTGATGCAGTTCATTGCGCTGCTGCAAAGGGTCTACGCCGACTTCGGCTTCCGCGAAATAATCTACAAACTGTCGACCCGGCCGACCAAGCGCGTCGGATCGGACGAGAGTTGGGACAAGGCCGAGCATTCGCTCTCGACGGCCCTCGATGCGGCCGGCGTGCCCTGGGAAGAACTGAAGGGCGAAGGCGCGTTCTACGGTCCGAAGATCGAGTTCTCGCTCAAGGACTCGATCGGCCGAGTCTGGCAATGCGGCACCGTCCAGGTGGACTTTTCCATGCCCGGCCGGCTGGGCGCGGAATACGTGTCCGAGGATAATTCCCGCAAGGTGCCGGTCATGCTGCACCGGGCCATCGTCGGCTCGATGGAACGCTTCATCGGCATCCTGATTGAGCACTATGCCGGCGCCATGCCGCTATGGCTGGCGCCGGTCCAGGTGGCCGTGCTCAACATCTCCGAAGGTCAGGCTGACTATTCGGGGCACGTGGCGACCTCTTTGAGGGTAGCCGGGTACCGCTGTGAGGCGGACTTGAGGAACGAGAAAATAACCTATAAAATTCGGGAACATAGCTTGCAGAAGCTGCCTTACCAGCTGATCGTCGGCGAAAAGGAGAGGGCAGCGGAAAAGGTGGCCGTACGCACCCGCGGTGGCGAAGATCTGGGACAGATGTCGCTGTCCGACTTCGTCGCTCGCCTCGATCGTGAGGCCCGGGCGGGCAGTGCGGCTTAGTTTTTTGACTTTTTGGAGAAACAGACATCGCCACGGAAAGAGCGCAGCGCATAAACACGGAGATCAACGCACCCGAGGTGCGCCTGGTCGGGGTGGCCGGGGAACCGGTCGGGATCGTGCCGATCGAACAGGCCATGAAAATGGCGGAGGAAGCTGAAGTCGATTTGGTGGAAATTGCCCCGCTTGCCAAGCCGCCCGTCTGCAAGCTGATGGACTACGGCAAGTTCAAGTACCGTGAGGCGAAGAAAGCCCACGAGGCCAAGCTCAAGCAGAAGCAGATTCACGTCAAAGAGGTCAAGTTCCGTCCCGGAACCGACGAGGGCGATTACAAGATCAAGCTGCGTAATCTGATCAATTTTCTCGAAGAAGGCGACAAGGCCAAAGTGACATTGCGTTACCGTGGCCGTGAGATGGCGCACCAGGAGTTTGGCATACGCCTGATCGAGCGGGTCAGGCAGGACCTGGACCAGTACGCGGTGGTCGAGCAGTTCCCGAAGATGGAAGGGCGGCAACTGATCATGGTGCTGGCGCCAAAGAAAGGGAAGCTGGAAGTCGCGAAAGAAGTCAAGAAGGAAGCAAAAAAGGAAACAAAAAAGGAAGTCAAGAAGGACCCAAAACCGGTGGCATCGCCCTAACGCAGCAGCCGGTTTCAGAATAAGTGGTGCCGAGGTTTTGAAGCGCTCCGTGGGAGCCACCCGTCGCCATGCGAAAACAGGAGTAACAGCAATGCCCAAATTGAAGACCAAGCGCGGCGCCGCCAAGCGCTTCAAGGTGCGCGCCGGCGGCAGCATCAAGCGCTCGCAGGCGTTCAAGCGCCACATCCTCACCAAGAAGACGACCAAGAACAAGCGCCAGCTGCGCGGCTCGGCCGGGGTGCATTCCACCGACAAGCCGCACGTGCGTCAGATGCTGCCCTACGCATAAGCATCCGTATCTCGTACGAGGGGGCACATCCCTTCATACGCCCCCAATTCCGTGCGATTACAACGGCGTTGTGATCGCCAGCAAGGAGAACCACCATGCCAAGAGTAAAACGCGGCGTAACTGCCCACGCCAAGCATAAGAAAGTCATCGGCCAGGCCAAAGGATTCCGTGGCCGGCGCGGCAACGTGTTCCGCATTGCCAAAGAGGCGGTGATGAAAGCGGGCCAGTACGCCTACCGCGATCGTCGCCAGAAGAAACGCGTCTTCCGCTCGCTTTGGATCGCCCGTATCAACGCCGCGGCTCGCGAGCTTGGACTGTCCTATTCCGTGCTCATGAACGGCTTGAAGAAAGCCGCGATCGAGGTTGACCGCAAAGTGCTCGCCGATCTCGCGGTCGCCGACAAGGCCGCGTTCGCGAAGATCGCTGGCCAGGCCAAAGCAAAGCTCGGCGCGTGAGCGCAGGGGCCGGAGGCTGGTAACAGGGCGCCTTGTATGTCGCGTCGGACGCTGGAATCGGCCTCCGTGACGTGATTTGGAGAGTTGAACTGCCGCGGCTCGTTAGTTCCTAGGCCTGGCCCCTCACCCCCCCCTTCGCCGTGCAAGACTTCGAGACCGTTGTTGCCGAAGCAATCGCCCAGTTCAGCGGCGTGGGCGATTCCGCTGAGCTGGAGAGAATCAAGGCGCGCTACCTCGGCAAGTCGGGCGTGCTGACGGAGGCAATGAAAGGCCTCGGTAAGCTCGACCCCGAGGCGCGGCGCGAGGCGGGCACGCGCATCAACATCGCCAAGGACCGGATCGAAGCGGCGCTTGTCGCACGGCGCGAGGCGCTGGCCGCGGCAAGGCTTGATGCGCGGCTCGGCGAGGAAGCGCTCGATGTCACGCTCCCCGGGCGCGGCCTCGCGCGCGGCGGACTGCATCCGGCGACGCGCACACTCGAGCGCATCGAGCGATTGTTCCGCTCGATCGGCTTTGAGGTGGCAGACGGCCCCGAGATCGAGACCGACTTCCACAATTTCACCGCGCTCAACCAGCCGGAGGACCATCCGGCGCGCTCGATGCACGATACCTTCTACGTAAAGGGCGAAGGCCGGAACCTGCTTCTGCGCACGCATACCTCTCCAATCCAGGTTCGCTATATGCAGACGCACGCATTGCGCCACCGCCGGGAGGCAGTGCTGCCGCCGATCAAGGTCATCGCACCGGGGCGCGTCTACCGCGTCGATTCCGACGCCACGCACACGCCGATGTTCCATCAGGTGGAGGGCTTGTGGATCGGCGAGGACGTGAGCTTCGCCGATCTGAAAGGCGTACTCACCGATTTTCTGCGCAGGTTCTTCGAGGACGAAAAGCTGCGCACGCGTTTTCGTCCGTCGTTCTTTCCGTTCACCGAGCCGTCCGCGGAAGTCGACATGAGTTGCGTGTTCTGCGGCGGGATTGGCTGCCGCGTGTGCGGCCAGACCGGCTGGCTCGAGGTTGCCGGCAGCGGTCAGGTGCACCCCAACGTGCTCAAGGCGTGCGGCATCGACAGCGAGAAATACATCGGCTTTGCTTTCGGCATGGGGCCAGACCGGCTGACGATGCTGCGCTACGGAATCAACGACCTGCGACTGTTCTACGATGGCGACCTGCACTTTCTGGGCCAATTCACATGAAATTCCCGGAACGCTGGCTGCGCTCGTTCGTCGATCCTGCGTTTTCTACCGCGGATCTGGCGCATCTGCTCACCATGGCGGGGCTCGAAGTCGAGTCGATCGAACCGGTGGCGCCGCCGTTCGACAAAGTCGTGGTGGCGCTGGTAACCGAGGTTGCGAAGCATCCGAACGCCGACCGGTTGTCGCTGTGCAAGGTCGACGTCGGCGGCGGTGCGCTGCTCGCCGTCGTCTGCGGCGCGCCCAATGTCATCGCCGGGATGAAGGCACCGTGCGCACTCGTCGGCGCCGGCCTTCCCGGCCTCGCCATCAAGCGGGCGCAGGTTCGCGGCGTTGAATCGAACGGCATGCTGTGCTCGGCGAAGGAACTGGGTTTTTCGCAGGATCATTCCGGGCTGCTCGCGCTGCCCGCGGATGCTCCGCTTGGAATGGACCTGCGCCAGTACCTCGATCTCGATGACCATCTCATCACGCTCAAGCTGACACCCAATCGCGGCGACTGCTTCAGCCTGCGGGGCCTCGCGCGCGAAGTCTCGATCCTCACCGGCGCGCCGCTCAAGCTGCCTGTGGTGGCCGCGGTGAAGATCGCATTGAAGGACAAGCGTGCCATCCGCTTGCAGGATCCGGATGCCTGCCCACGCTATTGCGGGCGCATCATACGCGGCGTCAACGCCAAAGCGGCGACGCCTCGCTGGATGGTTCAGCGGCTGGAACGCAGCGGACTGCGATCGGTTTCGGCGATTGTCGATGTCACCAATTTTGTCATGCTTGAGCTGGGCCAGCCGCTGCACGCCTTCGACAACCGCATGATCGAGGGCGAAGTGATCGTACGCCTCGCGCGCAAGGGCGAGCGACTGAAGCTGCTGAACGGGCAGGAAATCGACCTTGTGCCCGACATCCTGCTCATCGCGGACGAGAAAAAGCCGCTGGCACTTGGCGGCGTCATGGGAGGCGATGCGAGCGCGGTATCGGATTCGACCGCCGAAATATTCCTGGAATCGGCGTATTTCAATCCTTCCGCAATTGCCGGCCGCGCGCGGCGATTTTCGCTCGCCAGCGATGCCGCGCACCGCTTCGAGCGTGGCGTGGACTTCGCGATTACCGTCGATGCGAACGAGCGCGCCACGCAGCTCATACTCGATATTTGCGGCGGTGCTGCCGGGCCGGTCAGCGAAGCGATCGCCGCACTGCCGCAGCGAAAACCCATTCGCCTTCGCACTGCCCGCGCCGGGAAAATCATAGGCGTGCCGTTTTCTGATGACCAGATTGCGGCGCTGCTCGATCGACTGCAGGTCCGTCATACGCGCGCAGCGGGCGAATTCTCCGTCACGCCGCCCTCGCATCGCTTTGACCTGGAGATCGAGGAGGATCTGATCGAGGAAGTGGCGCGCCTCTACGGCTATGACAACATCCCCAGCCGTGCGCCGAAAGCGGAGCTGGCAATTCTGCCCGATCCGGAACGTGGCAGAAACGTCGCGGACCTGAAACGAATCCTGGTGGAGCGCGAATACTTCGAAGTCATCAGCTTCGGCTTCGTCGAAGCGCAATGGGAGCGCGATTTCAATGGCAACGCCGAGCAGATCGTCCTCGAAAATCCAATCGCGGCCCACCTTGACGTGTTGCGCTCGAGCCTCGTCGGCAGCCTGGTGGCGAGCCTGCGCTTCAACCTGGCGCGCAAGCTGGATCGCGTCCGTATTTTCGAGGCGGGCCGTTGTTTCAGGCGTTCAAATGAAAAAGAGGACGCCGGTGACCCCGCGCGGGCGATCCCCGGCTACCACCAGCCGATGCGACTGGGCGGCCTCGCTTTCGGCCCGGCGGCGGCGGAGCAATGGGGCACACCAAGCCGGCCGGTGGACTTCTACGACGTCAAGGCTGATGTCGAAGCTCTGCTCGCGCCGCGCCGCGCGCACTTCGCTCCGCTGCAGCATCCCGCGCTGCACCCGGGGCGCGCCGCAGGCGTGAGTGTCGGCGGCAGCCTGATCGGATGGATCGGAGAGCTGCACCCGAGCTGGCAGCAGAAGTACGAGCTGCCACTGCCCCCGGTCGTTTTCGAGCTGGACACGCAGGCGTTGAGCGGGGTCGAAATGCCGCAGTACCTGGAGATCTCGAAGTTTCCGCCGGTCGTTCGAGACCTGGCCGTCGTGGTCGCCGAAAGCGCCCCGGCGGGGCTGCTGCTGGAGGCAATGACCCGCTCCCGCCCTGCCGTGGTGCAGGACATCTGCCTGTTCGATGTTTACCGCGGTAAGGGCATCGAGAATGGCAAGAAAAGCCTTGCGTTCCGGGTAGTTATGCAAGATACTGAAAAAACATTGACCGACGCGGAAGCCGACGCCGCAATGGCGCGGCTGACCGAGCTGCTCGCCTCGAAATTCGGTGCGAGACTGCGGACTTAGAGATCAGTGCCGAAGGGGCCGACCCCCTTCCTTAGGGAGCAACAATGACACTCACAAAGGCCGAGCTGGCGGATATGCTTTTTGAGAAAGTTGGGCTCAACAAGCGCGAAGCCAAGGACATGGTGGAGACGTTTTTCGAGGAAATCCGTCTCGCGCTTGAGCGCGGAGACAGCGTCAAGCTTTCCGGGTTCGGCAACTTCCAGCTGCGCGACAAGCCACAACGTCCGGGGCGCAATCCCAAGACGGGTGAAGAAATTCCCATCACGGCGCGGCGCGTGGTCACCTTCCATACCAGCCAGAAGCTGAAGGCGCTGGTCGAGCAGACTCATGGAAAACAACAAGGCGAGCAAGGATAGCCTGCCGCCGATCCCGGCGAAGCGCTACTTCACCATCGGCGAGGTGAGCGAGCTGTGCGGCGTGAAGTCGCACGTGCTGCGTTATTGGGAGCAGGAGTTTACCCAGCTGCGGCCGGTGAAGCGTCGCGGCAACCGCCGCTACTATCAGCACCATGAAGTACTGCTCATCCGTCGCATCCGCGATCTGCTCTACGAGCAGGGCTTTACCATCAGCGGCGCGCGCAACCGGCTCGATGAGACGATTCGCGACACCGGCAGGGGACGGTCTGCCGAGGAGACTCAGCCCGTTGTGCCCGGCGTGGATCTTGCCCTGCTGCGGCAGGAGATACGGTCCGTCATCAAGTTGCTGCGCGTATCGCGCGGCGTGCCGTCCGGCCATCAGGGTATAATTTCGACCATCGTCGGGGCGTAGCGCAGCCTGGTAGCGTACCTGCATGGGGTGCAGGTGGTCGGAGGTTCAAATCCTCTCGCCCCGACCAGTTCGTGATGACATCGAGCATCCTCCTGCCGCTACTGCGGCCGGGTCCGTGACAGTGCGGACTCCAGTTCGTCGGGCGCGAGTACGGAAAAGCGTCCCAGCTTCGCCACTTGATTCGCCAGCTTGAGCAGCGCCCGGTCGCGGCTGACCAGCCAGCGCGCCCCGGCATGCCAGGCCAGATCGAGAAATTTCTGATCGTCCCGATCTTCGCAGGCGGGTAGCGTGCCGCCGGCGGCAGGCACGTCCAAGAACTCGGCCGTTGCGAGATAGCGCCGGCAGGCCTGCGCCTGCCCGGCGGCATCCAGCTTGATTGCCGAATAGCCGAGCGCGCGCTGCAACTCCTCGAAGCACGCCGGGCTGGTGACAAGCCGGACCGCGCCTTCATCGATCGCCGCAGCGATGCGCCGCACGCGCGCATCGCCGAACACCAGCCAGTCGAGCACGACATTGGTGTCCAGCACCAGACCGGGACGGGATTCATTCATCACAGCGGACCATCAAGCGTCGGCCATCACCCGAGGCGAATCCGCGAAGCAAGCTTATCCACAAAATCTGTGCATATCCTGTGAATACTCGGCCAATGTTTGCCGCTGGCGCAGCGCTGGCTATTGCGGTTCATCGGGTTGATTAAATAATGCACAGCATTGCCGACCGCCAGACCGGGGAGTTCCTATTTCTCGCCTGCAAAGGAGAATGTAAAGCGGAAGTGAAAGCCCAACCCGGCCAGCACGGCCAGGTGAAAAAGCTCATGGGGGCCTACGACCCCGTCCAATAGAACCGGCTGGCGCAGAAACTCGGTCACCGCCCCAAACGTGTAGGCGACGCCCCCCCAGACCAGAGGACGGATAAAGTTCCATCCGTAACGGCGGTACAGCTCATAGCCGGAATACGCTCCTACCCACCCCATGGCGATGTAAAACGTCAGTCCGAATATTTCCGGCAATTCATTGAAGTAAAAAAATTTGAGTGTCGTTCCAATGGTGGCCAGTGAAAACAGAATCAGCAATATCAGCCAGCGCCGCCAGCCGTTGAACAGAATGGCATGCACGGGGACAAAAGTGGCGGCAATGAGAAAGAAGAGGGCGGAGTGGTCGATTCGTTGCAGCACCAGCCGCGGGGCAAGCTTGGGCTGAAGGATGTGATAGGCGCCGCTGATTCCCAGCTGGGCCACGGCGGCGAAGACGAACACAGCCAGGGCGGTCATTCGCCAGTTCCACCCGGGGTCATCGGTACGGCGGCCTTTGCGCACCAGCCAAAATCCCATCACGGAGAACACCGCCGCACCCAACAGGTGGGTCAGGGCGCTCATGGGGTCGCTGAATCCCGGAATGGAAATGACCGGCATGTCCTTATCAAACATGGGTTCGCGGGTGTTCGCTTTTCAAGATCATGGTTTTTGATTCGGGAGATACGCGCCCGAGGGGCGCCACAGCCGCGCCAGGCGCTCAGCGTTTCGGTTCGCCACCCTGACGGGTGCCGGTACTCGCGGTCACACCGAGGAAAGTCTCGAGCAGCGCCCCGTCAGCCCTGAGCGCCTGGCTGTTTCCCTGGAAGACGACGCTGCCGCGC
>Ga0137438_1000234_pt1 | contig 10899 bp, 8 predicted proteins | sample EasRivERMGT157_2_FD_102327 | JGI IMG/M metagenome (GOLD analysis project Ga0137438, IMG submission 102327) | Soil microbial communities from meander-bound floodplain in the East River, Colorado, USA - East River MetaG ERMGT157_2 | ecosystem: Environmental > Terrestrial > Soil > Floodplain ... | reverse complement strand
GCCTTGCCCGCCGGCATGCTTTCCGGGGCGATCTTCATCACACCCCCGAGCATCCCTTCCTGGTAAAAAAGACTGCACCGCAGCTGGACAGTGCCCTGGTATTCATACGTGAAATCGACAGCTTTCCGCTTCTGGAGGATCTGTTTCTGGTTTTCGGTGAGCATGGGGGCAATCAGGGCTTCAAGAGTCTTCTGCGTGAGAGGAGGGAAATCCAGCTGAATCGGGTTTCCGTCGATCCTGATGATCGGGGGACGCCCTATGCGGAGATGGAGGTCGCTGCCCCCCTTTTCCATCAACTCCTTGAGATAATCGTCAATGGTCATAATGTTAGCTCCCTGTTTATTGGGTCTTGATGCCCATAGATGCAAGCTTGAGCCTCAAGGTGTCGGGGTTGTTGACCTTCGAAAAGGCATCGTCGATGGTAATGAGTTTGTCACGCACCAGTTCTGCAAGTGAAGTTTCGAGAGTGGTCATGCCCTGCTTGGCGCCTGTCTCTATCGCGGAGTATATCTGGTGAGTCTTTCCTTCCCTGATAAGATTCGAAATGGCATGTGTCACAATCATCAGCTCGCGTGCAGCAACGCGTCCCCTGCCATCGGCCCTCGGAAGCAACTGCTGACAGATAACAGCCTTGAGTGTAGATGCAAGCTGTACCCGCATCTGCTGCTGCTGGTGCGGAGGGAACACGTCGATGACCCTGTCCACAGTCTGCGGCGCGTCCTGGGTATGAAGGGTGGAAAAAACCAGGTGCCCTGTTTCAGCGGATGTCACCGCAAGCTGTATCGTTTCGAGGTCGCGCATTTCACCGACAAGTATTACATCCGGGTCCTGCCTCAGGCTGTGTTTAAGGGCATCGGAAAAGGAGTGGGTATTCATCCCGACCTCCCTCTGCCTGACAATGCAATTCTTGTGGTCAAAGACGAACTCGATCGGGTCTTCAATGGTTATGATATGTTCGCGCCTTTCGGTGTTGATTATGTCTATCATGCTCGCAAGGGTAGTGGACTTGCCCGATCCCGTCGGGCCGGTTACCAGTATGAGGCCCCGGGGCAATTTAGTCAACGCAAGCGATGCATCGGACAGTCTGATTTCCTTGGCTGACGGGATCTTGCTGGGGATAAGCCTGAGGACCGCTTCGATACCGTTTTTCTGCGAGAGCACATTTACCCTGAACCTGCTGAGACCCGGCACATTGTAAGAAAAATCGAGCTCGAGCTTTTCCTCGAACCTGCCGATCTGGTCCTGGTAGAGCATGCTGTAAATCAGGCCCTTGGACCCCTCCTCTGTCAGCACGGGGAACTGCTTCAGCGGCGTCATGCTCCCATTTATTCGTACCATAGGCGGTTTGCCTACAACGATATGAATATCGGAGGCCTTTACCTGAGCTCCCGCCACCAGGATGTCGATCATCTCCATAATAAAACCCCCTCTGCCGACTGGACGGCGCAAACGGTATGAGTATTAAAATGTCTACTGGGATTATACCATAATTGCAAGCTGCAGGTGCTTGCATAAATCACCGCTTTATTTTTAGTATAAAGATTATGGTAGATTTCCTGAAAAAAATATTCGGAACCAAAAATGAGCGTGAATTAAAAAGACTTTTCAAGGTCGTCGACGAAATCAACGTCCTGGAGCCTGGAGTTTCCTCGTTGAGCAGCGAACAGCTGGCTGCCAAGACCGGAGAATTCAGAAGCCTGTTGGGCAATGGCAAATCACTCGACGATATACTTCACGAGGCGTTTGCAGTAGTAAGGGAAGTATCGAAACGCCGTCTGAACATGCGGCATTTCGACGTCCAGCTGATCGGAGGCGTCGTCCTGCACGAAGGCAAGATCTCCGAAATGAAGACCGGCGAAGGAAAAACGCTGGTTGCTACTCTCTCAGTCTATCTGAATGCACTGGAAGGCAAGGGTGTTCATGTCGTAACCGTCAATGACTACCTGGCAAAGAGAGACGCCCAATGGATGAGCCAGATATACAACTTCCTCGGGCTGTCCGTCGGCGTCATCCAGCATGATCAATCTTTTCTCTTCGACCCTGCGTACCGCTCTGCGGACAAGAGGTTCGATTTCCTGAAGCCGTGCACCAGAAGAGAAGCCTACTTTGCCGACATCACTTACGGGACCAACAACGAATTCGGCTTTGATTATCTAAGGGACAATATGAAGTACGATCTCTCAGAATTCAGCCAAAGAGAGCTGAATTACGCCATCGTCGATGAAGTGGACAGCATCCTTATCGACGAGGCCAGAACGCCGCTTATCATATCAGGCCCCTCTGAGGATTCGACCGACAAGTATTATAAGATCAACAAGATCATACCCAGACTCAAGGTCGATGAAGATTTCAAAATCGATGAAAAACTGAAGACGGTCACACTGAGTGAAGCTGGAAATGCTAAGGTCGAGCAGTTGCTCGGGGTATCAAACCTTTACGATCCGTCGAACATCGAACTGGTGCACCATGTGCTTCAGGCCCTCCGGGCGTACCACCTGTACAAGCTCGATGTCGAGTATGTGGTGAAAGACGGCGAGGTGATTATCGTCGACGAGTTCACCGGGAGATTAATGCCCGGCAGACGCTGGAGCGACGGTCTGCACCAGGCGATAGAAGCAAAAGAGGGTGTAAAGATCGCGAGTGAAAACCAGACACTCGCCACGATCACCTTCCAGAACCTCTTCAGGATGTATAACAAGCTGGCCGGCATGACAGGCACAGCCGATACAGAGGCCGCCGAGTTTGCGCAGATATACAATCTCGAAGTGCTGGTTATCCCGACAAATAAAGCGATGAGCAGGCTGGACAGCCCGGATGTCGTTTACAAAAACCAGAATGGAAAATTCAACGCCGTAATCGGAGAGATCGAGGAGTGCCATGCGAAAGGACAGCCGGTCCTGGTCGGTACCACCTCCATCGAAAAATCCGAAATCCTCAGTCATCTCCTCAAGAAAAAACAGATTAAACATGCTGTCCTCAACGCCAAGTTCCACGAGAAGGAAGCCGAGATCATCGCGCAGGCAGGCAGGTACCATGCGGTCACAATCGCCACGAATATGGCGGGACGAGGAACAGACATCGTGCTCGGCGGAAACCCTGACGGCCTTGCAGCCGATCTTTTGAAGGAAAAAGAATCATATACGGACGAGGAATTCAAGGCAGCGCGCGAAAAGGCCCTTGAAATCTGCGTTAAAGAGAGGGAGCAGGTCGTAAAAGCCGGCGGCCTGAATATCATCGGCACGGAACGCCACGAAGCCCGCAGGATCGACAATCAGCTCCGCGGAAGATCGGGCAGGCAGGGAGATCCCGGTGCGTCGCGATTCTATCTCTCGCTCGAAGACGACCTCATGCGCATCTTCGGCTCCGACAAGATCAACAGTCTCATGAACCTCCTCAAGATGGACGAGGATGTCCCCATCGAAAACAAGATGGTCACCAAGGCTATCGAAAATGCTCAGAAGAAGGTCGAGGCGCATAACTTCGACATCAGGAAACACCTGTTGGAATACGACGATGTCATGAACAAACAACGCACCGAAATTTACTCCTTCAGGAAAGAGATACTCCTGGGCGATTCGCAGAAATCCAAGATATTCGAGATGCTTGAAGACGTCGTGGACGAACTCCTCTTCATCTACTGCCCGGAAGAGCGCTACGACGAGTGGGACCTGGCGGGCCTGGCCACAGCCCTCGAAGGCCCTTACGGGATCAAACCGGCTCTCGACGGTTTCAAGGGGACCGGCGACCTGAGGGACCTTATCATCTCGTCCATGAAGAACGCATACGAGAAAAAGGAAGCGGCTTCCGGCGCAGATGTAATGCGCTATCTCGAAAAGATGATACTCCTGCAGATCATCGACGCGCAATGGAAAGATCATCTCCTCAATATAGACCATCTGAAAGAAGGTATAGGCCTCAGGGGTTACGCGCAGAAGGACCCTCTTGTAGAATATAAGAAGGAGGCCTTCGAACTCTTTGCGGAAATGTCGGACCGGATGAAGTCCGAGGCCCTGATGAGGCTCTTCAAGATACAGGTGGTGCATGAAGATGCTGAAGTAAAGATAAAAAAAGAACAACAGCGGATGGTCTACAACAGATCTGAAGGGGGAGATGGCCCAAGGCAATCGGCGCAGAGAGAGCAAAAGGAGGGGAGAAATGAACCCTGCCCCTGCGGCAGCGGGAAGAAATACAAGAAGTGCTTCGCCGGTAAATAATTCATCCCTCTCTGGGAGGAGGAAGATAATATGGAGGGAGCGAACAAAAGAAAGCATGAAAGGGTAGACACGAACGTCAAGGTGAAACTGCCGGGCGATGAGGCATGGACCGAATGCACCACGTCCAATGTGAGCGCCGGCGGCCTTTTCTTCCAGGCAGCGAAACAATTGATTGTCGGAGACTTCGTGACACTTCAGTTCATGCTCCAAGCCAAGACGGGTACCCTTGCCAATGTCCATTTCTTCGCATCGGCCAAGGTCATAAGGACAATTCCCAGGGACAATGCATTCCAGATAGCAGTTGAGTTTATCGTAGACGAGGATGTGCGGAAGGAGATTCACAAACTAGTCGAGATGATAAAGAGCCAGAACCTTAAAGTTGATCGCCCCACCACCCTCGACGCGGTATTGCACAAGATAAAGCCGGAAAAACCTTAAAATACTGTTGGGGCAGGCCTCCGTGCCTGCCCTGATTCTATTATTTCACCAATTTAGGCTTGTCCCTGCCGGCATTGACGATGCAGAAAAAACCGAAAGGCTCGTCGTAAGGATTCGATAATTGATGGACTGTGTTCGGTGCAATGTAGACGGTATCGAGATGTTTGATTACATGTGACTTTTCCCCGATGACGACCTTGCCCTTCCCTTTGATGCAGACAACGACATGCTCGTGACGGTGTCTTTCGAGGCTGCTGAAGCCCCCCGAAGCTATCTCGAAATACCTCAGGTGAAATTTCGCGCTCTCGCCGCTGTTGCCGATCAGCACATTACGCGAAATATCCGACCATCCGCCGTCTTTCTGCTTATAGCGCTCTGTCCTTGTGCCGCTCCATCTGCATGCGCCTTTATGGCGATAAATCTTATTCGTATTATTTCCGCCCCCTGTGTCGGCGCCCTGAGACCTCCAATCACACGTAAGGCCCTTAGTTTCGGTCTCTTTATTCTTCTTTGCCATATTTTATTATATATCAACGGACTTATCGACTGCCGGTAGGGATTGAAACATATGTTTTATTGGCTGCGGATATGATAACCTATATAGTAAGTAGCATATAAACCGATCGGTGCAGGGGGACTAATGGCGAAAAATCACGGCACATTACCGGAGACACTGAAGGTCGGAGCGAACGAACTTGAACTTGTCATCTTCAAAATGTACGACAGGCAGCCCGATGGCAAAATTGAAGTCTACGCCTACGGAGTGAATGTCGCCAAGGTGAGAGAGATCATTCCCATGCCCCCCCTGACTAAAGTGCCTGACATGCCCGATTATGCCGAAGCCCTCACCGAAGTCCGGGGCGAGGTCATTCCTGTTGTGAACCTCGGGAAATGGCTGAAATTCAGCGCGACCGACAATCCGGAAATACGACCCAAGGTCATCATACTTGAAATGCTCGGCACTACTGTAGGGATGATCGTGCATGAGGTCGAGCGAATAAGAAGGATAAAGTGGGACCAGATAAAAGTTCCCCCCGCGCTCCTGCAGGCTAAGCATAGCGGCAGGATAACAGGCGTTACCAAGCTGGAAGATTCGCCTGACTCTCTGCTTCTTATTTTGGACCTCGAGAATGTCATCTCCGAAATCGGGGCGCTTGCATTCAAGCAGGAAATTGTTCTCGACGAGCTCGAAAAAGTCACTAAAAAGAAGCTTAAAGGCAATGTCCTGATCGCCGATGATTCCGGGGTTGCCAGAAGGATACTCAAAGAGCATCTCGAGCAAATGGGGCTTCATGTCATCGACAGTATAGACGGCAAGGCGGCCCTCGGAATACTGAATGATTTCCTCTCCCGGATAGGCGACAAGCCGATCACCGACTATGTCCAGCTCGTCATCACCGACGTCGAAATGCCCGAGATGGACGGTCTCACGTTTACAAGAAGCATCAAGTCTAATCCAAAGCTCCAGGCACTTCCGGTCATTGTCAACACATCTCTGAGCGGTTCGGAAAACAAGGACAAGGCCCAATCGGTCGGCGCCGACGGGTATCTGGTGAAATTCGATCCTTCACTTCTCTTCAAGGAAGTTTCCCGCTTCCTTGCACCTTAAAAAACTACGAGGCTTTTAAGCGAATCCTTTGCTTCTGCGGTAAGCCGATAAGCTTGTGCCGTCTCTTCGATCGGAAAGTGATGAGTGACCAGCTTCCCGGCAGTCACAACGCCTTTCTGAATGAACCCCAGGGCTTCTTTTGTATCGTCGGGGCCACAAGAATAGCTCGTCGAAATCCTGACGTCCCTGAAATAGATTTCGTTCGGATCGATAGTCAGCGTTTCGCCCGGCTTGGCCGGCGTAAAGAATACGACAGTCCCTCCGCGCGCAACCGTTTTCAGCCCCTGCTTCATGGCCTCGACGCTGTTCGGTCCGACAATGACCGTCTGGGCCATTGCCCCATTCGTCAGTTCGGAAACCCGTGAGACAAGATCCTCTTTGGAGAAGTCGATGACTTGATCAGCGCCGAATTCCAGGGCTTTCTCAAGCCTGAAGCGCACCATGTCGACGCCTATGACTTTCCCGGCCCCGAACTGCCGTGCCAATAGAACATGCATCTGACCCATTACGCCCAGCCCTATCACAAGGATGGCGTCTCCCTTTTTCATCAGAGATCTGCGGAGAGATTTGACTGCGCACGCCGTCGGCTCGACAAGCGTGCCGTCCTCAAAGCCGACGCCGTCAGGAAGTTTAAGGGTATCATTTTTCAGATTGATTTCTGGAACAACGATGTATTCGGAAACGCCTCCGGGGATGATTCTTGTACCTCTCCAGGTTTCGCACTGGACATGGTCACCACGAAGACAGTGCGAACAGCGCATGCATGGAGCGTGATGGTGGATTGATATCCTGTCGCCTTTCCTGAGCGGCCCCTCGTAGTCTCTGCCGACTTCCTCGATCACGCCTGCGGGTTCGTGTCCAAGTACAAGAGGGGCTTTCTTCTCGATATACCAGGGCATCACATCGCCCGAGCAAATCCCGCAGGCCTCTGTCCTGACAAGTGCGTCACCCGGGCCTAAAGCCGGAACCGGGATATCTTCGATCCTGATGTCGCTGAAACTGTAAAGTCGGGCAATCTTCACCGGGCGAAATTCCCGATCAGTAGGGCTTCAGAACAAGACAGGAAAGGGGCGGCAGGACCAGGTTCAGAGAGTATTTCCTGCCATGCGTCACGATCTCATCGGCGAGCAACCCGCCCGCATTCCCCACGTTGCCTCCCCAGTAAAGATCGGAATCGCTGTTCAATCCCTCGCGATAAAATCCTCCCCTGGGTACTCCGACCCGATAACCCTGCCTCGGGACGGGAGTAAGATTGAGGACAAAAACGAGGAAGTCGTCGCTGTTTGCAGCCCGCCGTATAAAGGATAAAATGCTGTTATCGGCATCGCGGAAATCGATCCACTCGAAACCGCGCCATTCATAATCGACTTCGGAGAGGGCCGGCTCGGTCCGATAAATATTGTTCAGGTCGGAGAGATACTGCTTCAGTTTCATATGAGGCTCATGCTGCAACAGGTGCCAGTCAAGGCTTTTATCGAAATTCCATTCGTCCCACTGACCGAATTCAGTCCCCATGAAAAGGAGTTTTTTGCCGGGATGCCCATAAAGATATCCGAAGAGCGCCCTCAGGTTGGCGAACTTCTGCCACATATCGCCGGGCATCTTGTTGAGCATGGACCTTTTACCGTACACCACTTCGTCATGAGAGAAAGGCAGCACAAAATTCTCGGTAAAAGCATAGAGCAGGCTGAAAGTAAGGTCATTAGGGTGGTATTTCCTGTAAATAGGATCGCTGCAAAAATATTTCAGCGTATCATGCATCCAACCCATATTCCATTTCATGTCAAAGCCGAGTCCGCCAAGGTAGGTCGGTTTCGTAACGCCGGTCCAGGCCGTGGATTCTTCAGCGATAGTGAGCACTCCGGGGTGGTAGAGATGAACGACCTCGTTGAATTTTTTTATGAAATCGATCGCCTCGAGATTCTCGTTGCCCCCGTACTTATTTCGGACCCATTGCCCTTCCTCCCGTGAATAATCCAGATAGAGCATCGACGCTACGGCATCGACCCTGAGGCCGTCTATATGGTATTTGTCGAGCCAGAAGAGGGCATTGGAGATGAGGTAGTTACGCACCTCGTTCCTCCCGTAATTGAAGATCAGCGTACCCCACTCCTTATGCTCGCCCTTTCGCGGATCTTCGTGTTCGTAAAGACACGTGCCGTCGAAAAAACCTAACCCATGGGCATCTTTAGGGAAATGGGCCGGAACCCAGTCCATGATAACCCCGATTCCCTCCTGGTGGCACGCATCAACAAAAAACATGAAGTCTTCGGGCTTTCCGAACCTGCTCGTAGGCGCATAATAGCCGAGCGTCTGGTATCCCCACGAGGCATCAAAGGGATGCTCCGTCATCGGCAGGAATTCGATATGAGTGAAGCCAAGTCCTTTGACATAAGGTATGAGCTTTTCGGCCAGTTCCCGGTATGTCAGGAAACTGTCGTCCTCCCCTGCCCGCATCCAGGACCCGGGATGAACTTCGTAGGTCGCAAGCGGGGCTTGAAACCAGTTTCTCTTTGCCCGGAATGATAACCATTCCGAATCCCTCCACTCGTGCCTGTTTTCGATGTCATATACGATGGCCGCATTCTTGGGCCTCATCTCGAAGCAGAAACTGAACGGATCAGACTTCAGCTCCCGGTGCTTCTGGTATTTAGATTTTATCTCATACTTGTACACAGTTCCTTCGTCAAGTCCGGGAATAAATATCTCCCAGGTCCCGGATGACCCGAGGGACCTCATGGGATGGCGCCGTCCGTCCCAGTTATTGAAATCGCCCACGACACCGACATTCTTGGCATTCGGCGCCCAGACCGCAAAGTGTACTCCCGTTACTCCTTCGATTGTTCTTACGTGCGAACCCAGCTTCTCATAGTTCTTGTAGTGGGTCCCCTCTCCTATAAGATGAAGATCGAAGTCTGTGAGCACCGCCTGAAATGAATAAGGGTCATGAAATTCCCTCTCCTCACCGGCATGGGTCTGCATCCTGATCCTGTAAATGAAGGGTTTTGCGGCATCCACATTGGCCTCAAAAAAACCTTCTTTATGTATCTTCTGCATCGGCAGAACTTCTTCTGGTTGCACACCAACGGCGCCGGATTCCTTTGCACCGCTCACGCAGTCCCTGACAACAAATGCCTCCCTGGCCTCCGGGAGAAATGTCCTGACAAGTACCTTCCCTTTGTCTGCATGAGGACCGAGGAATTCAAATGGTTTGCCGTATTCGGCCCTGAGGATTTTCTTGATCTGCCTGGAAGTATCCATACCGTTAGTATACCCGATATTTTATCACAGGCAATAAATTTATTGACGCCGTCGGAGGTAACGTTTTATTCTAAAAAATGCTCTTTAAACTAAGATTTCTGACTGCCGGCGAATCTCACGGGCGAGGATTGGTCTCGATACTCGAGGGCATACCGTCCGGTCTGCCTTTATCTGCCGAAGATATCGACCGGGAATTGAAGCGCAGACAGCAGGGCTACGGACGCGGCGGCAGGATGAAGATCGAGCAGGACCGGGCGATAATCATGTCCGGAGTGAGATGGGGCAAGACTATCGGCTCACCGCTCTCATTGCTGATAGAAAACCGTGATTGGGGAAACTGGCTGGAGGGGATGTCTGCTGATGCCGCCCATGAGGGTTCGATCTCTCCCGTAACCAGGCCCAGACCCGGCCATGCCGACCTGTCCGGCGCCATGAAATACTGCCACAAGGATGTGAGAAACATCCTTGAACGATCCAGCGCGCGGGAAACTGCGGCGCGTGTAGCAGCCGGAGCGGTTGCAAAAAAGTTCCTGTCGGAATTCGGCATTTCAGTCGGGAGTTATGTCGTCCGCATCGGAAGCGTGGCACTGCCCGAAAGCATGGAAGATGAATACCCCGAATCGTTTCAGCGTGCAGAGGCCTCTGCGGTGCGCTGTCCCGATGATTCGACGTCCGTGAAAATGATCGAATTAATAGACCTGGCGAGCCAAAAAGGCGATACGCTGGGTGGCATTTTCAGGGTCGTGGTATCGGGTGTGCCTGCAGGCCTCGGAAACCATATCCAGTGGGACAAACGGCTCAATGCCCGCCTTATGATGGCTGTTTCCAGCATTCAGGCCATCAAGGGGGTCGAGATCGGCCTCGGGTTCAGGGCTGCCGGGAGATTCGGCTCTGAGGTCATGGACGAGATAGCCTACTCAGCAGACGGCTTTATCCGGAATACCAACAACGCTGGAGGTATCGAAGGCGGAATTTCCAACGGAATGCCCATAGTAATCAGGGCCGCAATGAAGCCTATCCCCACACTGAAAAAACCGCTTCGCTCAGTAGACCTCGTGACGAGGGAAGCCATCGAAGCGGCCTACGAGAGGTCAGACACATGCGCAGTGCCGGCCGCCTCGGTCATCGCCGAGGCAATGGCGGCATTATGCACTGCCGATGCCATGCTCGAGAAATTCGGCGGAGACTGCATAGACGAAACAATGAGGAATTTCAGTGCTTACAAGGAATACCTCCGGCAATTCTGACCGGTTACGCATGATGAACCATAGCCGAATAATTGCTTTATTTCTTTTTTTTGCTGCCTGCATGGCGGCAGTGTCCTTCGCACTTGCCGATACGACGGTTCCGGTTGCAGGGTTCTGCTCACCATCCTGT
>Ga0137438_1000233_pt1 | contig 10929 bp, 11 predicted proteins | sample EasRivERMGT157_2_FD_102327 | JGI IMG/M metagenome (GOLD analysis project Ga0137438, IMG submission 102327) | Soil microbial communities from meander-bound floodplain in the East River, Colorado, USA - East River MetaG ERMGT157_2 | ecosystem: Environmental > Terrestrial > Soil > Floodplain ... | reverse complement strand
TGGGCATCGGGGACGGCGCTCCACGCGTGGGCATCGGGGACGGCGCTTCGCGGGCGGGCATCGGCGACGGCGCTCCACGCGTGGGCATCGGCGACGGCGCTTCGCGCACAGGCGTCGGCGACCGCGGCACCAGCTTCTCGTCGACGCCGCGAATCGGGCCGGCGAACGGGGCCGGCTGCGCGATCTTGGCCGCTGGTGGCGTCGCCTGGGGAGCGCGATCGTCGGCGGGATCGTGGCCGGAGTCCCGCGGCACATGGCCGCCGCGGAGGCGCGGCGCAGGATCGCGGCGCTCGTCGGGCATCGGCGGTTGCGCGCTCCGAAGCGCGGGCGGCTGCGCCGAGGATCCCGGCGCTATGGGGGCGCTCGCGCCCGCGCCGCGCGGCGCACCGAGGGCACCGCTTTCCAGGCCCGGATCGGGGCTGGCGAAGTAACCGGGCAGCGTGTCCTGGGCCTCGTGCTGCATGTCCAGGGCGCCGCTGAGATCGACGGTCGTGTCGTGAGCGCTGTCCGGAGAGCCCACGGAATCCGCCGGGTCGGGCCGCATGACCGGGGTCGGGTCGCCGCCCGGCATGACCGGGGTCGGGTCGCCGCCCGGCATCACGGGCGTCGCCGCGTCGCGCGGCATCAGCGGCAGGGTCTCGCCGTCCGGCATCACGGGTGTCGCCGCGCCGGGGCCGTTCCACTCCCAGTCGTGGGTCTCGGTCTCGGTCTCGATCGCGCTGCGTCCTGCCGTCACCGGCTGAAGCCCGGGAAGCGCGAGCCGCCCGGCGCTCGCGAGCGCGGGTTCGAGCTCGCGGCGCGGCGGATACACGCACAGCTGGATGCCACCGTGGCGCTCTTGGCCTGTGACCTGGCCCTCGACGGTCCGGCCCTCACCGAGCGGGACGGCGACGAACTGGCGCACGCTGTGGTGGCCGGTGTTGAAGCCGTCGATGAACTGCTGGGGTGGGCACACCGCGTAGTCCTGGGCAGCCGTGGCCCCGAGCATCCGGCGCCATAGCCCAGGCCGCGCGGGGCGCTCGAGTCGCCGCGACAGCGGCCGGCCGGTCAGCGCGTTGATGCCGCCGCACCCGACCTTGACGGCGTGCGGCAGCGGATGGTCGGCCGAGAACAGCAGCCAGATCGCCTCGCAGCGGTACATCGGCACGACCACGCCCGGGCGGGTGAGCCACTGCTCGGGCACGCGACCTGCGAGCTCGCTGACGCGACGCAGCGGCAGCGGACCCATGCCGGGCGGCAGCGGATAGCGCACGCCGTCGTCGGGCAGCCGGAGCGTGCGGAGCAAGCTCACGCCGAGCCGGCCGCGCTCGTTCTCGTCGCGGAACACGATCTCGGTCCCGCGCATGATGCCAAAGCCGAGCTTGGTCATCGTCGCCCCACGATCACCACGGCGGCGATGACGGCGACCAGCGCCGCGGCGATGACGCCGCAGACCAGCGCCAGCACGCGCATGCGGATCTTCCAGTCGACCGCGACCGGCTCCGAGACGTGGCCGATCGCATCGAGCTCCGCGGCCACCCGGCTCATCGGCGGCCGCTCTCGCGAGTCCTTGGCGAGCATGGCGTGGACCAGGCTGACCAGCCGCGGTGGGATGTTGGGATCGATCGTCGCCAGCGGGGTCGGGGCGACGAACTGGTGCATGCCCAGCAGCTCGGTCATCGACTGCGCGATGAACGGCGGCCGGCCGGTCAGCAGCTGATAGAGGATCACGCCGAGCGCGTAGACGTCGGCCTTGTCGTCTACCCCGTCGGCCCCGCGGCACTGCTCCGGCGACATGTACGTCGGCGTGCCCATGATCATCGCCCGCGCGGTCCGGTGCAGATCGTCGCGACCCAGCGCGGCGGGCCCGAGCTTGGCGATCCCGAAATCGAGCACCTTGACCCGCTCGCCGGCGGGGAGCTCGGGGTCGCCCACGATCATCACGTTGTCGGGCTTGAGATCGCGGTGGACGATGCCGCGCGCGTGGGCCGCGGCCAGCGCCGATGCGATCTGGCGCGCGAACCGCAGCGTGGTGTGCCCGAGCCTGCCACCCGACCACCGCATGCGCGTCGACAGCGGCTGGCCGGGCAAGTACTCCATGACCAGGTACGGCGCGCCGTCGGGGGTCTGACCGACGTCGTAGATATTGACGATGTTGGGGTGCGAGATCAGGTTCACCGCGCGCGCTTCATCGAGGAACCGCCGGACGAACTCGGACTCGGTCGCGTGCTCGGCGTGCAGCACCTTGATCGCGACCTGGCGCGCGATGCCGGTGTGCGTGGCGGCGTAGACTGCGCCCATGCCGCCGCGGCCGAGTAGCCGGTCGATGCGATAGCTTGCGAGCTGCTGGCCCGGCGCCAGCGCGTCCGCCCCTGATTCGCGAGAAGAGACCACGATGCCCCCGCCGCCCAGTATAGACCAAGACTCTCCGCAGGCGACGGCCGGACCCGACGAGCCCGCCGAGGCCGCCGAGGCCGAGCGTCCGACCACGCTCCGCGAGCTGGCCTGGCTGTTCGCCAGGCTCGGGTTCACTTCGTTCGGCGGCCCTGCCGCGCACATCGCGATGATGGACGACGAGGTCGTGCGCCGGCGCCGCTGGATGACCCGCGAGCGGTTCCTCGATCTGCTCGGGGCGACCAACCTGATCCCGGGGCCGAACTCCACCGAGCTGGCGATCCACATCGGCCACGCCCGCGCCGGCTGGGCCGGCCTCGTGGTCGCCGGCGTTTGCTTCATCTCGCCGGCGGTGGCGATCGTGACGGCGATCGCGTGGGCGTACGTCCGGTTCGGCACGCTGCCCCAGCTCGCCGGTGTGCTTTACGGCGTGAAGCCGATGATCATCGCGGTCGTGCTCCAGGCGCTGTGGGGCCTCGGGCGCTCGGCCGTGAAGTCGTATGCGCTGGCCGCGGTCGGGCTCGCGGCCCTGGCGGCTGCGCTGGCGGGCGTGAACGAGCTGGTCGTGCTCGCGGTGGCGGGGGCTGGCGTCGCGGTCGGTCGCGGCGCGCTGGCGAGCGGAGCCGGGCGGGCGGCGAGCTGGGTGCCGGTGCCGCTGCTGGGCGCGCTGTCCACCGCAGGCAGCGCGGGCACCGCGGTCGCAGCGGCCGCCGCGACGACGTCGGTCGGGCTGTGGCCGGTGTTCGCGGTGTTCCTGAAGGTCGGCTCGGTGCTGTTCGGCAGCGGCTACGTGCTGCTGGCGTTCCTGCGCGGCGATCTGGTCGACCGACTGCACTGGCTCACCGAGTCGCAGCTGCTCGACGCGGTCGCGGTCGGCCAGATCACGCCGGGCCCGGTGTTCACGACCGCGACGTTCGTCGGCTATCTGATCGGCGGCGGCGGTGGTGCGGCGGTCGCGACCCTGGGGATCTTCTTGCCGGCGTTCGTGTTCGTGGCGATCAGCGGGCCGCTGGTACCCCGGATCCGGCGCTCGCCGGCGGCGGGGGCCGCGCTCGACGGGATCAACGTCGCGTCGCTCGCGCTGATGGCGGCGGTCACGCTCCAGCTCGGCCGCGCCGCGATCGTCGACCTTCCGACGGCGATCCTCGCCGTGCTGGGCGCGGCGGTGCTGATCCGCTACCGGCCCAACACGGCGTGGCTGGTGCTCGGCGGCGCGCTCGCCGGCGTCGCGCTGTCGTACGGCCCGTGGTGACGCCCGGCGCCGCGGGGTGCGCTGCCTCGAGTCGCGCGGCGGCCGGAGACGCTGGACTCGTCTTTTCCGTCTGATACCGTCCGCGGATGGAGCTCCTGCGCACGCCGGACGAGCGGTTCGCGTGATCGACCCCGCCGGGGGCGCCCGCCCGCCCGGCCGGCGCGACATGCTCGGGATGGTCGCGCTGGTCGCCGCGCTGGCGATCGCGACGATCGCGTGGGGCGAGCGGATCGGCGTGAACGGCGGCGAGGGCTGGGACGGCCGCGCGTATGCGGCCTGGGCGCGCGACTTCCCCGGCGAGGTCCTCGGTCATGGTGTGACCGCGTACCAGAGCCAGCGCGTGACCCCCTCGGCGATCGTCTACTATGCGATGGCGGCGCTCGGCATCGCGCACACCCGGGCGCAGGTGATCGCCGCGTTCCAGGTGCTCGACGCGCTCGCGCTGATCGCCACGGCGTTGCTGCTTTACCAGATCGCGCGCACCCTCGCGTGGTCGCGGGCGGCGGCGTGGGCGGCGTTTGCGGCGGTGATGTTCAGCTTCGCGGCGGCGCGCAACGCGCTGTACTACCCGACGCTCACCGACCCCGCGGCGATCATGCTCGGGGCCGCGCTCGTGTCGGCGTACCTCGCGCGCAGGCCGATCGCGATCGGCGCGGTCGCCGTCGCGGCGGCGGGGACGTGGCCGGCGCTCTTGCCGCTCGCGCTGGCGGCGCTGGTGCTGCCGCGGCCGGGCGAACCGCTGCCTGAGCCGTCCGGGGGCTGGGCCGGGAAGTGGGCCGAGCGGTGGACCGAGCGGTGGGGTGGCCGCTGGGCCGGGCGGTGGGCACGCAGGTTGGCTGCTCGGCGGGTCCAGCTCGCCGCGATCATCGTGGCCGCTGCAGGCGGGCTGATCACGATCGTCGGGCTGCGCTCGGGGCTTGGCCACCCGTATCACCCGAGCGTGCTCGCCCCCGCGCACCGCGAGCTGTTCGCGGTGACGTTCGCGACGTGTGCGGCGACCGTCGCCGCCGGCGCCTACCTCGTCGCGCGGCAGCCGCCCACGTGGGCGCTCGCCGCGTACGTCCGCGGGCTCCGGCGCTGGCAGACCGCGCTCGCGATCGTCGTCGCCGCCGTGATCGTCGTGGCGTCGTCGCTGTGGGTCCGCCGGGTCGGCACGCAGGGGCCGGGCATCACCGTCGACGAGTTCAAGGCGATGTGGGCGGAGTCGGCGCTGCGCGCACCGCTGTGGGGCGCGGTCCATCACGTCGTCTACTTCGGGCCGATCGTGCTCGTCGCGATCGGCGCGTGGCCGCGGGTGGCCGCGGTGGTCGCGCGCTGGGGGCCGGCCGCGGTGGCGATCGCCGCGATGCTGGTCGTGCTGTCGCTGGCGACCGAGTCGCGCGTGATGTCGCACCTGTTTGTGTTCGTCGTGGTCGTCGCGATCGAGGCGACCGCGGCGCGCTGGACGCCGCGGCGCGCGCTGGTGTTCGCCGGGCTGGCCGCGGTGTGGTCGAAGCTGTGGTGGAGGATCGGCTACGCCCAGCCGCACGACGCGTGGAGCTGGCCGGATCAGCGGTTCACGATGCACCACGGGCCGTGGGCCAGCGACCAGGCGTTCCTCGCCCACCTCGCGGCCGCGCTGGTCAGCGCCGTGGTGCTGGTGGTCGTGCTGCGGCGCGAACCGCCGAGCCCGGCGACGTGACAGGCCAGGTGATCGGCCAGGCGACAGGCCAGGTGATCGGCCAGGTGATCGGCCAGGTGATCGGCCAGGTGATCGGCCAGGTGATCGGCCAGGTGATCGGCCAGGTGATCGTGTGACGAGCCATGGCGGGCGCATGCGGCGGATGCCGCGCGGTGAACGGTCCGTCCCAGGTGCCCGGCGTGCGCCGCCGCGCCGCCGCGGCTATGGTGGGGGCGTGGCGAACCTGCGCATCGACATCTGGTCCGACATCGCGTGTCCGTGGTGCTACGTCGGCAAGCGACGGCTCGAGCGAGCGCTCGAGCAGTTTCCGCACAAGGCCGAGGTCGACATCGTGTGGCGCGCGTTCGAGCTCGATCCGTCGGCGCCCCTGGTGCGCGATCGATCGCAGAGCTACGCCGAGCGGCTCGCGAGCAAGTACGGCACGCAGCCGGCGCAGGCGCAGCTGATGATCGATCGCATGGTCGACACGGCGGCCGCCGACGGGCTCGAGTTTCGGTTCGACCGGATCCGCCCGGGCAACACGTTCGACGCCCACCGGCTGCTGCACCTCGCGCACGAGCGCGGCATGCAGGGCGCGCTCAAGGAGCGGCTGCTGCGGGCGTACATGACCGAGGGCCAGGCGATCGGCGAGCGCGACGTGCTGCTCGCGCTCGCCTGCGAGGCCGGGCTCGACGACCAGGAAGCGCGCGACCTGCTCGACGGTGACCGCTACGCCGGCGAGGTTCGCAAGGACGAGGCGCTCGCGCGCGAGCTCGGGATCACCGGGGTGCCGTTCTTCGTGCTGGCCGGGCGGCTCGGAGTGTCCGGCGCGCAGCCCGCCGAGGTCTTGCTCGGCGCGCTCGACAAGGCGTGGTCGGAGCTGCGCGCGCCGGCGCTCGAGACCTTCGCCGAGGGCGCGACGTGCGGCCCCGACGGCTGCGACTGAGGATCTGGCGATCAAAGGCGGCAACGTCGTCCGACGACGTGGAGGTTGATGTAGGTTGACGTCGACGTTGACCCAAGACATCGACCTAGACGGCAACGTAGACGTCGACTCCATCCTCGACCTTGCACGTCGACCTTCCGGTCACGGTCACAGAACGCTCGTCGAGCAATCGTCGAACGGCGGTCGAGGTCGACGTCAACGATCGGGTCAACGTCTACGTCGCCGTCAAGCTCCAGGTGTGGGTCGACGTCGAGGTCTTGGTCGAGGGTCCACGATCCGATCACGACCGCCCCGAGGCGCTTGGTTATACACGTCTTGAGAAGGTCGATCAGAATCGGCGAGCCGACCTCGCGAGGCTGCGAGCTCCGATCGTCACAGGCGCGTCCAATCGTGTCCTGATCGACCCGGCGGGTAACCTGGCTGGGTTGCTCGCGACCCGGGCTTTGCGCGCGCAAGCTCGGCGAGCGAGCCCGGATCGCCGGCGCCGCCGGCCTCGCGATCGCGGCCGACGACGAACCGTGGCGGGTTTCACCAGGCGGAACGGCTGCATGCGGTCATCCACCGTGGGGTAGCGCTGCTGATCGTCGCTCGGGTAGCGGGCGGCGGCGACCCGCGCCGCGCCGAAGGCACACCGCGTGCTTCACCTCGGGCGTGGAACTCTCTCCAGGCGAGCGGATCGGAAACTATCGGATCGAATGCGAGCTCGGGCCGACGGGCGCGGGGCTCCTGTTCCAGGCACAGCACCTCGTGTTGCCGCGCCGCGCGGTCATCAAGGTCATCCAGACGGGGTTCGCGACCAACCGACTGCTCGTCGTCCAGACCCTGCGCGAGGCCTGCATCCTGGAAGTGATCGCTCACCCCGGTGTGCCGATCATCTACGAAGCAGGGCGCCTGCCGGATCGCCGGCCGTGGTTTGCGTTCGAGGCCAACAGCGGCCCGACGCTCGATGCGCTGCTGGCGTCCGGTCCGCTGTCGGTGATCGAGGTCGCCGCGCTCGTGCGCGACATCGCGGACATCCTCGAGCACGCACACTACCGCGGCGTGATCCACCGCGGGCTGCGGCCCAACCGGGTCGTGATCACCGCCGCCCGTCGCTACCCGCTGTACATACCTGACTGGAGCGAGGCGATCGTGCACGACGCCACCGGCGACGTGCCCTACGTCGTGCCGGAGGGCTCGCGCAGCTACGTCGCACCCGAGCTGCTGCGCCACAACGGCGGTGCGCGGGGAACGATCGACGACCGCGTCGACGTGTTCGCGCTCGGCGTGATCGCGCATCGCGCGCTGACCGGCGGCCTGCCCGTCGCCCGCGGCCTGGGCGCCGAGCCGTTTGCGCGGTCGCACGAGCGGCGAACCGACGCGCCGCGGGCGCTGACCGCGCTGATCGATTCGATGCTCGCGTTCGACCGGCTGGACCGCCCGGGCGCCGCCGAAGTGCGGGCCGGTATCGAGTGGCTGTTCGCCACCACGTCCCAGCTGCAGGGGACGCCGGCGCCGACCCGCGAGGCGCCGCAGGCGATGGTCCCGGTGCCGATGTCGCCCGACGAGCTCGTGGTCCAGTCGCAGCGCCAGCGGTTCCGCAGGCCGCGGTGGACGCCCGAGGTGCGCTACGTCGAGACGATCGAGGCCAGCGGCGAGGCCACCGGCGAGGCCAGCGACTTCGACGCCGGCGAAGACGTCATGGACTAGCCGCCATGCAATCGGCGATGCGGGACGCTGGATCGCGAGACAACCCGGAGGTGGTGACACCAGCGATCACGTCTGCAGCGTCGCAACACCGTACGACGCTAGCAACTCGTCGTGCGTCACCAGCGTGCAGCCCTCGAGCTGGGCCTGGGCAATCAGCATGCGGTCGAATGGATCGCCGTGATGGCGGGGAAGCGCAGCGGCGGCCTCGCTGTGCTCGAACGAGATCGCGAGACGCCGGAATCCGCTGAGGTCGACGCCGCGGCTGAATGGTTCGGGGAGCGTCAAGCGACCCAGGGCGATCTTGATCGCGGCCTCCCACGCCGATGCCGCGCTGACAAACACGATCGGATCGGTCGCGATCGCTTCGCGCGCGTCCGCGTTCAATCGCGCGTCGTTCGTTCGCCACCACAGAAACACATGCGTATCGAGCAGCAGCATGAGTCACGCACCGAACGCCGCCAGCAGGTCGGGCGGCAGCGGCGCATCGAAGTCATCGGAGATCTGGACGCCGTGTTCCCATCCACCCGGTACTCGGCGAATGGGGCGAGCCTCCAGCGGTACCAGCCGCGCAAGGGGCACGCCGTTCTTCGCAATGATGATCTCCTCGCCGGCCGCCGCTCGGTCCACGAGCTGTGAGAGATTCGTTTTTGCTTCGTAGAGGTTAGATACAACCGGCATGCCCAAAGATAGCCTCGTGAACCGAGTTGGTCAAGCTAGACCAACTGCAGCCGCGGCTGGGTCCACGAGCTACGCCGGGCTGGCCACGACGACCTCGCCGCCCAGGTGGCTGGGCAGCTCCCAGTCGCGATGTCCGAGGACCTGGCCGTCCGTGCGGACCCGGGCGATCGCATCGAGATCGAGGTCGGCGAGGATCCAGCCGGGCTGGTTGTACGCGCCGAGCGCGACCACGCCGTCGTCGGGGAGCCCGCGATCCGGCGGCGCGAACACGCCGGCCGAGCCGACGTTGTCGTCGACCGCGATCGACCACGGCGCGCTCCCCACGGTCGGCGCCTGCACGACGTAGCACTGGTTCTCGAGGGCGCGCGCCTGACACGCGACGCGCACGCGGTGATAGCCGGCGGCGGTGTCGGTGCAGCTGGGCACGGCGATGAGATCGGCGCCGGCGGCGACGAGCCTGCGAACCACGAGCGGGAACTCGGCGTCGTAGCAGATCGCGACGCCGAGCCGGAACCCGTCGAGCTCGACGACGGTCTGGCCGGCGCCGGCGGCGATGCCCCAGCGCTCGCGCTCGAACCGCGTCATCTGCAGCTTGTCGATGGCGACCGCGCCGGCCGCGGTGTGGACGCGGAGCCGGTTGCGAACCTGCCCCGACGCCAGCCGCTCGGGGAAGCTGCCGGCGACGATCGCGAGCTGGTGGCGCCGCGCGAGCCGGGCGTACGCGTCGAGGTACGCCGGCAGGATCGGCTGGAGCGCGTCGAGCTGGCTGGCCAGGTCATCGCCGCCGGTGATCGAGGTGAGCTCCATCGCCGCATACTCGGGGACGACGCACAGCGCGGCGCCGCGCGCGGCGGCCTCGGCGAACCCCGCGTCGAGCTTGGCCAGCCACGCGTCCCACGACGCGAGCCGCTCGATCGGGTACTGCCACGCGGCGACGCGGACCACGCTCACGCGAGCTCCTTGATCCAGAACACCATCGGCTTCGCGGTCTCGTCCGCGTCGCCGAGATCCCGCCACTCGAAGTCGCACACGATGTCGGGCCGGCGGACGAAGCCGTGGCGCCGCCACAGCGCGCCGGGATCCCGGTAGTCGCGCGGCCGCCGCGGGTGGTCGGGTGGCCGATCGACCGCGCAGAACGCGGCGGTGGCGAACCCGAGCTCGCGCGCGCGCCGCTCGCGCTCGTCGAAGAACCGCGCGCCGAGGCCGCGCCCGCGGTACGCCGGCTCGAGCACCGACTCGCCGAAGTAGAACACCGAGTCCGGCGCGAACCCGGCGCGCGCGAGCGGCGGGGCGATCGCGTCCGAGTGGCCGACCGCCGGCATCGCGGTCGACGCGCCGACCGCGCGATCGCCGTCGAGCGCGATCACGACCAGGCTCGCCGGCGAGCTCGCGTAGCTCGCGAGGTACTCGCGCTCGTACTCGGCCGAGCCGTCGTAGAGGTACGGGTAGTCGCGAAACACGGTGCGCCGCAGCGCCGCGACGGCGTCGAGGTACGGCGCGATCGCGGCGCCGGTCGCGAGCTCGATCCGGATCGTCATGCGCCGACCTGGCGGAGCCAATCGGTGAGGTTGTAGTAGTTGGTGACGCGCGCGATGCGACCTGCGCGGACCTCGAAGAACGCGCCGCCGGGCAGGCTGTAGCGCTGGCCGCGCGCGGCGGGCAGGCCGGCGTCGGTCGCGAGGTACTCGCCGTCGACGACATACTCGGCGGCGACCCGCCCGCGACCATCGCCGAGCACGCAGACGTCGCGCAGCTGCTCGCGATACGACCGCGCCATCCGATCGAGGAACGCGCGGAACGCGGGCCTGCCGACCTGGCGCTCGCCCTGGTTGAGGTCGTGGGCGACGTCGTCGGCGAGCAGCGCGCACATCGCCTCCCAGTCGCCGCGATTGAACAGGTCGTAGTAGCGAGTCACGAGCTCGGTGTCGGTCACGCCTGGAACATAGCTCGAGTCATGCACCGCTGCCGGCGCCGGTCGCCTCAGCTTGTTAACGTAACTAACCCCTACTATCGGAATCTCCTGCGTGTAGTGTATGGTCGTTGAGGGGCGACATGGAGCGAAGCCAACGGAGCGGGAAGAGCGAGGCGATGGACCGCCACGGCGATGGTGCCAAGCACCAGGCCTCGACTCCCGGCAAGCAGACCCTGACGCAATCGCTTGGTTACGAGGCCACCGGGGCGCCGGTGCAGTGCGTTGCCGCCGCGGAAGGTTCTCAGGATGCCGACGGTGAGACGACGCGGCGTACTGCAGCGTGGGGGGTTGCAGGTGCCGGTGGGCCGCTGCCTCATCTCGACCGCATCCGGCGGCTGTTCGGTCCGGCCCATGACGTC
>Ga0137438_1000232_pt1 | contig 10989 bp, 11 predicted proteins | sample EasRivERMGT157_2_FD_102327 | JGI IMG/M metagenome (GOLD analysis project Ga0137438, IMG submission 102327) | Soil microbial communities from meander-bound floodplain in the East River, Colorado, USA - East River MetaG ERMGT157_2 | ecosystem: Environmental > Terrestrial > Soil > Floodplain ... | reverse complement strand
GATTTGCGCAGAGCGTGCGTGATGAGGGCGTCGCTTGGTACAGCTCTTCGACCAGCGTCGCGCGATGTTCGAGAACCGCTCGCTGGTTGATGGAGCCTTTGTCGGTGATCTCGGCCGCATCGATCGACGGCGCAACGTCGAGCAGCAGCAGACGCCGGATTCGCGTCGTGCCGCCGGTGGCTTCATTGGCAAGTCGATCGAGCAGCGTCTGGAATCGCGTTCTCACCAGATCGTTGGCGACAATTTCGGATGCTGTCGCCCGCTTCTGCAAGCCGCACAGTGCGCGGCATTCGTCGAGGCGCGGGAACACGAGCAGCGCGATGTAGTCGCGATCGTGACCCGCAACCACGACGTCCTGCACGAACGGCGCCGCCGAAGCGATAAACCGCGTGCGCAGCGGGCCGACACTGACCCAGCTTCCGCTGGACAGCTTGAAGTCTTCGGCCAGGCGGCCGTCGAACATCAGCCCCTTCTCCGGATGATCCGGATCGTCGAAGCGCACGGCATCGCCCATCCGGTAGTAGCCTTCGTCGTCGAACGCTGCGCGCGTGAGTTCCGGTTGCTTCCAATAACCGGGCGTGATGTTCGGTCCGCGAAAGCAGGCTTCGAACTTGTCGCCCGCAGGCGCGAGCTTCATCTCCTGGCCGGCGACAGGCAACCCGATCATGCCGGCGCGCCCTGATTCCCAGTTGGCGCATGTCGCCAGCGGGGCGGTCTCGGTTGCACCCAGCCCGGTAATCCAGAGGATGCGTTCGCCGCAGGTCTGCACCGCAAGATCTTCGAAAGCATCCCAGACCGGCTGCGGCAGTCCCGCTCCGGCATAAAACAGCATGCCGACCCGGCTGAAGAATTTTTCGCGCAGCGCCGGTTCGCGCTTCAGGTAGGTGGCGAGTTCCTCGAAGCCGCGCGGCACGTTGAAATAAACCGTGGGCGCGATCTCACGCAGGTTGCGCGCGGTTTCTTCGAACAGTCCGGGCACCGGGCGGCCATCATCGATATACAACGTGCCGCCGTTGTAAAGCACCAATCCAAAATTATGATTGCCGCCGAAGGTGTGGTTCCATGGCAGCCAGTCGACCAGCACAGGGGGAACCTCGCGCACGCAGGGCAGGGTCGTCGCGAGCATCTCCTGATTGCTGCACAGCATGCGCTGCGTGTTGATCACGCCCTTCGGCTCCCCGATCGATCCGGAGGTGAACAGGATTTTGGCCACCGTATCCGCATTCACCGCGGCATAGGCATCATCGACTCCTTTGCCCGCAGGTTTCCCGAGCAGTGCGCCGAACAATATGGCGTGGCGATTCGCGGGTGGCCCTTCATTTACAACCAGTTCGCAGCCACGCGGCACGGTCGCGGCGATGGCCTTGGCGTAGCGCTCTCCGTTTGCGGCGAACACCAGACCGGGTTCGAGCAGCTCGATGATGAAGCGCAGCTTGGCATGGTCCGTCGAGACCAGCGAGTACGCGGGGGAGATCGGCGAATACGGAACACCGACGTGCATCGCCGCGAGCGCGAGCAGAGCGTGTTCCAGATCGTTCCCGGACAGGATCGCGAGCGGACGTTCTGCGCACAGGCCGTGATCGAGCAGCACCTGACCGAGGGTGCGCACCAACGCGAGCGTCTGTGCGTAGCCGAGCGTGCGCCAGGGTCCGCCCGCATCGCGCTTGGCCAGGAAGATCCGTTCCGGCGTTGCGCGCGCCCAGTGCACGAGACACTCGTTGAGCTTGGCCGGATAGGGGCCAAGCGCATGCGGCGAACGGATCAGGATAGCGCCGTCGGTCCGCCGGTCAACGACCGTATCGGATGGGCCCAGGGCAATCTTGCGGATCGGGAAACGCTTTGCAGGCATTGGCAGGCTGCCGCCATCTCCATTCGCGCGCAGCGCATCTTCCTTGGCGGCGAGGAAAAATAATTCAGCGCGATAAAAATTGACCGTGCGAACTATTCAGCGTGCGGAATGCGGGCTGCCGGCGGTGGGTTGGCGCAGGCGCAGTGCCATGCGCAGGGCGGTTTCGCGCCGGCGATAGTAGCCGACGGACCAGCCCGTTTCCTCGAAGCCCAGACAGCGATAGAAGTGCTGCGCTTCGACGTTGCCAGCGCGCAATTCCAGTTTGACGACGGCGATGCCGGCGGTGAGCGCGCTTTCCTTCAACCAGTCGAACAAGCGCCGGCCAACGCCGCGGCGGCGATGGGTCGTATCGACGGCAAGCAGTGCCAGATGCGCGGCTTCCTCGCCAAAGTCCATGATCGCAAAGCCAATGATGCGTCTGTCCTCGCGTGCAACCAGTACCAGCACCTCGGGATCGCTGATCGAACGCAACACCCGTGCCGCGGTCCACGACCAGCCCAGCCCGGTCTCGATCAGGTCGCGCGACATCCGCGCGATCGCAAGCGCGTCGTTCTCCGTGGCCAGTTCCAATGTGGTGCTTACGGTCACGTCCGGAATATCCATCAGAATCGATAATCGCAGTCTAGCCTGTCTGGCGACTTGATCCAAGTAGGTACCCACGCCACTGCCGCCGCGTTCTACCGGAGCAGGTCCTTCACCATAATATCGTGACGGCCGCCCTTCACCGCGAGGAAGACTTCCCTCAGTAACATCCACAATGAACCGATCAGCGCGAACATGGCGAGGATAAACAAGGTGCCGATCAACCTGGCGATGTCAACGGTGACGAAAACGCCAACGAACGCGCTGGCCACAAGCAGGCAAATCAACAACGCGCAGATGATCGCAAGCACGATCGCGTGGTAGATCAGTCTGATGCGTCGGGCCAGCAGATCCAGTTCCCCGAGATCCTCCTCGGCAGGATGTTCGCCGACCGGAAGGCCTTTGCGCAGACGGTCCTCGATTACCCGCCGGCGGTCCACGATGCGGCCGAGCCGGTTGTTCAGCGCTGAAAGAATGGTGCCGATGGCGGTGAGCAGAAACACCGGCGCGACGGCGAGTTGGATGATGCGGGTGATGTCGGTTACGTGCTCCATGCAGGTTTATCCAGGACGGCTTCGGATCATGACGTTCAGAGCGGCTCGAATGCCAGGCTTTGCATCAGCTTCGCGGCATCCTGAGAAAACTGGGGGTCGACGTCTTCGGGAAAATGCCGGTGCGAGTACGCCATGTTGATCCCGCGCAACGGATCCTTCGGGTGCGGGCAAATCAGCGTCGCGATTTCCACCATTACGTTGACCGGCGAGCCGGTGCCCTCCGCCGTGGTCCGCTCGGCCGCGTCCACGCGCGAGAGCGTGCAACCCTGGCCACGGACTTGTTGCTCGCTGACTTCGAACTTGTACACCCTGTAGCGCTGCGGATCGAGTTCCTTGCGCTGCGTGGATTCCACGTGGCGCACGAGTTCATTCGCGGATTTGACCTGCGGCAGTTTGATGATCGTGGCCTGCATCGTGAAAGTTTCGCCGGTGAAACGGCCCTGCTTGCCAATGATCGTCAGCTCCGGACTCTGTGTGCCGATGATCCATTCCTTTCCCTTGGGCGGGGCGATGGAAAAACCCTTCATCACGATTCGTGGCGGTTCTTTCGGTTGCGACGCGCAGGCCCCCAGCAGCGCGCAGAGCATCAAGCCAATCCATCCATGCGGTTTCATATTGAGCGAGTCTCCGATTCCAGTATGGCGCAATTATCCAATTTTCCGGTGGTGGCGTGGGAAAGCACCGCAAGGCACTATCGGGTCGGCCGTTATTCTGATGGTCAATAGCAGAATTCTTCCACCGGGGACTGCGCATTGACATCGAGACTCTCTACCATACCTACACCGAAGCGCAGGGCTGGGAGGAAACAATCTTCTGAATGTCAGCCAGGGTGAAACCGCGGCAGGTGGGCGCGGTTTCCCGACCGCAAGAGGAGGATTGTTCCAGCCCGCGCAGCTTGCCTGGTCGAAAGCTACCCTGGACACCCCCAATCCGTGGCCTGATCCCGCGCATTTGCTATAGGATTACGCCCACAGAACAAAACACAGGCGTCCATCCCGCGGCATTCGCAAGGTCAGGTTCGATCTCGTACTGTCGTCAGCATCGTGGTGCCTTACGTAAAACCGAAAGTGTGCTGTTCCGGGGCGACGGTGTTGCCGCGGAAGCCGGCAAGCCTTCCTGAGCAGATTGTTTATGCGAATTGCTGTTCGCTGCACCGCCATTTTGCTGATGGCCGCAGCCATGACCACCATTGCCGCGCGCGCGCTTGCCGACGACGCCAAGATATTCGAACTCGAACCCGAGTACGTCTATGGCAGGGATCGCAGGCCGCAAATCGGCTATCGCAAGCCTGAGGTTTTCGATCCGCTCTCCGACCGGCTCTACCAATCCGGCTATCGCAATTTCGCGCCGACCGCGATTCCGGACGAACTGAAGGCCGTGCCTGCGATGGAGCGCGTGCAGAAGATGGGCCGCATCCTCGCCTGTGCCGACGCCTGGTTCTGGCCGTTTTCGCGTACCGCGCACAACAATGAACCGGCCGGCATCGAAATCGAGATCCTGCAGGCAATTGCCAAAAGGCACGGCTGGGACGTCAGCATCGCCTGGGTCAATACCGGCATGCGTTTCGGCGTCGGCGTCACCTTCGGCACTTCCGTCGACAAGGGTATCTGCGACATTTTTCTCGGGCTTACCATCACCCACGACGACCATCACATGCCGAAGCACAAGATGGCGTTCACCAAGCCATTCATGAGTACCGGCTACGTGCTGGTGACCCAGGGACCGGCGAGCGGCGTGAAGACGCTCGACGATGCCAAGGCGCAGAACATCAAGGTCGGCGTTCCGGCGTACTCGCCAATGAGCGAATATGCCGACGAGCACGACATTCCGCATGAAACCTTCTTCCAGAATTATCAGGTGATCGACGCGCTGATCAGGGGGCAGGTCAATGCTGCGATGATCTGGTCGGGCTCGATTTCGCAGGCGAAACTCGAACATGCGAACGCGGAGTTCGAGATGGTGAAGGGCTACCAGCCGCCGGACGAAATGCGCTTCGACAACGCGTGGGGCATCAAGGATAAGGAAGTCGAGCTGCTGAAGTTCATCGACGAAGAATTCGCGGCGATGTTGAAGAGCGGGGAAACCAGGCGTATTTCGGAGCGGTACGGCGTGCCATTTTTTCCGCCAATCGAACAATAGACTCTAACCGCGTCCTCCGCGGTGAGCAATTCTTTTGATTTAGGGATGGAGATCATGATGGATAAACTGATTCAACTGAGCGTGATGTCCGGCGGCCTGCTGCCGCTGATGGGCGTGCTGCTGCTGATCACGCTGGCGGTGATCGTCGAGCGCTCGTACTTCTTTTTCAAGGTTCTGAACTCCGGCGAGGCCATGGAGCACGACCTGCAACTGGTCGAATACCAGAACTGGGAAAAGCTCGAACAGCTCGCGACGCACTACGACGGTTCGCTGCAGCGGTCGATCATCACCTCGGCGCTGGCCTCCCGCGGCGAAGATGCCCAGACCATGGACCGGCATATCGACGAGGCGATCATGTGGCAGTTGCCGAAGATCGATCGCCTGATCTGGGTGCTGGACACGTCGGTCACGCTCGCGCCGCTGATGGGTCTGCTCGGCACCATCATCGGCATGGTCCACGCCTTCGACATCCTCGGTACTTCAGGCTCGAGCGGTGCGGCCACGCAGATGGTGACAGGCGGCATTGCCGAGGCGCTGGTCGCCACCGGCGCCGGACTGTTCATCGCCATCTTCGCGGTGCTGTTCCTGAATCACTTCAACAAGCGCGTGCGGCTGGCGGTGCACCAGATGGATCTGCTCAAGGTGATGGTGCTGAACCGGCTCTACGGCGGCGGATCGACACACCAGGGCATGCCGGTGCGCGAGGCGCACAGCAGCGGGGTCGCGGCGATTCGCGGGAGGGCGTCATGAGCGCGCGCGCCCGGGCCAGCTACTTCGAAGCCAACCGGCCGCGCGTGGAAGTGATTCCGATGATCGACATCATGATGTTCCTGCTGGTGTTCTTCGTCGTGATCTCGCTGCGGATGATCGCCGGCACCGGCGTGCCGATGGAAATCCCGAGTTCGAAAACCACACAGTCGATCAAGTCCTCCACTGTCACCGTCGGCATCACCAAAACCGGCGAGACCGTCATCGACGGCAAGCCCGTCACGCAGGAGGAGCTAAAGGCCAAGCTCGTCGAGTTGAAGAAACAAAAGCCGGTCGACGTTGTGCTGGCCGGCGACAAGGATGTTCCCCTGCAGGCGCTGTTGCAGGTGATGGACGCGATCCGCGGCGCGGGCATTTCTTCTGTCGGTATCGCCGCGAAAGCCGAAAAGAAGTGAACGCAGCGGGCGGCCAAAGGCAATGAACACCGCAGGCGTAAGCCGGGGTCCGCTGTGGGCGCAGCCCGGGGACTCCGATCAGCAGACGCTGCCGCTGTGGCGTGCGCTGCTGATTGCGCTCGGCATGGAGATCATCCTGCCGTTCCTGCTGCTGGGCGTGAACTGGTCGGTGCTGCAATTCTGGCAGGAGCCGCCGCCGGTGCCGGTGATGTCGGTACGTCTCGAGCAACCGCCGCTCGAGGAAATACCGCCGCCCGAGCCGCGGAAGAAGCAAAAGCCCAGGCACGAGCCCGAGATCAGGCAGGTGCCGATCGTCGTGCCCAAGCCTCTGCCGAACGAAGTCCAGGCGAAGATCGTGTTGCCGAAGCTCGAACCGAAGCCGAAGCCAGAGCCGAAACCGAAGGAAGAAGAGAAACCGCCCGAGCCGGTGCCCGAGCCGCAACCGGAGGCGCAGCCGCTGCCCTCGGTGTTCCGCGACGTCAAGCCGGTCAGAAAGGTGAAGCCGAAGTATCCGCGCGAAGCGGAGGATGCGCACATCGAGGGTCGCGTGCGCGTACGGCTGACCGTGGAAGTGAACGGCAGCGTGAGCGCTGCAAAGATCCTGGCTGCGGATCCGCCGGGCGTGTTCGACGCGGCCGTCATGGAAGCCGTGGTCCAGTATCAGTTCAAGCGCGACGGCACTGCCTACGAGGCCGACCAGGAAATCATTTTCAAGCTCGACTGAAAACGGCTTCCATGGTCGGCATGCCCGACTCGGAGGGGACCGAGATCGTCAACGCGTTCCTGGTCGTGAAGCACTGACGATGCACAACCGGTATCGATGCAGTAACCTGTCGCCCACCGGACCGGAAAACCCCCGCCGCCAACCCGACCAGAGCCAGATGCAAGATCAGATCATTCTCGAAACCCGGCAGCTTTCCAGAGACTTCAACGGGTTCGTGGCCGTGAACAACGTCAGTCTCAAAGTGCGGCAGGGCAGCATTCATGGACTGATCGGCCCCAATGGCGCCGGGAAAACCACGGTCTTCAACCTGCTTACCAAGTTCCTGCTGCCGAGCGCCGGCACTATTCTCTACCGCGGCGAGGATATCACCCGTGAGCATCCCGCGCGGGTGGCGCGCCGCGGACTGGTGCGTTCCTTCCAGATCTCCTCGACTTTTCCCCACATGACCGTGCTCGAGAATGTGCGGGTAGCGCTTCAGCGCAAACTGGGAAATTCGTTCCAGTTCTGGCGCTCGCAGCGCTCGCTCTCACGACTCGATGCGCGCGCGATGGAGATCCTTGCCAGCGTCGAGCTCGCTGACCACGCGCGATTTCAGGCCACCGAGCTTCCCTACGGGCGCAAACGCGCGCTGGAGTTCGCCACTACGCTGGCACTGGAACCAGAACTGATGCTGCTCGACGAGCCGACGCAGGGCATGGCACACGAGGACGTGGGCCGCGTGGTCGCGCTGATCCGTAAAGTAGCCGCCGGGCGCACCATCCTGATGGTCGAGCACAACCTGAGTGTCGTGGAGGATCTGTGCGATACCATCACGGTGCTGCAACGCGGTGCGGTGCTGGCCGAGGGAACGTACCGGGAGGTGTCCGCCAATCCTCAGGTGCTGGAAGCCTATGTCGGGGTCGCCGATGAATGACAGCGCTCCGGTGGTCCTCGAGGTCGCCGACCTGCACGCCTGGTACGGCGAGTCGCACGTTCTGCACGGCATGCAGTTCGCCGTGCACCGCGGCGAGCTGGTCACGCTGCTCGGCCGCAATGGCGCAGGGCGCACCACCACGTTGCGCGCGATCCTCGGTCTTACGGGAAGGCGCAGCGGTTCGATCCTGGTGCGGGGACGGGAGGCGATCGACATGGCGACACATCGGGTCGCGAGGCTGGGCATAGGCTACTGTCCGGAGGAACGCGGCATCTTTGCCAGCCTTTCGACCGAGGAAAACCTGCGGCTTCCGCCACGGATCGGGCCCGGCGGCATGAGCGTCGAAGACATCTATGCCATGTTCCCGAACCTGCACGAACGCAGGAAAAGTCCCGGAAGCCGGCTTTCCGGCGGCGAGCAGCAGATGCTGGCGCTGGCGCGGATTCTGCGCACCGGTGCCGATCTGCTGCTGCTGGACGAGATCACCGAGGGGCTGGCCCCCGTGCTGGTCAAAATGCTGGGCCGCGCGGTGCGCAGCCTCAAGGAAAAGGGCTATACGATTATCATGGTGGAGCAGAATTTCCGTTTCGCCGCGCCGCTTGCCGACCGGCATTACGTGGTCGAGCTCGGGCGCGTGGTGGAAACGGTCAACAAGGGCGATCTGGCCGCCCGCCTCGATCTGCTGCACGAATATCTGGGCGTTTGAGCGCAATGCACATTTTTGGGAGGGAAAAATGAACCGAACAAGGATCTTCGTCGTGTCATGCGCAGTCGTGTTCGCTGCGTGTTCCGCCGCCATGGCGCAGCAGGGGCCGGTAAAGATTTCCGACGACGTGGTGAGAATCGGCGTGCTGACCGATCTATCCGGGTTGTATTCCGATATCGGCGGACAGGGATCGGTGGTCGCCGCGCAGATGGCGGTGGAGGATTTCGGCGGCAAGGTGCTCGGCAAGAAAGTCGATGTGGTCTCAACCGATCACCAGAACAAGGCCGACGTGGCCGCGCAGAAGGTGCGCGAGTGGATCGACCGCGGCGGCGTGGACATGATCACCGACGCGCTCAATTCGGCGGTGGCGCTGGCCACCTCCAAGGTCGTCGCCGAAAAGAAGAGGATCCTGATGGATACGGGCGCGGCCTCGACCCGTCTAACCAACGAGGACTGCACGCGCTACACCATCCACCACACTTACGATACTTATGCGCTTGCCAATGGCACCGGACGGGCGGTGGTGAAGCAGGGCGGGGATACCTGGTTCTTTCTTACCGCCGACTATGCCTTCGGCCATTCGCTGGAGCAGGACACGATGAACGTCGTGAAGGAGAACGGCGGCAAGGTGCTGGGCGCGGTCCGGCACCCGTTGTCCGCGTCCGACTTCTCCTCGTTTCTGCTGCAGGCGCAGGCTTCGAAAGCCAAGATCATCGGGTTGGCGAACGCGGGCGGCGACACCATCAATTCGATCAAGGCCGCCAACGAATTCGGGTTGACCAAGACCCAGAACCTCGCCGGTCTGCTGGTGTTCATCAGCGACATCCATAGCCTTGGCCTGCCGGCGACACAGGGCATGTATGTCACCGAGGCCTGGTACTGGGACCTGAACGACCAGACCCGCAAGTGGAGCAAGCGGTTCTTCGACAAGACCAAGAAAATGCCGACGATGATCCATGCCGGCGTGTATTCCGCGACGACCATGTACCTCAACGCGGTCAAGGCGACCGGCACCGACGATGCCGATGCCGTGATGGCGTGGATGCGGGCCAACAAGCACAGCGATATGTTCGGCACCAACATGACGCTGCGCGAGGATGGCCGCCTGGTGCACGACATGTACCTGTTCCAGGTCAAGAAGCCATCCGAGTCGAAGGGGCCGTGGGACTACTATCACCTGCGCGAGACGATTGCGGCCGACCATGCGTTCCAGCCGCTTTCGAAGTCGCGCTGCCCGCTGATCAATAAATGATCCTGTCCGATGGATTTGGATGCAGGTGCGTGAGTAACCTGAGTCGAACATAAACTTGGAAATCCTTGGCATCCCGGTTCAGGCTTTGTTGGGCCAGCTCCTGCTCGGTCTGGTCAACGGCTCGTTCTACGCAATGCTGAGTCTCGGGCTCGCCGTCATCTTCGGCCTGCTCAACATCATCAATTTTGCCCATGGCGCGCTCTACATGATGGGTGCGTATGCGGCGTGGATCGGGCTGACCTATTTTGGCATCGGTTACTGGGAGAGCCTGCTTCTCGTGCCGCTGATCCTCGGCGCCTTCGGCATGTTGATCGAGCGCGCGTTGCTGCAATGGCTCTACAAGCTCGACCATCTTTATGGTCTCCTGCTCACCTTCGGCCTTGCACTGATCATCGAAGGCACCTACCGTCATTTTTTCGGCGTCTCGGGACAGCCCTATCCTGTGCCGGCGCAGCTCTCCGGCGCGACCAATCTGGGTTTCATGGTCCTGCCCAATTACCGCGCGTGGGTGGTGGCCGCCTCTCTCATGGTTTGCCTGGCGACGTGGTTCGTGATCGAGCGCACCCGGCTGGGTGCTTATTTGCGCGCAGGCACCGAGAACCCGAAGCTGGTGCAGGCCTTCGGCATCAACGTGCCGCTGATGGTGACGCTCACTTACGGCTTCGGTGCGGCGCTGGCTGCGTTTGCGGGCGTGCTGGCCGCGCCGGTGATCCAGGTGAGTCCGCTGATGGGATCCAATCTGATCATCGTCGTATTTGCGGTCGTGGTGGTCGGCGGGATGGGTTCGATCCTCGGCTCGATTGCCACCGGTCTCGGACTCGGCGTCATCGAGGGCTTCACCAAGGTGTTCTATCCCGAAGCTTCATCCACCGTCATTTTCGTGATCATGGCGCTGGTGCTGCTGATTCGGCCGGCCGGTCTGTTCGGGCGCGAGAAGTGAGCCGATGACGCGCACCCACGTTGCCTTTCTGGTTCTTCTCGCCGCGCTGCTGGCGGCGCCGTTCTTCGTCTATCCGGTGCTGATGATGAAGGTGCTGTGTTTTGCGCTGTTCGCCTGCGCCTTCAACCTGCTGCTGGGCTTTACCGGATTGCTGTCCTTTGGCCACG
>Ga0137438_1000231_pt1 | contig 10996 bp, 9 predicted proteins | sample EasRivERMGT157_2_FD_102327 | JGI IMG/M metagenome (GOLD analysis project Ga0137438, IMG submission 102327) | Soil microbial communities from meander-bound floodplain in the East River, Colorado, USA - East River MetaG ERMGT157_2 | ecosystem: Environmental > Terrestrial > Soil > Floodplain ... | reverse complement strand
TATAACGATGCAAGCACCACGAGCCTGGGTGGAAGGTACTACGACCACTACCATCGCTACTACCACGAAGACCGCGATGGGAAAAAACAGAAGGTACGTTGAGGAAAGGCTCAACGCGAATTGCGCAGGGCAATCGCGTGATTCAATAATGACTGATCAATGGTATGCACTCCGGGTAAAATCTCGCCACGAGTTTGTTGCGTCTGAAGAGCTTACCCGGAAGGACATCGATAACTTTCTCCCGTCTGTTTCACGAGTGCGTCAATGGAAAGACAGAAAAAAAGTTGTAAATTTTCCTCTCTTCCCGGGGTATTTATTTGTTCGCCTTGATCCGCACCCCGGGGCATTTATGGACGTCTTGAAGACACGCGGGTGCGTGAGTTTTGTTTCGCTGGAGCCCGGACAGCCGGCTGCCGTGTCACTTGAAGAGATTACATCTCTCAGGGCCATGCTGAAGAGCGGGGAGCAGCTTGATGTCTTTCCTGCATTCAAGGAAGGAAAGGTTGTGAGGGTGAAGCATGGCCCGTTGAGCGGTATTGTGGGTGTCCTGTCAAAACGGGAAGACCGCCAGATGTTCCTTGTCAATATTGATATACTCGGCAGAAGTGTGGGTCTAAAGATCAGCGCCGAGGATGTTGAACTTGCATGATGCAATAAAGACAGGTGGATAGACTGAAGGAAGAAGGGTCTTAGTAGAAATCAAGTAGTAACACACTTCAGTCTAAGCGACTCTCTATCGGTCCACTAGTGTTTTTATGTGTCGATGATTCTACCCCCTTGGTTCGCCGTATGTAACTGAGAGGGCGAAGCATTGCCTGATGTGTGGAAACTATTCAGGTTGATAGGCTGAAGGGGGAAGACTGGTAGTGGACTTCATCCGCAGTATTATGCCTAAAAACCTAAACCCTGAACGTTGGATCTTCGCACATTGAAAATAAAATTTTGCGGCATCCTCATCTCCGTTGTCCTTATCATCCTTGCCGCACGGTCGTTTCTGGTCCCTGCTGATGCCGAGGGCTCGGAATTCCGCATCCAGCCGGCCATTCTGCTGGGTGAGGAGTACAACGATAATATTTTTCTGGCGACTGAGAACAAGAGCTATGATTATATTTCACGGGTCCGACCTTCAGTCAAAGTAATGTATTCGGTCCCGCTTTGGGATTGGGATGTAATCTATCTCTATGATTACCGATACTATGCCCGATACACTGATCTCAATACAAGCCAAAATCAGTCAAACTTCCTTGATCTCAAAAATCATACGAGGATAAAGGATGAATATATTTATCTCGATATCAAGGACAAGTATAGCAGGGAATCTCTCGATCTTACAAGAGACTTCACGCAGGAAAGCTCTTTTCTGAACCAGACCGACAGGAACATCCTGACCGTGGATCCGTATTTTATCGTAAGGCCAACATCCAAAATGACCGTTACGACAGGATATACTTATTCGAATTTATGGTACAGGGACCCGGCCGCCATCAACCAGGAAAATAATATCGTGTATACCGGATTGCAGCAGGAACTGTCGCGTCGGTCGATCTTGACTGCCGGTATCAGACATACGCAGAACAGGAATAGCGTTCAGGGGTACACGCAGGATGATGTCTATCTCGGGCAGCGATATGAGTATGAAGAGAACTCGACACTCACGGGAACGATAGGCAACAGCTGGTTTGACATCCAGGGCGAGGAAAGAATTACCCAGATAACCTGGGATGCCAAATGGACGCACCACTATTCCACCATGATGGTCAGCTTTGAAACCGGATTACGCTTCGTCCCGGACCCGTTTCTGATTTTACGGAGGGAGGACCGGTATCTTGCGACGATCGGGAGACATGTTGAACGGACCTCATTTGCTGTTTCCGGCGGACTCATTGAATATCGGGAAGTAAAGAATAAAAACCTGCAAGACACGATCTACCGGTTAACGGGAACAATCAGTCATGCCATCACGACAAAAACAAAGATAAAGCTCGATCTCACCATGGACCGCACTGATGATAATCAGGCGGGCACCTCCACGGAAAGATATCTGAGCGTGGTTCGGCTGGAGCATCAGCTTGGGGAAACGTTCACGCTGGCCCTTGATTACCGGTATACGAATGTCTATTCAAAGGAAATTTATTCGGATAACTACGATAACAACCGATTCAGCGTAGAATTGCGCAAGGTCTTTTAAAAACACTTAACCTTGTAACCGGGTTAACGGGTTCAAGGTTCACGGTTTATTATTAGTCTGGATTCTTGACCCTGTACGCTGTACTTTAAACGTTGATCCTGACTTACTATTCAGCGAAAAGGAAATAGCCAATGAAGAACCAGTCACGAAAGAATTTGCCTGTCATTCTTTCCCGAAGCTCCGGCATCTCCGGTGATGACGCTTATAGTTGTTACGAGGAAGAGTTTTTTCTCGAGTTTCTTGTATTCGAGAGAAGACGGAGCGAACGATCAGGAAGACCTTTTCTGGTGATGACAATGGATTTTACCGGGATTCTTGATATGGAGAGCAGGCGTGAATCCGTCAGGTGGGCCATGCAGACGTTATCAGTACTTACACGGGACACTGATATCAAGGGATGGTATAAAAACCCGACGGTCCTGGGCGTTATCTTTACTGAAATGAACAGCCTTGAAACGGAGACATTGCAGAAGAAGATTCATTCCAGTCTATCCGCCCGCCTGTCGGAAGAACAACTCGATGACATACAATTATCGTTTCACCGGTTTCCAAAGGAAGGAAAGCCAAACAAACCTGGAGGTCCGGTTAATTTTACCTTTTATCCCGAGTATCCCAAGAAAGAACAGGCTCATAAAAACGCCCTCAGGATAAAACGGATGATCGACATAATCGGCAGTATCATCGGCATCCTGATCTATTCTCCCTTCTTCATTTTAATCCCGCTCGCTATTAAGCTGACCTCACACGGACCGGTCCTGTTCCGGCAGGAGAGGGTTGGGCAATACGGGAAGACTTTCATCTTTCTGAAATTCAGGAGCATGCATGTCGACTGTGACGAGGATGTTCACAAGAAATATGTCCAGGACTTGATCGCCGGAAAGGTGTCAGGCGAATGCGCAGATAACGAAGTCGGACAAAAAGTATACAAGATCACAAACGACACGAGGGTGACGCCGCTCGGAAATATCCTGCGGAAGCTGAGTCTGGATGAACTGCCTCAGTTTTACAATGTGCTGAAAGGCGATATGTCTTTGGTAGGGCCGAGACCTCCCATTCCGTATGAACTCGAGAAGTATGATTCCTGGCACCGGCGCCGCGTCCTGGAGGTAAAACCGGGAATCACCGGGTTATGGCAGGTCACCGGGCGGAGCTCAACAACGTTTGACGAGATGGTGCGAATGGACCTCCAGTACGCGACAAACTGGTCGCTCTGGTTTGATGTGAAGATACTTTTCAAGACCACCTGGATCGTCGTAGCAGGCAAGGGAGCGTATTAGGAGCAGATAATCCGCAGAGAACACAGCGCAAAGGGTCTTGTTGTTACTCTTTACTCAATGCCCTTGGCGCTTTGCGCTATGCTCCGTGCCCATGCACATTTATTATAGAGGGAGACTATTATGATAAAAATAGGCGTCATTGGATATGGTTATTGGGGACCGAACATCGTTCGGAATTTCAACGGCGTTGAAAGGGCCTCGGTCATTGCCATATGCGATAGCCATCAAGAAGCCGCGACGCGGGCGCGCAAAGCTTATCCACAGATCACCGTAACCAGTGACTACAACGATATTCTCACTTCACCTGATATCGACGCAGTGGCGATAATCACGCCTGTATCCACTCATTTCGATCTGGCCAAGAAGGCTCTCAAAAACGGGAAACATGTCTTTGTGGAAAAACCCTTTACCCTGGCGAGCGCAGAGGCGGAGGAACTGATAGAATTGGCGGAAAGAAAGAAATTGACCATTATGGTGGACCATACGTTCATCTTTACCGGCGCGGTAAGAAAGATCAAGAAGCTCATCGAAGAACAGGCGCTGGGAGATCTTTACTACTATGATTCCGTCAGGGTAAATCTGGGTTTATTTCAACATGACATCAATGTGATCTGGGACCTTGCACCCCATGATTTTGCCGTGATGGACTACATTCTCGAAGACAGGCCCTTTGCCATTGCAGCCTGTGGAAAGGCCCACGTAAGCGATATGGAAGACACCGCGTATGTTACTGTGCACTTTAATAATAATATGATAGCCCATTTTAATGTAAATTGGTTGTCGCCGGTGAAGATCAGGACCACTCTCATCGGGGGAGAGAAGAAAATGCTCGTGTGGAACGATCTGGAGCCGGATCAAAAGATCAAGATCTTCGACAAGGGAGTCGAAGTCAAGACCACGGAAGCGAAATATAACATGCTGGTAAACTACCGCTCCGGCGATATGCACGCGCCGCGGGTCGAACCGATGGAGGCCCTTAAGGTGGAAACTGAATATTTTGTGCAATGCATCGAGAAGGGCGAAACGCCCATCAATGACGGTCATGCGGGCTTGCGCGTGGTGAAAATGCTTGAAGCCTGCAATTTATCGATCAAAAAGAACGGGCGGGCAGTAACATTATGAAATATTGCTCCGTTGCGGACGATGTCAAACTTGGGAAAGACGTCAAACTTGCCGGTTTTGTTAATCTGTACGGGTGCACGATCGACGACAACACGAAGATCGGAACGTTTGTTGAGGTTCAGAAGAACGCCTTCATCGGCAAGAATTGCAAGATCCAGAGCCATACATTCGTCTGTGAAGGCGTGACCATAGAGGACGACGTCTTTGTGGGCCACGGCGTAATCTTCATCAATGACAAGTATCCGCGGGCCACAAACGATAACGGGGGACTGCAGAGCGAAGCGGATTGGAAGGTTATCCCCATAATTGTCAAAAAAGGCGCGTCAATCGGATCCGGGTCGACGATCCTGTGTAACGTAACGATAGGCGAAAATGCGATCATTGGTTCCGGCAGCGTGGTAACGAAGGATGTTCCGCCGAACACCATTGTTGCCGGAAATCCGGCAAGGATCGTCAGGAAGATTGAATAAAGTGACTAAATGCAGTGCCTAAAATTCATAAAGTGCCTAAAATGCCTAAAATTGGAATTTATAAATGCAATGCTTAACTTGGTAAGCGATTAGTGAACCCTATGTCGTGGCAGAGCATGACCATTGAAGAGTACGCTGAATTTCAGAAGGCAATAGGCGCGGATGTTATCAACATTGCCGGCGTATGGTGGAGGATGGCCCGTCCTTTTTTTTATCAACCGCTTTTCCCGCTGTTGGAAGCCGCACCGAATTCTATAAAACCGCCCTTCCAGGCCAGGATTGGCGGTTATAAGCATATGGTCCCATCCGGGCTTATGGCCAACTCCCGGATGAACTATTTTATCTGGGACAATGTTCATGAATATTCCCTGGAAAAATTGGACCGAAAAAAAAGATGGGGCATTCGCGACGGCATGAAAAGCATCGCCATTAAGCCGGTTGATGATTTTGATGAATTTATAACATCGGGATATCAAACCTATCTTTCGTTTCAATCGAGAACAAAATACCATTATAAAACAGAACGCATTTATAAAGGTCAGTTCAAAAAATGGGCTGAGATACTTTTCAGGTATCCGGCGGTAAAGATACTGGGGGCTTATTACAAAGGGACACTATGCGCGATTGACATCTCGTATCTTATTAACAATGTTCTCATTGAAGCAACATTCTTCAGCACGACAGAACATTTGAAGTTCAAGGTTTCGGACGTCATGGTCCATGCGCTCAGAGAAGGCGCGGCCGGCTGTCCTCGGGTGAAATATGTTTATAAAGGGCAGGTGACGGGTCAACGAGGAGTGGATGGGTTCAAACTGATGAGAGGTTGTAAAATCGTCTCAAAGCCGGCTTATTATCAAATTAATCCCATTGCTCAATTTTTGGTAGAAAAGCTCATGCCGAAGGAATACAAAAAGCTTATCGGCGAGATCGACATCGATCTTGATGAGAGGGAAGAAGAGCTTTCCACTTTTCATGGATAATGCTATCACGATGCTCAACCCGATCGAAGATTCGCGTTGGAATGAGCGTGTACTTGCGAGTAAAAACAGTTCGATCTTTCATTCATCGAACTGGGCCCACGTCCTCTCTGAAGCTTATCATTATACTCCGCTCTGTTTTTCGATAATCCGCGACAAAACGCTGCCGGCCGCCATTCCAATAATGGAAATCAACAGTATAATAACGGGAAAGCGGGGGGTATCGCTTCCGTTTACTGATTATTGTGATCCGATTGTCCCGGATGTTTCGGTATTCGAGAGCCTGCTGGGACAGATCATAGAACACGGGAGAAGCGCGGGTTGGAAATCCATTGAGCTCAGAACGGAAAGCGTCTTGCCGCCGATGTATTCTCCCTCGTCAAACTATTATGGCCATCTGCTTGATATCGTCCGGAGCGAGGAGGAGTTATTTCTTCAGCTCCGTGACAGCACCAGAAGGAACATAAAAAAGGCTTTAAAGGAGGGCGTGGAAGTTGTTTTCAGCAACACGCTTGACGCTGTGAAGGAATTCTATCGTTTGAACTGCATCACCAGGCGTGACCACGGCCTCCCTCCGCAACCGTACCTGTTTTTTAAAAAAGTCCACGAGCATGTCCTTGCAAAAGACCTGGGACACATCGCGCTCGCATCTTATAAAGGGAGGAACATAGCAGGGGCGATCTATTTTCACTTCAACAATCGTGCGGTCTATAAATATGGAGCATCCGACAAAAGATTTCTGGATACCCGGGCGAATAATCTTGTCATGTGGGAAGCGATTCGTCGGTATCGAAATCAAGGATACGCGAACTTCAGCTTTGGGAGGACCGAGCCTGAAAATGAGGGGCTGCTCCAGTTTAAGCAGGGATGGGGCGCGAAGGAATACTTGATATATTATTATAAGTATGATCTGGGACAAAATGCATTTATCAAGGATGACTTGAAGCTGAAGGGTGTGCATAACCTGATATTCAAGAGGATGCCGCTGCCATTGCTCAAACTCGCCGGGTCAATGCTGTACAGGCATATGGGGTAAGTGCGTAAAACGCATAGCGCATGGAGCATAGCGCATAGAGCCTGGGGCAGAGGGTACGGCGCAGGGCGCAGAGTGCTCTACGGCTTTTTCAAACATCGCCGATGAACTTGAAAAGAAACGGCTCTATCGATTTGCTGAACAATTACGCGGCGCAGGGCTTTCTATGTCGAACAACATAGCTGAGGGCTCAGGGTCTTCCTCAAAAAGGGAATTTAGCTAATTTCTCAATATAGCGAGAAGATCCACCTTCGAGAATGCCAATATCCTCATTATTGTAGCGAGAAGAAATCTCATAAACGAAATAATAAAGAATGATCATCTCGACAGACTTGACAAACTCTGTCGCAAGATCACAAATTTTAAAAAAACGCTGACGAAAGACGAGTAGGGAGAAGCGCTCCATACGCTCTGCGCCATGCCCTATGCGCTTTGCGTCTCACCAACTACCATGCTGAACCATCAAAACAGAACATATTATCTTATTAAACCTCTTATTCCGAGAAGACTGCAGATCTTTCTGAGAAGAAAGCTCGTGCAGTGGAAACTCCCAACTGTCCGCCAAATCTGGCCGATCAACGAAGAGGCTGTTCAAAGGCCCGAAGGGTGGGCAGGGTGGCCTGACGGCAAGCGATTCGCCCTGGTTCTTACCCATGACGTTGAATTGGCACGGGGGCATGAACGGTGTCGTGATATCATGGCAATGGAAAAGCAGATGGGGTTCCGATCTTCCTTCAATTTTGTACCGGAACGATATGATGTTTCGGCGGAGCTTCGAAACGAATTGACCAGGAATGGATTTGAGGTGGGGTTGCACGGGCTGTACCACGATGGAAAGTATTACACATCGAGGAAGGTATTCCGGGAAAGGGCCGTCAAGATCAACCGATATCTTCAGGAGTGGGAATGTGTCGGATTCCGTTCACCGTCAATGCTTTGTAATCTTGAATGGATACTCGATCTGAATATGGAGTACGATTCATCGACGTTCGATACGGATCCGTTCGAACCTCAGTCCGAAGGCATGGGAACGATCTTCCCGTTCATAGTGAACGGCGGTCCTTCACGAAAGGCTTATGTGGAGTTGCCCTACACGCTTGTCCAGGATTTCACGTTGTTCGTTCTGATGAAGGAAAAGAACATTGACATCTGGAAGAAGAAACTCGATTGGATCGCGGAAAAGGGCGGGATGGCGCTGGTAATCACCCATCCTGACTATATGAGCGTTAACGGTAAAAAGCAAGGTTCTGAAGAATATCCGGTTGGCTACTATAAGTCGTTTCTCGAATATGTTCAGGAGCGGTATGGAGGGCAATACTGGCATGTATTGCCCAGGGAAATGTCAAGCTTCTGGACCAACACCCGCCAGGGAATACATAGTAATTCTGACAAAAACTCATATTCTCCAAGTGGAGAATGTTCGGCACTGGTCAAGCCGAGAATTCTGATGATCGTGGAAAACGCTTATCCCGGTGATTCCCGGGTAAGAAAGGAAGCAACGGCACTGAAGGGGTCATTTGACATTACCGTCATTTCTCTGAAACGTAATTATGACAAATGGCATGAAATGGTAGACGGGGTAGAAGTATTCAGGGTCCCCGAAGTGGTCCTGGCGATGAACAACATCCGGAACCGTTTTGTAAGACTGTCCGTAAGCATCTTGAACTATGCCTTGCAGTACTCTTTTTTCACATCCGTGTCCGCAAGTCTGTTTTTACTGACACATATTAAACGACGATATAAGGCAATTCATGCTCATAACCCGCCTGATACCCTTTTTTTAGTCGGCCTTCTCGGAAAGCTTTTTTCCGCCAAGTTTGTATATGATCATCATGACCTGGCACCGGAACTATACCTGTCGCGTTACGGGGGAAGGACGGACATGGCCCACAAGATTCTGCTGATGTGCGAGAAAATATCCTGCAAACTTGCGGATGTCGTCATTGCAACAAACAGTTCATATAAAACAATTGAAGTGAAGAGGCATGGGATACAACCTGACAAAATACATATTGTGAGAAACGATCCGGTCATGAGTGAGTTTTGCAGAAATAATGGTGATAGCCCCGGGAAATCGAAAAAAAATAGTAAGAATAAAAATCTTCTCTATATTGGCAGCATTAATCCGCAGGATGGCGTCGAGGGACTGCTCGATGCTCTCAAGTACGTCGTATATGACCTGGGGAAAAAAGACATCCTTTGCCGCATCGTCGGCGATGGCGACTCTCTCGACGGCATCAAAGCATTGGCTGAAAAATATAATCTCATGGATTGTGTGGAATTTACCGGCTATGTCTACGATAGAAATATGATCAAAGAGTATCTAACGCAGGCTGACGTCTGTGTTGAGCCCGCGCCTGATAACGAACTTAACAGACATTCAACATTTATAAAGATCATGGAGTATATGGCGGCATCCAAACCGATCGTTGCCTTTGATCTGGATGAGACGAGGCACTCGGCTTGTGGATCCGCTTTATTGGTGCCGCCGGGAGACGTCAAAGGATTTGCAATGGCTGTTTCTAAACTCCTGGATGACCCCAATTTGTGTGAAGAACTGGGACGAAAAGGGTGTCAAAGAGTCACCCTCGAATTGACCTGGGAAGAAGCGGCATCAAATTTGAAAGCGGCTTATAAATCACTGGGTCTAAAAAAATGAAATAAGTGACTAAAGTGAGCTAAAGTGACTAAATTGACTAAAGTTGACGGGAAATGTGATGCAGAATAAAGAGTTTGCAAAAGGGTTGGAAAAAAGAACGCGGGAATTTGCTGTTAAAATAATCTGCTTGTCCGCCAAGTTACCGAATACTACTGAAAGTAAGGTGATCAAGAATCAGATCAAAAAATCCGGAACGTCCATAGGTGCCAATTACCGTGAAGCCAACCGTGCAAGAAGCAAGGCGGATTTCAAGAGTAAAATTAAGATCTGCGAAAGCGAAGCCAGCGAGACGCAATATTGGCTGGAAGTCATCATTGATGCAAACATGCTGTCTCGAGATGAAGTCAACGCCGAATACGACGAGTGTGGCGAATTACTGGCAATTCTTACATCGATTAGTAAAAAGATATCACTTTAGTCACTTTATCCTTTGGAGACGCCATGAACATCCCGTTAGTTGATCTGCAAGCGCAATATGCGTTGATAAAAAAGGAAATCGATGAGGTTGTATCCGATGTGATCGCCAGGTCGGCGTTTATCGGAGGAACCTACCTTCTATCATTTGAACAGGAATTTGCTAAATTCTGCAATACCGGACATTGCGTCGGTGTCGGGAACGGCACGGATGCGCTTTTCATAGCGCTCCAGACGCTCGGGATCGGAGCCGGCGACGAGGTGATCACGGTGGCTAACAGCTTCATTGCGACCTCGGAGGCCATCACTCAGACAGGTGCGAGGGTCGTATTTGTGGACATCGATCCGAAGACCTATAACATCGACACTACGAAGATCGCGGAAAAGATCACATCGAAGACAAAGGCGATCATCCCGGTCCATCTCTATGGCCAGCCGGCGGACATGGACCCGATATTGGCCCTGGCGAAGAAACACAATTTAAAGATTGTCGAGGATTGCGCCCAGGCTCATGGCGCAGTATATAAGGGAAGAACGATCGGTTCGATCGGCGATATGGCATGTTTCAGCTTTTACCCCGGGAAAAACCTTGGCGCCTATGGCGATGCCGGTGCAATCGTGACCAACGATGAGATGCTGGCAATAAAAGCCCGGATGTTCGCTAATCATGGACGCGTTGATAAATACGACCATGAAATAGAGGGAATCAACAGCCGCTTGGACGGATTGCAGGCCGCGGTCCTGGGAGTGAAACTGAAGCACATGGCGATGTGGTCCGAACAGCGGCGGAAGAATGCGTATTTGTACAATGAACATTTAAAAGGGACGGGCCTTATTACTCCTGTCGAGATCAACG
>Ga0137438_1000230_pt1 | contig 10999 bp, 9 predicted proteins | sample EasRivERMGT157_2_FD_102327 | JGI IMG/M metagenome (GOLD analysis project Ga0137438, IMG submission 102327) | Soil microbial communities from meander-bound floodplain in the East River, Colorado, USA - East River MetaG ERMGT157_2 | ecosystem: Environmental > Terrestrial > Soil > Floodplain ... | reverse complement strand
GCCGTTGCTGCAAAGCGAACAGGGCAGCCTCCCGATGAAACTATTCGACTACATGTATCTTGGAAAGCCGATAATCGCAGCGAGTCAGGAAAGTATCAAAGAGGTTTTAGACGACAGTTCAGCCCTGTTTTTTTCAGCCGGCTCGGATAGGGACCTCGCAGAACAGATAAGGACTTTGGAGGAAAATTCCCCTCTCGGTTTCGACCTTTCGGTAAATGCATACAATGCTCTAAAATCATATACAGTAGAAAGGTGGCTGACCGATATGGAAGACTTCTTGAGGAATCTTTGTAAATAACTCATTCCGCAGATATCTATTCCGGTATAAAAGGAGACGGTATAGTGACTGAAAATGTAATTCTATTCGTGAAAACCTGCAGTAAAAGTCTGAATTTGCAGGCGACGCCTATTTTTGAATTCGGATCATTTCAGGTCTCTAAAGGGTACGGCGACATGAGAGTATTTTTCCCGACGGTTAAATACACAGGGTGCGATATGAGGCCGGGGCCGGGAGTGGACAAGATTGAAGATCTGGAAAAAGGGCTTACCATGGAAAATGGCCAGGCAGCTCTTGTTTTATGCCTGGAGACCCTCGAGCATGTATTTGACGTGTCTAAGGCAATGTCTGAGATGAAGCGTATTCTCCGAAGTGACGATGGCGTCCTCATCATAAGCTCCCTGTTTAAAGCCGCCATTCACTCATATCCATACGACTACTGGCGTTTCACTCCTGAATGTTTCAAGAGACTTCTGGCTGATTTCGACGTCTCTTTGGTCGTTGCCCAAGGATCTGATCTTTGGCCTACTTCTATATTTGGTATCGGGGTCAAGACGCAGGATAAGGATATGTGGAGAGATAAGCTTTCCGCTGTCGCGCAAGAGTTTGACGGAGCATTATATAATCAGTTCCGATATGATAATACGCTCTGGCGCAAACTGAAGCTCAATATTATTTATAAAAATATAGGGCGTAAAAAATACCGGGCTGAAATTAATAGACATAGAACTAGTTGGTTTATTAGCAATAAATAAATTGTCCCTTACGATAATAAATGGTAATCACGGTGTTTGATCATCTGAATCTGGGCAAACTAAGATTTGCCCTGACTGTTATCATGGTTGCCTCCCTGCCTTTTTCCGAATCCGTGAAGACTATCAGCATGTATCTTCTGCTGGCTGTCTTCCTTTTGCAGGTATACAGAAAAGAAATTAAGCTGGATTTAACCGTCATACACTTTGGCTTGATGGCACTCATTTTGTCAGCCTTCATAAGCAGCATGTTCGCCGAAAACGTAGCCAAAAGTCTGAAAGGGTTGCAAGATATAATTTACTATGCCATCGCATTTTTTATTGCAGGAAGCATATCCGATGAGAAGCAAACGAGGACGGTCCTCTGGAGTCTCTATCTCTCGACTGCCGCCGCTGCCCTATACGGAATAGTTCGGGCAGTCCAAACTCAAACCATGATTGACATCCATCAGCTCAGGAACCCGAATTATATCGCGATGTATCTTCTCATCGTATTGTCTTCCATGGTAGGTACCATCATACTGTCGGACAGAGAGACAAAGCGCTGCAGGATCTTGTTAGGCATATTCTCGCTAATTCTGCTCATTGCGTCAGTACTAACGTTATTTCGCGGATCCTTTCTCGGTTTTTTTATATTTCTTTTTGTCATGCTGTTTGCAAGAAAGAGATTGAAGAATTCGCTTGCTCTTGCTGCGGGGGTCGTGATGAGCTGTTTCCTGGCAGTTTTTCTGTACAAACCGCTGTGGAACAAGTTGTTATCTCACAATACTGATTCGATGGTATCAAGATTCTATATCTGGGATGACGCCATTAATTATTTTAGAAATAATCCGTTCTTTGGAATTGGACTTAATCATTTCAGGTCCTTACTGCCCATCGGTTGTCCGGAAGCAGGAGCGATTTACTATGATGCTCACAACATCTATCTCCAGACAGCATCGCAAATGGGAATCTTCGGGCTCGCCGCGCTCCTGGTGCTTGGTTATGGCTTTCTACTGGAATTTTTCAGGGCGAAACCGATGTCGAATTTTGGATTATCATTAAAATACGGCGCTCTGGGAGGTTTTCTGATTACGTTTGTTACCGGTATGTTCGATACCACACTTCACCACGGCCACGCGATTGTCTTTACTCTGCTTATGGGCCTGTTTATCGGCACGATGCAAAAGGGCCGGCCTTCTATTGGAGCGCCAAAGTAACTTCGTAGCAGCAACAATCGACCTGGTATATAATAAAAGTTGGTTTTTGCGTTTGAAGAAAGGAATATAAAAAACAAATGTCACTTGAAACTATATTTAAGGGCCGGGAAGGCGGGACCTGGAAGGAAGACCTTGCTATCTTCTGGCTCCTGTCGAAGCCTTATAACGCAAGGCTTGCCGCAGCCGGGCTGTGCAGTCTCATACTATCGGCTATAAACGGCGGTATAGCATGGAGCATCAAGCCTGCGTTAGACTCCATTTTCGTAATGAAAAAGGCCGAATATCTTTACCTGCTGCCGATAGGCGTTATCGCCCTGTTTCTTCTGCGCGGACTCTTCACATTCTTCAATAATTACCTTATGGGCTCGATCGGTGCGAAGATAGTTCGGTCTCTCAGGCAGGAGCTCTATGGAAAAATCCTTGCTCTGCCCATCGCGTATCACACGCAGACTTCCAGCGGCAATGTAGTCTCGAAGATTCTTAATGACATCGGTGTTCTGCAGGGCACGGTGGGCTTCACCATAAAGGACTTTCTCGTAGAGAGCGGCACTGTGCTCGTCCTCGCCGGCGTGGCGATCTCTCGAAAATGGGACCTCGCCCTCGTATCCTTCATCGTAATCCCGGCAATCGTTTACAGCATCAGCCTGTTGGGTACCAGGATGAAAAAAACGGGCATGAAAAGCCGGCTTATCATCGCCAAAATTACGACGATTATAAATGAAAGCCTGCAGGGGATCAAGATCATCAAGGCTTTCACTATGGAAAGGGAGCTGAAGGCTAAGAATGAGCATGCACTCACTGAATTTTATCGCAACTCCATGAGGGAGACGAGGATCAATGAGTTTTCATCTTTTAATGCCGATGTTATCTCTGGTATCGGTATTGCAGTTATAGTTTTTTATGGCGGAAACCTTGTGATTTCGGACAAAATTACTTCGGGTGACTTCTTTTCGTTTGTCGCTGCCATTCTGCTGATGTTGACACCCCTGAAGCGTCTGAGCCGCGTTCATAATAATTTCCAGCAGGGCCGCAATGTGATCGAGAGGATCGCAGGGATGGTTTCGGCCGATCCTGAAAGGCAGGGCGGAGAGGATATCTCGGTCAGAGGCGATATCGTTTTCGACAAGGTCTCATTCAGATATCCCGAAGCGCAGCATAATGCCCTAAGCGCTATCGATCTGTCCGTCAAGCATGGCGAGATAGTCGCGCTTGTAGGATACAGCGGAGCGGGGAAGAGCACGCTTGTAGACCTCATTGCAGGTTTTCGGGACCCGACAGACGGAAAGGTCCGTATCGACGGCAGGGATATAGGTGACCTGTCTCTGCAGTCATTGAGGAGCCATATAGGAACAGTCACCCAGGACATAGTGCTTTTCGATGACACCATAAAGGCCAATATCCGCTTCGGACGCCCCGACGCAACTGATGAAGAGATTATCGAGGCCGCTAAAGCGGCGTTCGCTCATGATTTTATTATGGTCCTGTCTGAAGGCTACGAAACGCAGATAGGCGAACGGGGAGTAAAGTTGTCGGGAGGGCAAAAACAGAGGATCACCATAGCTCGCGCGATAATCAGGAACCCGTCTATCCTGATACTTGACGAGGCGACGTCGTCTCTCGATACCGAGTCCGAACACCAGGTGCAGAAAGCGCTCGAAAAATTGATGTCGGGAAGAACGACGATTGTAATTGCCCATCGTCTCTCGACGGTCCAGAAGGCCACTCGCATCGCAGTGATGAGTGGCGGCAGGATTATACAGGAGGGCACACACGACGAACTGCTCGCACAGGGAGGGCTCTACCATGAGCTGTATAACATGCAATTCATGAGTACGGAATCGAATGAATTGAAACAGGAGTCCAAGATATGAAATACGGCGAAAAAGCGGTTTCGGAAGCAAAGCTCGAAATCTGGCCCAATCCGAGCTCTGAGCGGGACTACGAAATCGACATCTCATTCCCTGAATTTACCTGCCTCTGCCCGAGGTCTGGATATCCCGATTTCGCGACGATTAAAATAACATATATACCGGCAAAAAAGATCGTTGAGCTGAAGGCGCTGAAACTCTATCTGAATTCATTCCGTGACAGACACATTTCCCACGAGGCGTTGACCAACCTTATCTTCAGTGAACTGCAAAAAGCGCTCAAGCCGAGATTCCTCGAAGTCGTTGGAGATTTCAACCCGAGGGGAAATGTAAAAACAGTAGTTACAGTCTCGTCGAAAAAGAAGCGATAGCAACTCCGAAGGAAGGTTCTTCCCATGTTCCACTGGCTTCGCGACCATCGCCGCGCCGAGGCGCGAAAGCGCCTGTTTCCTCCCGAGTGGGAGGCCGTCGTTCGCGCGAACGTGGCCCACTACTGCATGCTCGACGAAGCCGAGCGTGCCGAGCTGCGCGCGATGATGCAGGTCTTTCTGGAAGAGAAGCACTGGGAAGGGTGTGGCGGCCTCGACCTCACCGACGAGATCCGCGTCACCATCGCGGCACAGGCGTGCCTGCTGCAGCTGGGACTCCCCCATGACTACTATCGCAACGTGGAATCGATCCTCATATACCCATCCACCGTAGTGCCTCCCGAGCACCACCCCGGTGTATTCGAGCGCGTGGACGGCCTGGTAGAGGACTCCGTCCCCCTCCTGGGACAGGCTTTCGCCCAGGGTCCGGTGATCCTCGTGTGGGACGCCGTCCTCCACGGAGCGCGTCATCCCGAGCAGGGACATAATGTGGTTTACCACGAGTTCGCCCACAAGCTCGACATGCTCGACGGAGCTGCCGACGGCACCCCGCTCCTCGCCGACCGCGACCAGTTCGCCGAATGGGTGGCCGTGTGCTCCCACGAATTCCTGCGGCTGCGCCGCCTCGCCGAGAAGGGCCACAAAACCTTCCTCGACGCCTACGGCGCGAAAGACGAGGCCGAGTTCTTCGCCGTGGCAACCGAAGAGTTCTTCGACCGTCCCCTTGCCCTCCAGAAGCAGGCAACCGACCTTTACCGCGTACTCAGCGCCTACTACCGCCAGGATCCGGCAGGACGCGCGGACCGCAGCTGCCCCGTAAAAGAGTGAGCAGGTCGCATCCGGTCCGAGTCGCCGGCCTCACGCTTTAAAGGTTTTTGCAGGTATAACCATAGTTAATCCGCGGGTTAAGAATGTCAAACCCTTTATTGATCGGTATCCCTCTGCGCATGATGGAGAGGTAAAGACCGCCCTTCGCTACGTTCCCGACCAGTTGGATGCCCTGAAGCAGACCGTCCTCACCGGCGTAAGCCTTTACTACTTCCGCCGAACTGCTTCGTCTGAAGACCTCAGCTCCTTTCTGGACGCCTATGGAAAGTACGGACAACCCGAAGAAGGTCAGGACATTCATGTCCTCAAGGTGGATGTCGATGGCCTTCGCCTGCCCGGCGATGTTGCATCCGGCGATCCATCCGCCCTTGACTGCGTTCGGATGAATGGGATTGATCTTTCTCGTCCCCCCGATCTCCACCTCAGCAATATCTCCTGCTGCATACACATTGCTGACGCTCGTTCGCATTTGCCCGTCAACCAGTATGCCGCGCCCGGTCCTGATGGAGGTATTCTTTACCATTTCCAGGTTCGGACTGACGCCGGACGCGATAACCAGCATGTCGCAGGCTACGGCGTCTCCGTTGTCAAGCACTACCCCTTCGAGTCGATTCTCGCGGCCGCGTCGCACAGACGCTAGAGTCCTGCCGCCGATTAGCCTTACACCGCGTGACTCGATATGCCTGGCAACCAGCCCGGCGACCTCTTCATCAAGCATCCTGAGGAGAATACCGTTTCTCCTTCCAATGATCGTGACATCCATGCCCTTCGTGTGGAGGGCTTCCGCAATCTCAATGGCTATAAATCCTGCCCCTACCACTACCGCTTTTTTGTTTTTGCCCAGCCCGGCATTGATCATATCCGCATCCGCCAGGGTCTTGAAAAAGAACACCCCTTCACCCTCTATCCCCGGGAGCTTCGGAATATTCGGGTTGGAGCCTGCCGCGATGAGAAGAGCGTCGTAGGACAGCTTTGTCCCATCTGCGAGCACGACCTCGTTCTCATCGTCCCTGACCTCTGTAACGGAAACGCCGAAGATCGTCCTGACATCATTCTTCTCGTAGAAATCATCGTCCCGCATGAAAAGGCCTTTCTTCCCTATCTCTCCGGCCAGGTACCTCGAAAGGAAACAGGGCGTATAGGCAGGCCAACTCTCGCGCGAGATCATCGTGATTCCGCTCGTACCGTCAACCGAGCGTATCGCCTCTACGGCGCTTACCGCAGCCGGACCATTGCCTATGATAACGGTCTTCATATCATATCCCCAGCGCGGACCGTTTCAGTGACATGTGAGCCATGAGCCCTGCGGCGGCCTTTATGGGATCGGTTTCCACATATGCCTTGCCGCCGGTCAGATTTTCGAGGTCCTGTGTCAAAACCTTTGTCGCAACGCCGCTCCCAAGTATATGGGGCGCCGGTGCGATATGGACCATCAGTCCGAGAGCTAGCAGCCAGGTTCCGATGGAAATAGCCTTCTCCTGTACCAGCTCAGGGGCTGATCCGGCAACAGGCAACTGGCTGATTTTCACGTCAAGTCTTCCGGCCAGTGCGCCCAGGAGGGCAGCTATGCGGGAATTGTCCACGCAGGAACCCATGTGCCAGACAGGCGGCAGAGGCGCACCAAGCCCAGCTGCTTCTCCAAGTGCCGTCAGCACTGCCTTCAGGCCGTCGCCGCAATATTTCTCTGTAGCCAGAGGGTCCATAAAGCCTGCCTGCGCGCAGATGTGGGCCGTGCATCCGGTGGTAACGATCAGCACATTCTTTTTCAGGAGCTCTATGACCATTTTCTCTGTCATTGAACTGCCGCGTAATTTAATGCTCGGACATCCCGCAAAACCGACTGCGCCGAAGATATTGCCATTGATGATGTTGTCGATGACGGGCTTCAGGGGATCGGTGGGATTCACCTTCTTGAGGACATTGACTATGGCCTCCACGGAGAACCCGACAATCGCCGCTGATTTTTCAGTGGGGATCGACACGGCTTTTCCTTTCCTTGCCTTGAACTTATCTATCGCCATCCTTACGATTTTTTCGGCATCTTCGTCGGCGTGCTCCGGCTCAAAGGGCACATGCACGGCACCGGGCATCTTCACGTTGGCTTCAGTCGTTATGACCTGGGAGCCGCAGCACTCCGCCACCTTGGCAAGGGATGGCCAGATGCACTGGACATCCACCACAGTAGCGTCAACAGCGCCTGTAAGAAGCATTAGTTCGGATTGGAGGTTGTGTGCAGCCATGGGAACATTGTGTCTCATGGTGAGTTCGTTTCCGGTGCAGCAGACTCCAACTACATTCACGCCTTCAGCTCCAGCGCTTTTAGCTTCGCCTTCAAGCCTGCCGGCCCATTCGAGTATTTTTTCGGACAGCAGCGGGTTGTGACCATGCATCGCTATATTTACTTTGTTTTTTTCGAGGACCCCCATATTCGCTTCTATCATTCGGGGACTCGGAGTGCCGAACATAATGTCCTGGAAATCGGTCGCCATGAAAAGCCCGGCGTAGCCATCAGCAAGGCCCATCTTCAGGCAGGCGAGGAGGAGGTTCACGGGGTCGGCGTCATTGCCCATTGAAGTCCTGTGCATCGCTTCTTCTATCTCGTTATGGGCGTTGGATATTAATATGCCGAGGTTGCGCCACATCTCGATCTCTTTTTTGGGAGCGCGGAGGTTGATCCAGTTCATCGTCTCCCCGTCCTGGCGGGTAACATCCTCTAGGGCCTTTTCGACCACATCGAAAGCTATGTCCTTCTCCGGTCTGCCTTCGGTCTTTATACCGAGACCCGAGGCTACTTCCATAAGCTTACCGCTGTCGGCAATCCTGTATCCTGACGCCTTGCCTTCGAGCATTTTTTTGAATGCCAGTACCACATGCCTGGCATGTCCGACATGGGATGCGGCCCCTCCTACCTCTTCACGCAGCAGGTTCCTGCAGACAATAGTATCCGCCGTAGCACCGCAGACTCCGACTGAAGGTCCGTCTCCAAAGGGATCTATGCGGCAGGGTCCCATATAGCATGTTCTGCAGCAGGTGCCAAGTTGACCGAAGCCGCATTGGGGGGACTGTGCCTCAAGCCTGTCCAGACTCGTCTGCACGCCCTTTTCCTTAGCCTTGTCAATGAGGAATTGCGAAGCACTGTCGAATGTTTTTATGAACATGTTAAAACCCTCCCGATTGTCTCAGTATCTCCAGTGGCGATACTGTGGTTTCTTCTTCCGTCGTCCTGCCCACTGCTGCAGCAACAGACCGGGCTATGATCAGCCTCTTGCCCTTTGACAGCTCATCCGGCTCAATGAAAAGCAGCGCTTTTGTGGGACAGGACTCAACGCAAGCCGGCGGCTTTCCTTCCGCAAGTCTTGATTTGCAGAGGTCGCATTTCAATACCGTTTTTTTGTCCGGGGCTGCCGAAATGGCCCCGAAAGAACATACCATCGCGCACATCCAGCACCCCATGCACCTGTCTTCGTTGAGCGCTACGCCGCCCGTGTCGGCATCCCTGTGCATAGCGCCGGAAGGGCAGGCCGTAATACAGGCTGCGTCGGAACAATGCATACACCGTGCAGGATATGAAAACTGCAACGCCTTTTCCACATGAATCCTCTTCCTCGGCACCGGCTTTTCAAGCAGTGCCCCGAAGAGGTCTTTTGATATGGAATGCCCCACCGCACATGCAATCTCGCAGGACTTGCAACCCATGCACCTCTCGACGTCGATGAATACTTCTTTCATAAAAGTTCACCTCCTGATGTGGTTATCTGTACGCTCTCAATTCTGCCCGAAATATGTTTATAGGACCGCTCCTCAGCTTAATAATAAAGGGTCTGGAATTCAAGGACAAGTAAAATTTGACGATAGGTTGAAATTAGTTGATGAACGGTCAGGCAAGGGCCAGCAGATCCCTGAGGTCCCTGACCCTGCGCCTCGCCAGGGGAACTTTGGGGATATTTTCGCTGTCAAAGATGATCGATGTCCGTCCCCTGTCATCCCGCTGTATACTCAGGATATGGGCCGTGTTGACGATGAAACTCCTGTGAGCTCTGAAGAACTTGCGTCCCGCATATCGCTTGAGGATATTCTTAAGGGTAAGGTGGATAAAGTAGGAGTTGTTTCCCGCAAATACCTTGCAGTAGTTTCCTTCGGACCGGATAAAGTATATGGAGGACATGTCCAGGAAGATAAATCCGCCCCTGTCGCACACCGGGAATTTTTTCAGCTCCACAACTCCGGTCCGGGGATTGAGGCGGGCGCCCGTCTGCTCGGTCACATCAAGAAACGACATCGCTATCAGGGGTGGTGACTGTGAGGCCTCTGTATCGATCCTGAATATGTTGATCATCAATACTTTATGGAGGATGTCTATGATCATGGTCAGAGGCGTATCTGAGTCACATTTGACAGCTTCCTGCAGAAGCGCCTCGACCTTCTGATAGCTTTTCTTCGAATGGTATTCGGACACCTTTTTCCCGAACTCGACTACTTCGGAGCCCAGGACCTTGCGGGCGTACGGGTTCATTCCTATGACGCGATAGTCAGGAGACAGGATGACCAGACCTATGTTCAAACAGGAGCCGACAATCGACTGAGTGTCCATCTCATTTGAAGTATACCACCACACCACTTCTGAATGCCCGGCTGAAAAGGTGATAAAACAGAAGTCTTGAATGAAGGAGTCCCATCCGCGTCTCTCCCCGGTGAATGCATCAGCGGATTCTCCCTTCCAATTCATTGATGTTCCGGTCCGAGGACATCTCACGATCTATTATGTTCCCTCAAGGGGACATCCTCCATTTCGCTCTCCAAAAATTAGCCTATATTACAATGAGGTTGCTTAATGGCATATCACTTGCTCCTACCTTATCGTATTGCTATGTCAGCTTAGTATGCATTCATATATCCAGTAAGGACAGAAAGGGGGAGCCGCATCGCTGTTGTTGGGAAGGGGATTTTTTTCTCTTATTAACTAATTGCACGGGAGGTGTGCATGGAAGAAGAAAAAAAAGGCATCAGCGAAGATTGGCTCTCATTATTTTTGGGGATGATCATCTTCGTGTTGTCCCTCGGTGTTTTTGCGAACATCGACATCCTTGGATGGGGGGCCAGCAACAAGGTCTGGACAGAAATTTCCAAGTCGGTCGCGCCAGTTTCAAAGGAATATCAGGGCGTCAAGGGCGATATAACCAAGATCGACGGCCAAAAAGTGACGCTCAAGAAAGCGGACGGCAAGGAAGAGACTCTTACAGTAAAAGACGCCGCCGGATTGGCAGTAGGTCAAAAGTATGAAAAGACCGGGACTCCGCCTATCGTTTCGGTCGTTATGACCTATATCTTTCTGATGGTAATCATGGGCATCGGCGCCCTTATGATGCGCCTGAACCTGGGGAAATTCGTCATCGGTTTTACGATCGCCTTTTGGGTATCATATGCCTGCTGGGTCTGCGGTCATTTTGCATACATCGCTGCTCTCGATCCCAAGGCAGCAAAGATCGACTGGTCGATGAGGCTTTCGGGCGAGGCAGGCTTTATCTTCGCGCTGCTTGCCGGGCTGGCCGTCGGCAACTTTTTCCCGAAAGTGGCAGCAACTCTTAAAGAAGCAACAAAGCCGGAATTGTACGTCAAGACCGCTATCGTCATCATGGGCGGCGCCCTCGGCGTCAAGGCTGCGCAGCAACTTAACCTGGCTTCCGCAGTCATTTTCCGGGGACTCTGT
>Ga0137438_1000229_pt1 | contig 11010 bp, 8 predicted proteins | sample EasRivERMGT157_2_FD_102327 | JGI IMG/M metagenome (GOLD analysis project Ga0137438, IMG submission 102327) | Soil microbial communities from meander-bound floodplain in the East River, Colorado, USA - East River MetaG ERMGT157_2 | ecosystem: Environmental > Terrestrial > Soil > Floodplain ... | reverse complement strand
CCTAACAACATTTTAGGGTAGCGGATATACCAGAGTGGGTCTGCGATTAAACCAGTAATAAAAAGAATGACGCCCGTGATTAGGATGGCGCGCAGCGTACCTCGTCCGAAGCTGTCGCGGCGCACTATGAGATAGATCAACACTGCGAGTGCCATCAGCGCGCCGATGTGTGGTTTGTATGTGATCAGCACTGTGCCAAGTGTAGTCAATGCGACATTTTCTTTTTTCAAAGCATAGACAAGCATTGCGCCGCCTAGCAATACCGGGAAAACATTCTGCCCAATGGATATGGCTCCAATTATTGGCAGAAAGAATAGACCTAGTGGAAAGGCAATTAATCTCAATCGCCCCGACCAGCCATCGGTAAGGAACCACACGGAAAGGAATACCATTGCAAGATTCAACTCAAACCATAATAGTGCAGCGGACTGGATTGGCAGCCAGCCCAAATAGAATGTGCTTAACGAGTACCAGGGTGGATATGGAAAAGGTGCGAGAAAAAATTTTTCCGGAGGCACGCCCGCGTTCTCGGCAGCAATGGCTGTAACTGCGGGGATATCATAGATCGGTACTCGATGGACGAATGCAACACTCGCGTTGTAGACCGCGCCAAAATCAGAGTCGGTTGGGAGTGTGTTGGGAACATAAATCGCCACGATAACCATCATAATGATGACGACCGAGATAATCAAACTAATAAGAACTTTTCTTGTCATCGGGGTTGGCTTTTCCTGGAAATTTTCCCAATTAAACCGCGAAACCCGAGCAAATGGAATGGATGAATGAAATACCAATAGATGAAACCGGGGAGTCCATTAGGGGCGAAGAAAATCGTCTGCGAGAGATAGGTCAAGTTGGCGAACTTGCCGGTGAGCGAGCCGGGCCCCGCGCGCCATTCCAACCAGTGTTTACCAAAAGGTTGATTCTTTTCGCGAACCAGCATGCGCAAATTTTCTTCATGAATTTCGATCTGCCAGTTGCGTTCGCTGGCAATCTGTTCAAGCGCCTTGAAAACATCTTCAAGTGAAGCGTTGATCTTCAATTCGCGATGGTCAATGAAGCAACCTTCATGTTTGATCGATTTGGCTTGAGATTTGCCATCGTCCCAAATGCGTTCGATGTGGAGTGGATGTGTTTTTGCAAGCGCATCTTGCGTAGCGGAATCAAGATCGATGAGTTTGACTTCGGAGAATACCTTCAAGGCTTCTGGGTGTTTGACAAAGCTGTCCGCTGATAAGCCGCCGACCAAGGCGTAGGCGATTGGATATGGCACGGGCGTCATTAGTCCCACGCCGAATGCCATGAAGCTGATGGGAATACGGGGAAGTAACAACATGCTGCGTTTGAGTCCGCGGGCGCGGGCGTAACGCAACATGAGATCGCCGTAATCGGTTATGTTGGGACCGCCGATCTCGAAGACGCCGCCACGCCCGTTGGGGTTGGTCAATGCTGCGAAAAGATAGTCAATGACGTTTTGCGTGGCAATAGGCTGGGATTTGTTTTTCATCCACATGGGACCGGGCACGATGGGAAATAACTCGGTCATGAAGCGGATCATTTCGAACGAGATGCTGCCAGAGCCGGTGATGACGCCCGCGCGAAATTCTGTGACAGGAACTTTGCTTTCGCGTAAGACTCGTCCGGTTTCGATGCGTGAGCGCATGTGTGGGGCAATATGTTGTTCAGGGTCGGCGAGCCCGCCGAGGTAAATGATGTGTTCAACACCGGCAGCTTCAGCAGCGGATGTGAAGTTGCGTGCGCCATCGAGTTCGATCTTGGTGTAACCATGTCCCGCGGACATGTTGTGGATCAAGTAATAAGCAGTATCAACGCCGTCAAATGCGCGGGCTAATGAGTCAGGCGTGGTGACGTCAGCTTGGATAATGTCTACTTGGCTGAACCAGCTGCGACCCTGGAGACGAAGCGGATCACGCGCCAGGCAACGGACGCGATAGCCAGAATCCAATAAACGCGGGATCAGACGGCTGGCAATATATCCAGTTGCGCCCGTGACGAGGATGAGTTTATCCATACGAGTGGGCTAAGACGCGGGCGCGGGATGCCAACCTGCGGGTGAGCCCATCAAAGATGAAGCGATGGGGAATCCACATGGAATACCAATATAGAAAACCGAAGAGACCACGCGGCGCAAAGTAAGCCGTAACAGTGAAAAGAGTTTTGTCATTCTGGGGATCAGATTTAAATTCAAGCCAGGCTTTGCCCGGCAGTTTCATCTCAGCGCGCAAACGCAAGAGGTGATTCGGCTCCACTTCTTCAACGCGCCAAAAATCAAGCGACTCGCCGGTATGCACTTGATCGGGATGCCGGCGTCCGCGCCGCAAGCCAACGCCGCCGACAACTTTATCCATCCAACCGCGCATTACCCATGCCCAATCCATGTAGAGCCAGCCGCGCGCGCCGCCGATGCCGGTGTATGAGCGAAAGACCGTTTCAGGTGTGAGGTCGAGCAGCACCTGGCGCGTTTCAATATACATACCATCTTCAACAGTGAACTTATAGGGCTTGATATCGCCTGCCACCGTGACGAGCGCATCTGACCAACTCGTTTCAACGTTATCTCTTTGGATGCGGCCTAGCGCGAGGTGAACAGCAGTTTGGAAATCAATGGGTTTGATCTGTGGAAATAATTTCTTCGCCGCTTCATCTCTAACGATGAGGCTGGCTCGTAGCCCCTCGATCAGCGGTAACACGATACGCCAGTGAATCGGCGTGATCATATGCACCCAATATGCTGAGAGGCGTGGTGCGTTGAACGGTGTGCGGATCAACTGACGTTTGAGGTTGCGTTCTTTGGCGTATTCAAGCAACATGTCGGCGTAGGTGAGGCGGGTGGGACCGCCGATCTCGATCAAGCGCCCAATGCTTTCGGAAGTCTTGATGGCATCAATGAGATAGGACATTACATCGCGAATGGCGATCGGCTGCGCTTGTGAAAAGAACCAGGCGGGGCAAACGAGGAGCGGTTCACGCTCAGCGAGATAGCGAATCATTTCAAAGAGCGCCGACCCTGAACCGACGATCATGCCCGCGCGAAATTCTGTCACTGGCACACTGCTATGCCGCAGGATATAACCCGTCTCATGGCGGGCACGCAGATAAGGTGAGAGGTTGGTGGTTGGGTCAACCAGTTCGCCGAGGTAAATGATGCGTTCGATCTTTGCTTCGCTGGCGGCATCGGCGAAGTTGCGCGCCACTTGCAGGTCGCGGTCGGCGTTATCTCTGCCGCCCTGTTTGCCGTGGATAAGGTAATAGGCGATAGAAACATCTTTCAAGGCAGTGGCTAAGGTTTCAGGGATGAGCGCATCGCCGCTGATAACTTCCACTCTGTTTAACCATGAACGTCCCTGCAGGCGTGCAGGATCACGGACGAGGACACGTACGCGGTAGCCAGCTTCCAGCAGGCGTGGCACGAGTCGCCCGCCGACGTAGCCGGTTGCGCCCGTGACGAGGATGAGTTTGGGTGATCGCATGAGTATCGTCCGTCACTGCGAGCGACCGAAGGGAGCGAAGCAATCTACACCTTTGTATGGGGATTGCTTCGGGTGCTTCGCACCCTCGCAATGACGGACAAAATTGTATCCCACCATGTCAATTTCATGCTATGATAAAAGACATCTATGCAGGCGGCGAATCCTCCTACATCTTTGCGTGAACAGTTGACTACACAGCCTCCGCTGATGTGGATTTCGCTTGTCTTCCTCGCAGGAATCGTTTTGGGGAGTTTGGTATCTTTATCCATTTGGGTATGGTTGGGGCTAGCTCTCGCTTTCGTTGTTCTCGCCATTCTGGCACGTCTCTTTCATCTCTCATCCCTCACTTTCATCCTTCGACCTTTCACCTTCATCCTTTTAATCGCTCTTGCCCTCGGCGCAGCGCGCTATCAAAAATCCGTTCCGAGTTTTGATGCCTTCCACATCGCCTTTTATAACGACCGCGAGTATGACTTGCTTATCACAGGGACGCTGGTCGAACCACCTGATTATCGCGATGCCTATACCAACTTGCGTTTGAAAGTTACTGCCGTTGACACGGGCGACAGCGAATTGTCAGTCCATGGTTTAATCTTGGTGCGTGTCTCGAACAATCAAACTTTTAACTATGGTGATAACCTCCGTCTGCGTGGTAAATTGAAGACGCCGCCTGAAAATGAGGATTTTTCGTATCGTGATTATCTGGCGGCACAGGATATTCATTCGTACATGACCAATGGCGAAGTGACTGTGTTGCCCGGCAATAGTGGCAATCCGATCAAAGCGGCTTTATATAAGTTCAAACAAAAATCATTAGACAATATCTATCGCATGTTCCCCGACCCGGAATCATCCTTGTTGGCGGGTATCCTGCTCGGCGTGGATACGGGTCTGACCAGCGAATTGCAGCAAGCCTTCAAGAATACTGGTACAGCGTACATCATTGCCATTTCGGGATTCAACATCAGCATCATTGCCGGTATTTTCTTTGCGTTCTTCGCTCGCTTTTTAGGCGACCGACGTGGCGCGGTCCTTGCGATCCTGGGAATTGCTCTTTATACATTTATCGTCGGTGCGGATGCGGCGGTTGTCCGTGCGGCGGCGATGGGAATTTTGGCATTGCTGGCAAAACAGTTTGGGCGTAGGCAGATGGCGCTCAACACCTTATTGGTGGTCGCTGCCGTGATGTGCATTTGGAATCCGCTGTATGTTTGGGATGTAGGTTTTCAACTTTCGTTCTTCGCGACGCTTGGTCTCATCTTATATGCCACGCCATTTTCTGAATTTGCGAATCGCATCATCGTTAAATATTTCCCAGCTTCAGCCGCTGAGAAATTTGCCGAACTCTTTTCAGAATTTGTGCTCCTCACGCTTGCCGCGCAATTGACTACAATTCCCATCATGGCGTATCACTTCCAACGCATCTCACTGGTCTCGTTCATCGCCAATCCGTTTATCCTGCCGCCGCAACCTGCGGTGATGATTCTCGGCGGGCTGGCGGTGTTGTTGAGTCATGCTTGGTTTATGGCGGGGCAGGTGGTGGCGTGGATCACCTGGCCCTTTGTCGTTTATACGATCCGTATGGTGGAATTGTTTGACCGTGTACCGCACGGGACTCTGTTCCTCGGGAATCTTTCCATCTGGTTCGTGATTCTGTTTTACGCGGCGCTTCTTTCTGTGACTTTAGGTTGGTCTAGTTTCAAAGAGTGGATTCGGACTCTCGGACAACGAGCAGGTTCGGTGGGAGTCGGAAGCGGGATTCTCATCCTGGTGATCGGTTTGTTGTTGGTGTGGCGCGCGGCGGTTTCACTTCCCGATGGTCGGTTGCATATTACGTTTTTGAATGTGGGTTCTGCGGATGCGGTGCTGATCCAAACGCCCTCGGGCAAACATGTGTTGATCAACGGCGGACCAAGTGTGACGAAGTTATCGGATGAATTAGGGCGGCGCATGCCAGCCTTCAACCGCAAATTGGATTGGCTCGTGGTAGCTGGAACAGATGAAGAACAAGTCGCGGCTTTGCCGCGGGTGTTGGAACGTTACCCGCCCGATCAGGTGTTGTGGAGCGGGAATGCGCAGGCGTCGTTCTCGTCGCTGGTGTTGAAAGAATATCTGACTACGAATCAAGTTGCGGTTACAAATGCCGAGGTGGGGCAAATTTTGGATTTGGGCGATGGCGGCATGTTGAAGGTGTTGACGGTGGGTCCGCGCGGCTCGGTGTTGTTGATCGAATATAAAAACTTCCGCGCGTTGTTGCCGGTGGGCATGAGTTTCGAGGCGTTGGATGAATTGCAGGATGGCGCAGGCGTAGGACCCGTGAGTGTGTTGTCGCTGGCCGACTCTGGGTACGCCGCGTCGAATCCGCCGGAATGGATTACGAATCTAAACCCTGAGCTGGTTGTTTTAAGTGTTGATGCGGCTGATGAAAATGGTATGCCTGATGGTGAAGTGCTGGATGCGGTAAAAGGTTATTCGCTGTTGCGTACCGATGAGAGTGGCTGGATCGAGGTCGCAACCGACGGCACGCAGATGTGGGTGAATGTGGAACGATAGCAGGCTTGAATTTCGGTGTCAAAAATTGTATAGTAGTAACATCAAAGGAGTTCTTTTATGAGCGAACTGTCCATTACCACCTCGCAGATTCAGGGAGAAATCGCAGTGACCATTTTGCACCTGGGTGGTCATTTGCATGGCAGCACCGAACAGCAATTGTTGGATACAGTTCGTCAGGTACGTGAAGACGGGGCAACTCGTATCTTGCTTGATCTGTCCGAATTGGAAGTTCTTGCCAGCGCAGGTTTGCGGGCGATCCAAAATATTTTCAAATTATTCACGCCATTGGAAGATGTGGCACTCATACAGAAGCATGGTGCTGAACCGTATAAATCACCCTACTTAAAAATGGTTTGCCCCAATCCGCAGATCTATTATGTTTTAAATATCACTGGCTTTATGCAAAACCTGTTCATCTATAATAATATGGATGATGCCATCAAATCATTTTCGAGTTAATGTATTCAAGGCAGTTACGAACGTCTCGACCATTTTCTTGATATTGATCTCTTCCTTGACGATCCGATAAGACTCGGCTCCCATTTTTTGCAGACGCGCTACATCTGATAGCGCGTCTTTCATTGTGGAAACGAGCGCGTCAAAATCATCAGGCGTGATCTGCCAGCCATTTTCCTTGCGGACCAGATCGTCCTGTGTGCCATCCCCTTGTGCGACAATTACAGGAAGTCCATAACTCATCGCCTCCTGGACGGCGAGTCCGCCGGTTCCGGGCAGGACGAAGAGGTCTGCTTCTTCAAAATAAGGCTTTAACTCCGCTCCATGCTTTGCTCCAATAAATTCCGCGCTCGGATAAATTTCCTTGGCGAGCGATTCAAGTGCAGCGCGCTCCGGTCCATCACCGATGATGACCAGTCTTACATTTTGTATTTCAGCACACGCACGGAATAATGAATCAAGGCGTTTGCGAGCTTGCAATCTTCCAACGAAGAGAATTACGGGTCGAAGAGCCTGCCCTGAGCTTGTCGAAGGATCGAATGTCAAAGGTCGAGGTGGCAGAGGGGAAGTTGGTGGTAAAGCCACAGAGTTATATGCCACAAAGATTTTTTCTTTTGGAAAACCGAGTGCGGCGTATTCATCCGCGCCGCGTTGACTGTAGGTGAGTAAGGCATCGAATTGCCGAATGAACGAAAGCCTGCGTTGTTTTCTTAAGCCACTGATAGGCAGTGAACCCAGGCCCCAGCCAATGACTGGTTTCCCTTGTTGGTGCATCCACTTCACGGCAGATGAGGTGGATAGATATCTTGGATTAGCTTCCATGATCAATGCATCGGGATTCCGGTCTTTGAGCCAATCCATCAAGCCCTGTTGATAACAAAGGTACAAGGAACCGCTGAAAAGATGGATATTGTTTCCTAATGTGTAATTTGCGATGTGTAATTCTTTTGCGACCGTAATGCTTTCAATAGGGCGCGGCAAACCCGTGAACAGACTCATCCCATCGTCACAGGCGGAGGCGAGCAAGTCAAAGAATGGCGCGCGGTAATTCGGGAGCACGCGTTGTTGCAGAGCGAGTTTACCGGGGAAACGTATCATGCAGGAATATGTGGAGCCTGCCATGCAGGTGACTTGTGCACATGGACAACTTTCCATGCGCCGTTTTGTTTCACTATCACACGGCTTTCATTGTGCGATGCTACTTTCACACCATCCGCTGAGGCTGTACTTATGAGCAGCGTGTAGCTGGCAATGGCGGTATCGCCATAGTTTTGAATATGAAGATTAGATAGATCGAATCGGGTTGTGGCTTTCCCTTTTGCTTCTGCGCCAAACACCGTTCCGCGTTCGGTATTGGAGGACATCATGAATTCATGGAAGGGCAGTCCGTCAATGCGATGAGGGGTGATCCACCATTCGTACAGGGTCAGGTCTTCCCCCGTTGTTTCATTGTAGGTTTTTGTATCATTCTCTTGAATGGCTTGCAAATGTTTTTTCAGGAATTCGATAATTTCTTCGTTAGACATAGTTGCCTCCTAGCCAAGTAAAACTTTGAGATACTCATCCACCATCTTGTCCAGCCCCAACACGTTTTTCGCCTGTTCCCGCGCCACCTTACGATAATGCTCATTGCTTTGTAAAACATCTTCGGCAACGTCTGCAAGTGCCTGAATATCTGGCTTTTCTAACTTCCATTGATTGGCGCCGTATGGTGTGAGTTTGCCCGCATCTCCTTGCACGATCTCAGAGAGCGAGCCAGTATCAAAGCCAATGACAGGAAGTCCGCATGCCAATGATTCGATGACTGAATTAGGGCAGGGCGGATTCACTTCCGCAGAGAATAAAGCGTGCGATGAACGCATCATCCACGGGATTTGTTCGCGCGGGATGGTGTTCATGAATTTGATACGGAAAGCAGTTTGATTCTTTAATTTGTTTTGGGTGTGTTTGTCAACCCGACCAATAATCATCAACTCAATTTTGTGTTTGTGCGAAAGAAAATTGGCAAGCTCAACAGCACTATATAATCCGGAATTCTGCGCGCCTGACATACTCCCTTCCACGATAAGGATACGATAATGACCAGAAGGACGTTCATGTAAACCATGAGGCGTATATTGGTCCAAGTCAACACCATTCAGGATTACTGATGAAGAAACACGCGCTGGCTTATACCAATCCTCCCACCAGTTTTTTATAAACTGACTTTGATAGATTACTTTGTCTGCCAAACGTCTACGAATAAACGAAAGATTGGCATTGCCATAGATTGCACGCACGGTATAACGCAATCCAGCCCAGCGCACGCGATGTACCCAGTTGACGCCGTCGAGGCGTTGCACGATACGCGTTCCGCCGCGACGCCTAGCTCTCCATAACGGTAGCAGGTTCTTCGTCCCGGCAAGAACGAGAATGGCATCCGCTGGTTGAGAGATATTGTTGCTCACATCCACGCCGCGGGCACGCAGTCCGTTTTCGAATTTGAGTCGAAAGGATGCAACACCAGCGAGACCTTCCACGCGCGGTACAATGCAAATACGAGGCATGCGGGTATTATAAGCGGTTGTATGGGTAATCATATCTGTGGTTAAATTAGCACAGGAGTCCGTCATGACCAAACCCGATCCCGATTTCGTTGCCTTTCTGAAAGCATACCCAACGTATCCAACCACACATATCATTGATGACCTGCGTTCCACTGAATATGCGCGGCTCGATGCGGGCGGTCACATCTATCTCGATTACACCGGTGGTGGGTTGTATGCTGAGTCGCAAATACGTCGTCACCAAAAGTTGTTGGCTGAACATGTTTTTGGCAATCCGCATTCGAGTAACCCCACTTCGCAAGCAGCGACCCGTCTCGTTGAACATGCGCGCGAATATGTATTGAAATTTTTTAATGCTGACCCCGATGAATATCTTGCGATCTTCGCATCGAATGCCAGTGGTGCTTTAAAACTTGTCGGCGAGTCGTATCCATTTCCGAAGGGGCGTTATCTTCTGACGTTTGATAACCACAACTCGGTCAATGGGATTCGGGAATTTGCGCATGCGCGCGGTGCGGATGTAAAGTACATCCCGGTTGCTTTGCCAGACATGCGGGTGGACGCTTCGCAGCTCAGCCATGAGTTGTCTCAGCCTTCGAAGAACGGACACAACCTTTTTGCGTATCCTGCCCAATCGAACTTCTCCTCGGTGAAACATCCGCTTGAATGGATCGAAGAAGCGCATCAACATGGCTGGGATGTTATTCTGGATGCGGCAGCATTCGTCCCAACGAGCCAATTGGATTTACGCAAAGTCAAACCGGATTTTGTGCCGATCTCATTTTATAAAATGTTTGGATATCCAACCGGGTTGGGGGCATTGATCGCGCGCAAAGAGGCGTTGGCAAAATTACATCGTCCGTGGTTTGCAGGCGGCACGATCACAGTTGCGTCGGTGCAGGGCGATAAATATTACATGGCAGATGGCGCGTCTGCGTTTGAAGATGGGACGATTGATTACCTGAATATCCCGGCAGTTGAAATAGGACTCAAGCATATCGAGTCCATTGGCTATGATGTGATCCACGAACGTGTCCATGCGTTGACCGGTTGGTTATTGAGTAACCTGACTCAGTTGAAACACAGCAGCGGGATGCCGCTGGTTCGGGTCTATGGACCAACCTCAGGCGAAGATCGAGGCGGAGCGGTCACTGTCAATTTTTATGATAAAGATGATAAAGCCTTTGACCATCGTTACATCGAAGAGAAAGCAAATGAAGTCAACATTTCCCTACGAACGGGCTGCTTCTGCAATCCTGGTGCGGGGGAGGTGGCGCTTCAAATTTCCCGGGTGGAATTGGATGTATGCTTCACTCAGCCTACGCACGAAGAACGGCTTTCGATTGACGACTTCCGTAAGTGCATTGACGGAAAATCCAGTGGGGCGGTACGTATTTCAGTGGGAATGGTCACGAATTTCAAGGATGTACAGGGATTTCTGGCATTTGCGAAGGGGTTATTGACCTAAAGTCACGGATTCCAACGAGATTCAGACGAAGATTCCTTGACTTCCGTTTTGTTCTGCGTATAATTGACCTGTTGGATGACATAAAACGAGTTCTACATCGCAAGCGCTTTAGAGAAAACTCTAAAAGCGTTTGCTTTTGTTTGTCTCTAGCATACGCCAACCCCTGCTATGCAGAGATTTACTCGTAGTGAATATTTTTTCTTTTGAAGGAGAGGATCCAGTGGAAACCAAGGGACTGACCGCACTCCGTATCAGTTTGGCATCACCTCAGACTATCATGTCTTGGTCGTATGGGGAAGTGCTCAAACCGGAAACCATCAATTACCGCCGCTTACGACCTGAAAAGGATGGCTTATTTTGTGAAGCCATTTTTGGACCTCAGCGCGACTGGCAATGTTATTGTGGTAAATACAAGAACCCCCGTTACAAAGGCATCATCTGCGATAAATGCGGCGTGGAAGTAACGCGCGCTGCAGTGCGACGTGAACGCATGGGT
>Ga0137438_1000228_pt1 | contig 11049 bp, 11 predicted proteins | sample EasRivERMGT157_2_FD_102327 | JGI IMG/M metagenome (GOLD analysis project Ga0137438, IMG submission 102327) | Soil microbial communities from meander-bound floodplain in the East River, Colorado, USA - East River MetaG ERMGT157_2 | ecosystem: Environmental > Terrestrial > Soil > Floodplain ... | reverse complement strand
GCAGGCGCTGCTGCCAGGGGCTTCGCCAGATCTTGCAAAGGAACTTCTCACCAAGGAAGGCGCCTGGCGCAAGAAGAACAAGCAGGCGCAGGCGCTTTCCGACAACGAACCGCTGCGACTGGCACTCGAGGCCCTGCTCACCATGCCGCCCGCAACGTACACGGCGACACAATGGGAAGCGCTGGAGGCGATCCTCGCGCTGCTCAATCCCGCTTTGGCGCAGTTGCTCGCGCTCTTCGGCGAGCGCGGCGAGGTGGATTTCACGCAGATTGCGCACGGTGCGCTCCTTGCGCTAGGCACGCCGGAAGAACCCACCGACCTGCTCCTATCCATGGATGCGCGCGTGCGGCACCTGCTGGTGGATGAGTTCCAGGACACGTCCAACTCGCAGTGGGAACTGCTCGAGCGCCTGACCGCCGGCTGGCAGGAGGGTGATGGGCGCACGGTGTTCGTCGTCGGCGATCCGATGCAGTCCATCTACCGCTTCCGCGACGCGCAGGTGGGGTTGTTCCTACACGCGCGCCGCACGGGGCTGCCGAGCGTCAAGCTCGAACCATTGACGCTTTCCACCAACTTCCGCTCGCAGGCGAAGATCGTGGAGTGGGTGAATCAGGCGTTTCCGCATGTGCTGCCTGCGGCTGAGGATGAATCCTCGGGGGCGGTGCCGTATTCGCCTTCGGTGCCGTTCCACGCAGCCACGCCGGACGGCGAGCCGACTCTCGAGACTTTCGCCGACCGGGACGGCGAGGCGCAGCGGGCGGTCGAACTGGTGAAAACGGCGAAAGGCAAGACCGCGATCCTGGTGCGCAACCGCAGCCACCTCGATGCCATCGTCCCGGCGCTGAAGGATGCCGGCATCCGCTTTCGGGCGGTGGAGATCGAGCAATTGGGTGAGAAGCAGGTGGTGCAGGACCTCTACGCCCTCACGCGCGCGCTGACCCATCTTGCCGACCGCGTCGCCTGGCTCGCCATTCTGCGCGCACCGTGGTGCGGGCTCACGCTGGATGAACTCTCCGTCTTCTTCGAGGGCAAGGACAAGCAAACGATCTGGGGCCTGATGCAGGACCACCCGCGCCTTGCGCGAGTGCGCAAGGTGCTCGCGCCCGCGCTGGCGAATCGATTGCGCGGCACGCTGCGCGATCGCGTCGAAGGCGTCTGGCTCACCTTGGGCGGCCCGGCTTGCGTCGAAGACGCGACCGATCTGGAAGACGCCGAGATCTTTCTCGACGAACTCGAGCGCCTGGAAGAGGCGGGCGAGTTGACCGATTTCTCCGCGCTGGGTGATAGCCTGAAAAAACTCTACGCCTTGCCCGACGTGAACGCCGGACCGGACGCGGTGGAGGTCATGACCGTCCACAAGGCGAAGGGCCTGGAGTTCGACACCGTGATCGTGCCCGGGCTGGATCGTCCACCCCGCAGTGGACGCAAGCCGCTTTTCGCCTGGCACTCGCTCCCATCGCCTTTGCTCCCTCTCCCCCTGCGGGATACCCTGGCGAAGCCCGGAGTACCCATTCAGAGGGCTGGGGAGAGGGGCCTGTTGCTCGCACCAATCGATGAGACCGGCGGAGAGAAGGAGCCGCTTTACCAATATGTGAGGAACCTGGACAAGCAGGCGGAGGACATCGAAGCGGGACGGTTGCTGTATGTTGCCGCGACGCGAGCCAAGTCGCGGCTGCATCTGCTCGGATGCGTCAAGATCGACGACGACGGTGTGATGAAAATGCCTTCGAAGAGGAGCCTGCTCGGAATTGCCTGGGGGGCATTGCCAGACATTCCCATTCCCTCACCCCTTGCGGAAACAAGCGTGCAAGAGGGGACTCTCTCCCTCCCCCTCGACGGGGGAGGGCAGGGGACAAGGGCACACTTGGAGCGCAGCAGAGGGAGAGAGGGGGAACTTCGCCGGCTGCCATTGGACTTCAGGGTTCCTGTCGCGCCCGATCCCACAGTTTGGAGATCGCCGTTGGAAGGCAGGGAAGAAGCTGCACAAATCGAGTTCTCCTGGGTCGGGGAAACAGCGCGGCACATGGGCACGGTCGTCCACGCGTGGATGCGGCGCATCGCCGACGATGAACTGAAGGGTTGGGATGCGGCCCGCATCGGGCGCTGTCGCGCCCCGGTTCGCGGTCAACTTTCCTCAAGCGGCGTGAGCGGCGCCGAACTCGATGCGGCGACGGATCGCGTTCTTACAGCGCTGCGCAAGGCTATCGCCGACGAGAAAGGGCGCTGGGTGCTGGGGCCGCATGCGCAGGCAAAAAACGAGTATCGAATCCGCACGTCCGAGCGCGCTTATGTGATCGATCGAGTTTTCACGGATGCGCAAGGCGAGCAATGGATCGTGGACTACAAGACCAGCACTCACGCCGGTGCGGACGTCGAAGGCTTCCTGGACCGCGAGCGCGAGCGCTACGCCGCACAACTGCAGCGCTATGCGTCGGCGCTCGATCGCGAAGCGCGTCTCGGGCTTTATTTCCCGATGCTGGCGGGGTGGCGGGAATGTTAGGCTGTTACCATTCGGGACCGAGTGAAATATATCGACGCAATTGTTGTGATCATAGAGCCATGCCCGCTGACCCTCTATTCCCGGGCCGGTAAGCATGAACCAAAAGGTTTACGATAAGAAAACCGAATAGGAGGATGTTGCAGCCGTGGACTACCGATCACCAACCACTGCCAAAGACGCGGCCGGGCTTCTGGCAAACGAGGGCGCGCATGTGCTGGCGGGCGGCACGGATATTCTGGTCAAGCTGCGCGCGGGCTTCGTCGCGCCGCGCATGCTGGTGGACCTCAAAGGCGTGCCGCGCCTGCGCGGAATCGAGAGTGACGCACGCGGCTGGCGCATCGGCGCCGCTACCCCCTGCGCCGAGATCGGCGAGCATGAAGCCTTCGCTGCTGCCTGGCCGGGCGTGGTGGAGGCGTTGCAGCTCATCGGCTCTACCCAGATTCAAGGCCGTGCCACCCTCGGCGGCAATATCTGCAACGCCTCCCCTGCTGCCGACAGCGTGCCGGCACTCATCGCTGCCGGCGCCTTATGCGAAGTGGCTGGCGTAACGGGCGAGCGCGAGGTTCCCGTGGAGCAGATCATCACCGGCCCGGGTCGCAATGCGCTCGCGCGCGGGGAATTCATCCTCGGTTTCAGGCTGCCGAAACCCCTTGCAAGGGCGGGCGACGCCTATCTGCGCTTCATCCCCCGTACTGAGATGGATATCGCGGTGGTCGGCGTGGGGGTGTCGCTGGCGCTGGACGCACAGGGTGTTTGCACGCACGCGCGCGTGGGACTCGGCGCCGTGGCACCGACGCCACTACTGGTTGCCGATGCTGCCCGGGCTCTGATCGGAACCCGCGTGAATGCCGCCGCCCTGGAAGCGCTGGGCGCGGCCGCCAGCGCGGCATGCAGGCCCATCGACGACAAGCGCGGCACCATCGCCTATCGCATCAAAGTGGCGGCCGTGCTGGCACGCCGCGCCGCGGTGATCGCGCTGGAACGAGCCACCAACAGGAAATAGGCAGCGGAGGACAACTTGGCAAAACAACATGTGACGACGACTGTGAACGGCGACACGGTCGAGTTTTTGTGCGAGACGGAGCAGACTCTGCTCGACGTGCTGCGCGACGAGTTGTACCTGACCGGCAGCAAGGAAGGCTGCGCATCGGGCGATTGCGGCGCGTGCAGCGTCATGCTGGACGGCCGCCTGGTGTGTTCCTGCCTGGTGCTGGGCGTGGAAGCCGCGGGCCGCAAGGTGGAAACCATCGAGGGCATGGCCAGGGGCGAAGTGCTGCATCCGCTGCAGCAGAAATTCCTCGAACATGCCGCGTTACAGTGCGGCATTTGCACGCCGGGATTCCTGGTGGCGGCCAAAGCGCTGCTGGAGAAGAAGCCCAACCCCACGGAAACCGAGGTGAGGTATTGGCTGGCCGGCAATCTGTGCCGTTGCACGGGTTACGACAAGATTGTGCGCGCGGTGCTGGATGCCGCGGCGGTGATGAGATCTGCCTGACGCGGCATGGATTGACGCGACATTGACGAAGGGAGATACGCGATGAACGACATGACGCCCCCGAAAGCGGCACAGCAGCACCTGAAGATCGTCGGCACGCGACCGCTGCGCCCGGACGGCGTGGACAAGGTGACCGGGCGCGCCAAATTCGGCGCGGATATTCACGTGCCCAACATGCTGATCGGCAAGGTGCTGCGCAGTCCGCACGCGCATGCGCGCATCAAATCCATCGACGTTTCCAGGGCGCAAGCCCTGAAGGGCGTGAAGGCCGTCATCACCTCGGCCGATCTGTGCGATCTGCCTTCGGAGTTCATTCCCGCGGGCGAAATGATGGTGAACTTCAAGGACATGACCCGTAACGTCATGGCGCGCGAGAAGGCGCTCTACGAAGGCCACGCCGTGGCGGCGGTGGCGGCGGTGAGCGAAGCGGTCGCGGCGCAGGCATTGACGCTCATCGAGGTTCAGTACGAAGTGCTGCCGCATGTGATGGATGTGGCCGAGGCCATGCAAGCCGGCGCGCCGCTTTTGCATGACGACATGTTCACCATCGGCGTGGAACCCAGGCCCGCCAAAGCCTCCAACATCGCCAAGCGCGTGGAGTTCGGCTTCGGCGATCTGGAGGCGGGATTCGCCAGGGCCGACGTCATCGTCGAACGCGAGTTCGCCACCAAGCCGGTGCATCAGGGTTACATCGAACCGCACGCCTGCCTGGCGAGCGTATCCGAGGATGGGCAAGCGGAGTTGTGGTGCACCACGCAGGGACAGTTCATCGTGCGCGCGTTCTGCGCAAAACTGCTGGGCATGGACGTGTCGAGACTGCGCGTGACGGCTTCGGAAATCGGCGGCGGCTTCGGCGGCAAAACCGTCGTCTACCTCGAGCCTCTTGCCCTTGCGCTGTCGCGCAAAGCTTGTCGGCCCGTGAAGATGACCATGTCCCGCACCGACGTATTTCGCGCCAGCGGGCCCACGTCGGGCGCGAAGATCTGGGTGAAAGTGGGCGCCACCCGGGACGGCCGCATCACGGCGGCCGACGCATTGTTGAAATATCAGGCCGGTGCCTTCCAGGGCTCGCCGGTGCAACCCGGCGCCATGTGCGCCTTCGCGCCTTACGATCTCGAGAACGTGCGTATCGTCGGCTTCGACGTCGTGGTGAATCGGCCGAAGGTCGCCGCCTACCGGGCGCCCGGCGGGCCGATTGCGGAATTCGCCGTCGAGAGCGTGATTGATGAAGTCGCACTCAGGATCGGCATGGACCCGATCGAGTTCCGTCTGAAGAACGCCGCGAAGGAAGGCACGCGCGCGCCGTACGGGCCGAAACTGGGGCCGATCGGCCTTGTGCAGACGCTGGAAGCCGCGCGCGCCCATGCTCATTACCGCGCGCCGCTGAAAGCCAATCAAGGCCGGGGCGTGGCCTCGGGTTTCTGGTTCAACATCGGCGGCGAAACCTGCGCCTCGATCAACCTGGGCGAGGATGGCAGCGTTGGGCTGGTGGTCGGCACGCCGGACATCGGCGGTTCGCGCGCATCGCTCTCCATGATGGTCGCCGAAGAGTTCGGTATTCCCCTGGACCAGGTGCACGCGATCATCGGCGACACCACTTCTCTAGGCTTCAACTTCCTGACCGGCGGCAGCCGGGTGACATTCTCCAGCGGCATGGCGTTGGTGGAAGCGGCACGTGATGTCATCAGGCAACTACGCGAACGGGCCGCGAAAATATGGGAAGTCGCGGTCGAGGAAGTGGAATGGGTCGAGGGACACGCGCGGTTGTCAGGAAAGGGCAAGACTCTCAGCCTTGCGGAACTGGCCAAGACTGCCGGCAAGACCGGTGGACCCATCATCGGCAATGCCGCCATCAATGCGACCGGCGCGGGACCGAGCCTGGCCACCCACCTGGTCGATGTCGAGGTGGATCCCGAAACCGGCAAAGTCACTATCCTGCGCTACACCGCAATCCAGGATGCGGGCAAGGCCGTGCATCCAAGCTACGTGGAAGGCCAGATGCAAGGTGGCGCCGTACAAGGCATCGGCTGGGCGCTGAACGAGGAATACATCTACGATGACAAGGGCCGCATGGAGAATCCGGGCTTTCTCGATTACCGCATTCCGGTTTGTTCGGACGTGCCCATGATCGACACGGTGATCGTCGAGGTTCCCAATCCGCGCCATCCCTACGGCGTGCGTGGCGTAGGCGAGACACCCATCGTGCCGCCCATGGCCGCCATTGCCAATGCGGTTTCGCACGCGACCGGCGTGCGCTTCACCGACCTGCCCATGTCGCCGCCGCGCGTGCTGGCGGCCATCGACGCACAGCGGGGAGCGTAGACAGGACGCCCGGCCTTGGCCCGGCTGATCCTCAGCGGCACGCTGCAAAAGCTGGCGGGCGGCGATGCGGAGCTCGAAATCGATGCGCGCGACGTGAAGCAACTGCTTCGCATGTTGAGCGAGCGCTATCCGGCGCTCGCACCCCACCTGGAGAGCGATGCCTACGCCATCGCCATCGACGGAGAGATCTTCCAGGACATCTGGTTCGCCCCCATCGGCCCGGATAGCGAAGTGCATCTGATCCCGGCTATTCGGGGGGGATGAGCGGCGGTGCGCGAACTTGCCGCGTGCTGTACTTTCCGCTGCATGCGGGCTGGCGGGGCTGGTAACGCTTCGCTTTCCTTGCCTTTGCTGTCGGGCTGGAGGAGCTGGCGGGCGGCGGACACGGAAAGCGGCAGGCGCGCCGTGTGACTACAATCTGTTATACTGTGACTACATTAAACGTTCCCGCCGGGAGTCACGCATGGCCCAACCCCTAGTCAGCATCCGCGAGCTGAAAAGCCGCCTCAGTCATTACTTGCGCCTCACCCGCAAGGGAGAGTCCGTGATCATCACCGACCATGGCGTGCCGATCGGCCGCATCGTACCGATGGGTCAGAATCTCGGCGAGCGCCTCGCCGCGATGCGGGAGTCGGGACTGGCGCAGTGGAGCGGGCACAAGCTCCGCCGCCGCAAGCCGGTCGCGAAGCTGCTCGGAAGGAAAACGGTCGCGCAACTGCTGGTGGAAGACCGCGAGTGATCGTCTACCTCGACGCCAGTGCCCTGGTGAAGCGGTACATCGCGGAGGCGGGGTCGACGGAAGTCGAGGCACTGATCGGCGAGGCGCAGGCAATCGGTACCGCGGTGATCAGCCGCGCCGAGGTGGCCGCGGCGCTTGCCAGGGCGGCGCGCATCGGGCTCGTCACACGCGCGGCCGGGACGAAGGCGCTACAGGCTTTCAACACCGACTGGGAACACCTCGTCCGGTTGCAGCTCAGTGAGCCGCTCGCGGCGCGCGCCGCGGTGCTGGCGTGGGAGCACGGCCTGCGTGGCTACGATTCGGTGCATCTCGCCTCGGCGCTTGTGTGGAGTGAAACGCTGGGCGAAACCGTCGCAGTGGCGACCTACGACCGCGAACTGTGGCGCGGCGCGAAGGCGAGCGGTCTTTCCGCGTGGCCGGCGCAAATGCCATGATTCTTTGATGACTCTCGATCGCCTGCAAGAGGCGGGCGGCCTGCCCGATCCTGCGCTACTCGAAGACAAGCTCGAATGATTGCAAAGGATTGTCGAAGACAGCCTCAAGGAAGACCAGCCGCCATGAAGGTGCGGATCTCGAAGGATTCCTGGACCGGGAACAGAAGCGCTATGCCGCCCAGCTCGACGCCTATGCGGCGGCGCTCGGTGGCGCCAGCCGAGGGCTGTATTTTTCGCTGCACTCGGGATGGCGGGAATGGTAACGCTTGCCGATAATAACGGGGCGCGTGTGCCCGCAGACCAGCCAATATGCAACATACCAAGCCTGACTCCGTATGCCCTGTCTGAAATAATTATTGGTTACGACGATAAAAGGGCCGATGCGTTTGATGAATACGGACGTAGACCATGGCAGCCAGAGTTTAAGGACAAGAAGCAGCATGCTCGGGATTGGGAAACATTCCATGCGTTCCAGGGTGAATTTGCTCGCTTGTTCGGCCCGAAGCGCAGAGGCCGTTCGTTTGAAGCGCATCGCCTGGATAATGAGGAGGATTCGGCTGACTATCACGCCTATCACTTGAAACTCGAGCAGACCAACAAGAAGTACCGCTTTGACCGCTAGCAGCACTATCCGGAAAACCGAGCGATACAGGGCGCGCTGGTCACGCGGGACTAGTTGACATTGCTATCATAGTATCGACGGGACGGAATTATTGAGAGCCTGATGGACATCTGGGAAGCCGATAAGCTCTTACTCTTTATTGCATTTGTGGTCCCAGGCTTCATCAGCCTAAAGACCTATGCAGTGCTTCAGACGACAAGCACGAAGGAGGCGGCGCAACAGGTGGTTGATGCGGTAGCGTATAGCTGCATCAATTACGCAATTCTTCTCTGGCCGATCTATGAGATTGAAGCGCGCAACATACGTATCTCGTGTCCCACGACCTATGTAGCGTTCTATGTCGTAGTTCTCCTTATCGCGCCGGTCGTGTGGGCTATTCTTTGGAGTTGGTTTCGCAAGACCAAGGCGTTTCAAAAGTTACTTCCACATCCTACAGAGAAGCCGTGGGACTACGTATTTGGTAAGCGGCTACAGTACTGGATTGTAGTAACGTTCAAGGACGGGAAGCGGATAGGAGGGAAATACGATACACAGTCGTTCGCTTCAAGTGGTTCAGCACCGGAACAGCTCTATTTAGAAGAAGCATGGGAAATCAACGCGGCCGGCGGCTTCAACAGAAAGCGGAACACAACCGCCGGTCTGATCGTAATGATGGGTTCCGAAGTAGTTTCTGTTGAATTGTTCACCATGGAACCAGGAGGTACAGATGAGCACAAAGACGCAAGTACCGACAATACCGGTTGAAAAAGGATGGCAGCCTCTCAAGCAACCGCAGCAGTCGCCGACGGATGGTAACCAACAAAACGGCTGGCAACCCGCGAAGACTGTACAAACGCCGGTGAAGCCGCCTCCCAAGAACCCATAGGGAAGTTCACCGGGCCTGCAATGGTGGCCCGCCGCCGCAGGTCCGGTTAACACGCGTGCCAACAATGCGCCATGGACATAATTGACTTAACCAGTTGGGAAGGTTTTGAGAAGACTATTGCCGATTTGTTGAAAGCTCGCGATAGACGCCTGGCTCAATCTGCTGATTTTATGTCGCCCTTACTGTATCGCGGACATGCCGATAGTTCGTGGAAACTCACAACGACACTTGAGCGGCATACTGGCCGTCTTCTATCGCTCAAGGAGTACTACAGAACGATCCTGAGAACAATCCCGCAAGTTGAGACGTTCACGGATGCATCCTGGGCAGTGGAGTCGTATCAAGATTTCGAAAAATGGGTGGAGGGTAGCGGTAGTGAATTTATGGGCCTGCGCGGCAGATTCCCCGCCTACGATTATTTCGTATATCTGCGCCACCACGGCTTCCCATCGCCATTGCTTGATTGGACCAGATCGCCCTATGTTGCCGCCTATTTCGCATTCAGAGAGCCTGAGGCCATTGGAAAGTTCGTATCTATATTCGTCTATGTTGAATATGTCTCAGGTCATAAATCTGGGAGCATCACTGACACTGCGATTTCGGTACTAACGCCTTATGTTCGGAGCCACGAACGGCACTTTCAGCAGCAAAGCCACTACACAATATGCACCGTCATCCGAGATAGCGACCACTGGTACGCGTGCCATGAAGATACATTTGCTCTCGATAAGAAGGATCAAGACAAATTAGTAAAGATAAATATTCCAGTTTCAGAACGGCGCATAGCCTTAGCGCGATTGGAACAATTCAACATTAATGCGTTTTCGCTATTTGGGTCAGAAGAAAGTCTAATGGAAACACTTGCGATGCGTGACATGCTATTTCCGGAAGGACGGTTTTAGGGCGTTTAGTGAGATCGACTACAGGTGAAGTGACCACATAATTAGTCAGATTGTGCAGGGGCAAAAGGCCTTGCCTTTTGCCTTCTCCGCCCACGCAACTGGAAAATTGGGAACGGACTGACACCGTACTTTGTGAGCGGGACTGGAAAAGTTAATCTTGACGATGGCTCGCTTTCAGTGAATTCAGACCGGAGGCAAGCGAAGCAGGACTCCCTTTCGCATGGCTGCCGTCGCAGAAAGTGAGCAGCTAAGCTGATATGCTTTCCAGGTGAAATTTTCAGTTCAGTTTACTTTCCAACGTATCAACGAAAGGAAAACGATGAAGACAATCATTGCAGTGCTCGGCTTCGCGCTGCTGGCCACGCCCGTTCTGGCTGCCACCACCAACCAACAGGAAAAAACCAAAGCTTGCAACGCCGCCGCCGAAAAAAAAGGACTGAAGGGCGACAAGCGCAAGGCGTACGTCAAGGACTGCCTCTCGGCCAAAGCCAAGACAAAGCCGGAAGCCAAGGCGAAGCCGGAAACGAAGGCGCCACGCCCCGCAACCCCCGCTGTTCCCGCGCCCGCCACCACTGCTCCTGCGCAGCCATCTGCGGCAACTCCGGCGACTCCAAGTCCAAATTCTGCTGCCGAGAAGAAGCGGCTCAAATGCGAGGACTTGGCGAGACAGTCCAATGTTTCGCCGTCGAACAAGAAAGAATTCATGGACAAATGTACGGCGGGTTGATTTTTCGTTCTCCACACACTTGAACAACCCCGCTCAGTGCGGGGTTCTTTCTTCGTCTCGCCGCAAGAAACAAGGTCAGTCTGATTTTTTCCGATATCTTGTTCAGGACCCCTTGCTCAGATAAGCGCCCCACGGATCCCAATAGTATTTCTTCCAGCCTTCGGTTACGCCCTCGACGTCGTGATCGGCGACATTGACGTGCATCAGATCGATGCGGCTGCCCGCCGGGTCGGGCCAGAAGGTCAGAATCAAGATGGAGTCGAGGTCCTCCGGCTTCCAATGGAACGCCCGCCAGGACTGCACGATCATTCGTTTGGGTACGGTATGCAGCATACGGCCCAATAGCATGTCACCGAACGCGCGAAACTCGGCCCCCGGCGTGCTGCCGATCGTCACCGGGGCGCCAGTGAATTCCGCGTGCAGGGAGGGATCCAGGTACATGT
>Ga0137438_1000227_pt1 | contig 11051 bp, 11 predicted proteins | sample EasRivERMGT157_2_FD_102327 | JGI IMG/M metagenome (GOLD analysis project Ga0137438, IMG submission 102327) | Soil microbial communities from meander-bound floodplain in the East River, Colorado, USA - East River MetaG ERMGT157_2 | ecosystem: Environmental > Terrestrial > Soil > Floodplain ... | reverse complement strand
GTCGAGCTCCCAGCTCGCGTCGAGGCCGACCCTGAAGACATTGCCCGTGATGGCGCCGCCGGCCACGCCGCGCTAGCTTGTCCGGCATACTGCTCGCGTGACTCGAGCTGCGCTGAGGATGGCGCTGGTGATCGCCGCGCTCGCCGGTTGCGCCGGTTGCGGTGACCGCGATCCGGGCCGCGGCGGCGCGCTCGCGGCGATCCATCAGCGCGGCGAGATCACCTGGGGCGGCGACGTCCAGGGCGGCGAGCCCTATGTCTACGAGGATCCGAGCCGGCCCGATCACGTGATCGGCTTCGAGGTCGACGTCATGGACGCGGTGGCGCACCGGCTCGGGGTGCGGGCGCGCATGGTCCAGTACGCGTGGTCGAACCTGGTGCCGTCGCTGGAGCGCGGCGACTTCGACGTGATCGCCAACGGCCTCGAGGCGACCGCCGAGCGCCGCGAGCGCATCCTCCTGTCCGAGCCGTACTTCGTCTACGCCGAGACCCTCACGGTGCGGACCGACAGCGCCGTGCGCTCGGTGTTCGAGCTCGCCGGCAAGCGGGTCGGCACGCTCAACCAGACCTACGCGCACGACATCCTGCGCATGCTGTACGGCGACGCCGCCAAGGTCTACGAGGGCAACGAGGAGCCGTACCGGGATCTCGAGCTGGGCCGCACCGACGCGGTGCTGCTCGACAACATCATCGCGGATCGCTACGGCTGCATCGCGTCGCACCCGACGCTCAAGTGTGTTCCCTACGACGTCGCGCGGGGCACCTACGTGATCGGCGTCCGCAAGGCCGATCCGGACTTGAAGCAAGCGATCGACGGCGCGCTCGCGGCGATGCGGGCCGACGGCGAGCTCGAGCGGATCCTGCGCAAGGCCGGCCTTTGGGACGCGCGCCAGCTCGAGGCCGCGCCGGCGGAGGGCCAGGCGCTCAGGTCGCGGACGCTCGACGGCGAGATGGTGCTCCAGTTCGTCGCCGCGGCGTGGGTGACGCTCAAGCTGACGGTGCTGGCGTTCCTGCTCGCGATCCCGCTCGGCGTCGGGCTCGCGGTCGCCCGGGTCTACGGCTCGGCGCCGGTGCGCGGCGCGGCGCGGCTCTACATCGAGGTGTTCCGCGGCACCCCGGTGCTGCTCCAGCTGTTCGTGCTGTACTACGGCGTCGCGTCGCTGGTGAACCTCGGGCCGGTCGAGGCCGCGGTGCTCGGCCTGGGCCTCAACTACGGCGCCTACGAGGCCGAGGTCTATCGCGGCGCGCTGCTCGCGATCCCGCGCGGCCAGAGCGAGGCGTCGCGCGCCCTCGGCCTGGGGCCGGCGCAGACCCTGTGGCACGTGTTGTTGCCCCAGGCGCTGCGGCTCGCGCTGCCGCCGATGACCAACGACTTCGTGTCGCTGCTCAAGGACTCGTCGCTGGTCAGCGTGATCACGGTGATCGAGCTGACCAAGCGGATGACGATCGCCGCGGTCGACATGCGCGGCTGGCTGATCCCCGGCGTCCTGTGCGCCGCGCTCTACCTCGCGCTCAGCGTCCCGCTGTCGGAGCTGGCGCGCCGGCTCGAGAGGAGGCTTGCGCGTGATCAGCGTCCGCTCGCTCTGTAAGCGCCACGGCGACCGCGAGGTGCTCGTCGGGGTCACCGCGACGGTCGCCAGGGGCGAGACCATCGCGATCGTCGGGCCGTCGGGCGGCGGCAAGTCGACGCTGCTGCGCTGCCTCAACTACCTCGAGCGGTTCGACGCCGGCGAGGTCGAGATCGCCGGGATCGCGCTCGGCCCGGGCATGGCGAACGGCGATCCGGCGCTGCGCCGGCTGCGCACCCGGGTCGGCATGGTGTTCCAGCAGTTCAACCTGTTCCCGCACCTGACGGCGGAGGCCAACATCACGCTCGCGCCGCGCGTGGTGAAGCGCCTGCCGGCCGGCGCGGCCGCCGCCCGGGCCCGCGAGCTGCTCGCGCAGGTCGGCCTCGCGGATCGCGCCGGGGCGTACCCGCACGAGCTGTCGGGCGGCCAGCAGCAGCGCGTCGCGATCGCCCGCGCGCTGGCGCAGGACCCCGACGTGATGCTGTTCGACGAGCCGACCAGCGCGCTCGATCCGGAGATGCGCGACGACGTGATGGAGGTGATCCGCGGCCTCGGAAGGGGTGGCATGACCATGCTGGTCGTCACCCACGAGATGCAGTTCGCGCAGGACATCGCGTCGCGCGTCTGGGTCATCGATCGCGGGACGATCGCCGAGGACGGGCCGCCGTCGCGGGTGGTCGACGCGCCCCAGACCGCGGTCGCCCGCGAGTTCTTCAGCCGGCTGCGCCGCTCGTGACCGTGACCGTCAGTCGAACAGGCGGCCCTGGCCGCCGGGTTCGGGGGCCTCGGGCGCGATGCACTGCGGATCGTCGTGGTCGGCCTTGTTGACCCAGGTCGAGACCGGCTCGCGCTGCCAGTCGCCGCCGGACGGGTGGCCGAGCAGCGCGCGGGCGGCGTCGCCGTCGACCGCCGGGTCGAGCCAGGCGGCGTAGTCGGTCGGCGCGAGCACGATCGGCATCCGGTCGTGGATCGGCTGCACCAGGTCGTTCGCCCTGGCGGTGATGATCGTGAAGCTGTGCAGCTCGTTGCCCTGATCGTCGTGCGACCGCGCCCACAGGCCGGCGAACGCCGCGAGGTGGCCCGAGCGCGGATGGAAGTAGAACGGCCGCGGCGGGGCCTTCTTGCCGGCCGCCCGCGCGTCGTGGGCCGCCTTGACCCACTCGAAGAACCCGTCCATCGGCACCAGGCAGCGCTTGCGCTGGAGCGCGTCGCGGAAGAACTGCTTGGCGTGGAGCGACTCGACCCGCGCGTTGATCATGAGCGGCGGCTTCTTGCCAGCGAGGTCGGCCCAGAACGGCACGAGCCCCCAGCGCATCAGCTCGATCGTCCGCGTGCCGCCGCGCTGCGTGAGGACCGGCGCCGGCTGGGTCGGCGCGACGTTGAACCGCGGCTTCCACCACTCGTCGTGAGCCACCGAGGCCTCGAGCACGGCCTCGAGATCCTCGACGATCTTGTCGTGCCGGGTCAGCGTGTAGCGGCCGCACATGCAGGCGAAGTATTCACCAGAACGGCGCTCGCCGCAGCCCAGGCCCATTCAACAAACACCGCCGGCCGGCGTCGATCGAGGCCAGGCGTCGGCGCAGCACCGGTTGCCGAGTTCACCGTGCTCGGAGCAACTTCGCAGACACGAGGATGAGAGCGTGTGCGTTGTGGGTGCCGCGTTGTGACGGCCAGAGCGAATGCGCGTTGCGCGCCAGGTTGACGAAGCCGTTCGCTTCGAGGCGCGTGAAGCTTGCGCCGACGTCGTAGTCGGCCTTGTTCCGCTGCTCCTGCAGGTCGACGAAGGCGTCGCAGACGAGCGTCAGCTCCGGCGAGATCGGAGCATCGACGTGTACACGTAACCAATGGGCCTGGGTTGGCTTTCGAGAGATGTCCCCGAGCGCCGCAGCGGCAGCCCGCACGGCCTGATGGTCGAAGCTGCGTGCGACGGACGGCAACAGACGCGAGCCGCCAACAAGGAACCTCGAAGCGTCTTCGACGATCAAGTGGAACAGCGAGTAGTACGCACTCGAGATGGCGCGGCGCAGCGATGCCTGTTTGGGCCTTCCCCGTTCACGGCCAGCAAGATGGTCTGCTTGGTCGAGGAGATCAGCGGCAAGGGTCACGCGATCTTGCGCTTCTGGCGTGGGAGCTCGGACTCGGCGACAAAGCTCACCGACGCAAACATCGGCACGTTCAGCTGGGCGGCACGATTGCGCAGGGCGGTCGAGATGTTCTGGATCCGCTTGCCGAACACGTCCGACGTCGCGGTCATCGTGGGGTCATCTTTGAGGACCACGCGGAAGTAGAGCCATTCCTCGCCAAGCGAGTTCAGGGCAATCTCGGCGAGGATGCGGACCACACCCTTGTCGATCTGAGGAAGCGGCTTGGTCAGCTTCTTCTCGAGCGCCTTGTCCAGGACGAAACTCACCACGGAATTCTAGCAGATCGGCGACGAGCGGCGTGGGGGATGACGCGACGAGCCTCGGCCGCCGACTGGCACCGAAGCTACGACAGGCGCATGAGGCAGACCTGGAGGTAGCGGTCGTGGGGCTGCGCCGCGAGCGTCGGGTACTCGGGAGGCAGGCCGCCTTGCTCGAGGACCGCGCCGGTGCGCTGGGCCGCGCGCAGGCCCTTGTGCGCGAGCTTGGCGAGCGAGCCGAGCTCGTGGGTGTTGGCCGCGAGCCACAAGAGGCCGTCGGGTGGGATCACGGCGGCCGCCTTGGCGATCAGGTCGGGGTAGTCGCGATCGAGGGTCCACGGCGCGCCGCGCGCCGTCGAGAACGTCGGCGGATCGATCAGCACGACGTCGTAGCGCTCCTTGTCTCGGACGGCGCGCGCGAGGAACCGGACCGCGTCGCCGGTCTCGAACCGCCAGCGCTTGGCGTCGGCGAGGCCGCTGCGCGCGAAGTTGCCGGCGGCCCAGGCCTGGACGCCCGTCGAGGTGTCGACCGAGGTGACCGCTGCGGCGCCCGCCCGCGCGCACGCGACGCTGAGCGCGCCGGTGTACGAGAACAGGTTGAGCACGCGGGCGCCGGACACGAAGCGCGCGAGGCCGCGGCGGTGCTCGCGCATGTCGGTGAACAGCCCGTGGTTGAGCCCGCCGAGCGGGTGGACCTCGAACGGGACGCCGTGCTCGGTGACGATCAGCTGATCGGCGGGCTGGGCGCCCACGATGTCCTGCGGGGCGTTGTCGGCGCCGCCGCGCGCGCGCAGCTTGACCACGGCGCCGCGCAGCTGGGCGAACCCGACGATCGCCTCGGCGAGCTGCTTGCCGAGCGCGCGCAGCCCCGCGCCGTAGGCGTAGACCACCGCGGTGGAGCCGAGCACGTCGCACGCGAACCCGGGCAGGCCGTCGCCCGCGCCGTGGACGATCCGGTAGGCGTGGTCGGGGCCGGGCAGGCCGAGCGCCTTGCGCCAGCGCAGCGCGCGCTCGACGCGCCAGCCGAGCAGCGCGCCGTCGATCCGGGCGAACCCGTCGGCGGGGCTCGCGAGCATGCGGAGCCGGGCGTTGTCCGGATCGGCGATCGCGAGCCCGAGCTCGTCGCCGAGCTGATCGACCAGCTGCACGTGCTCGCCGGCGGTCAGCTCGGCGGCCAGCTTCGTGGTGTCGATGTCGCGACCGCCGGCGGTGACGAACGCCGCGGCCGGGCCCGGGAGGGCGATCGACTTCATGGCGCGGACCTTACTCGTCGCGCTTGCGCGGCCGCGCGATGCCGTACTCGTCGAGCCGGTTGATCAGCGTCCGGCGCGAGATCCCGAGCATCTCGGCGGCTCGGGTCTGGTTGCCGGCGCAGCGGTCGAGCGCCTCGAGGATGCGCTGCTTCTCGAGCTCGGCGACCGTGGCGCGCACCTGGGTCGGCATGTCGGCGGCGGTCGGCGCGGTGACGCCGAACGGCGGCGGGATGGTCGCGTGGCGCCGCGTCCGCTGGTCGAGCGGGCGCTTGGCCGGATCGTCGATCGTGGTGAGGTGGTGGCGCTCGATCAGCGCGCCGGTCGCGAGCAGCACCGCGCGCTCGCAGGCGTTGCGCAGCTCGCGGATGTTGCCGGGCCAGTCGTGCGCGGTCAGCCACTGCTTGGCGTCCTCGGAGAACGTGAACGACCGGCCGAGCGGCGCCGACGCCGACGCCACGAACTGCTCGGCCAGCGGCAGCACCTCGTCGTTGCGCTCGCGCAGCGGCGGGATCGAGAACGTCGCGCCGGCGAGCCGGAAGTACAGGTCGCGGCGGAACCGGCCGGCCTCGACCTCGGCCGACAGGTCCTTGGAGGTCGACGCGACGTAGCGCACGTCGATCGGGCGCGGCCGCGCCGCGTTGACCCGGCGGACCGCGGCGTCCTCGATCACGCGCAATAGCTTCTGCTGCAGCGCGCTGGGCAGCTGATCGACATCGGACAGGAACGCGGTGCCGCCGTCGGCGAGCTCGAGCATGCCGGGCTTGTTCGCCGACTCGCTGCCGAACAGCTCGGCCTCGAGCAGCGGCTCGCTGATCGCGCTGCAGTTGATCCGGACGAACGACGCCGGCCGGCGCGGCGACATCTCGTGGATCCGCTCGGCGAACCGCTCCTTGCCGACGCCGGTCTCGCCGACGACCAGCAAGCTGAGCCGGCCGACCGCGATCCGCGACGCCGACTGCTCGAGCGCGGCGAGCAGGCTCGACTTGGTCGTGGTCTCGCGGCGCGAGCCGGCGCGGGTCTGCACCATCAGGGTGACCGCGCCGACCAGGAACGGCACGCCGATCGTGAGCCCGACCGGGCGGGCCGGCGGCAGCTTGACGCTGTCGACGAACGTGCCGTTCGAGCTGCCGACGTCCTCGATCTCGAGGTCGGTTGCGACCATGAGGTTGGCGTGGTGGCGCGACACCGAGCCGGAGTCGATCACGACGTCGCACTTGCTGGCGCGGCCGATCGTGAGGGTCCCGCTGCCGGGCAGCGGGATGACCTGGAGCGCGGCGCCGTCGATCACGAGCAGCACGCGGTCGCCAAACGGCGCCTGGCGATCGATCTGCTCGGTCGTCGTACCAGGTTCGTCGTCGATCACCTCGCTAGCGTACGCGGAGCCACGGCTGTTTAGCAACTCACCCCATCGGCAGGTCGCACGGCCGGCCGGGCCGGGGCCGGGCGCCCCGAACCATCGCGCAACAAGTTGCGCCGGCTACTCGAGCGGCAGCTCGCGGAGGTCGTCGGCGGCGGGCTCCAGCCGCTCGCGCTCGATCGCGCGGACGCAGCTGTTCCAGCGCAGCACCGCGTCGACGTTGCCCGGCGGTCGCAGCGCCTCGGCGCGCTCGTACCACTCCATCGCGTGGCGGAACCCGTCGTACGCCGCCGAGCGCACGGCGTTCTTGCGATGCAGGAACGCGCGGGTCTCGCGCTCGTAGACCACGCCTGTGTAGTAGGCGCGCTCGTACTCGTCGGCCAGCTCGGCGATGTAGGCGCGAGCCTCACGCGCGGCGTGCGCCGCACCGCCGGCGCCGAACTGATCGGTGAGCGACAGGATCAGCGAGCGCAGCGCGTCCTGGTTGCCGGCGTCGACCGCCAGCACGTCGTGGCAGATACTCTCGGCCTGGACCGGATCGTTGAGCAGCCGGTAGCGCTCGGCCTTGTCCAGCGCCTGGGGGATGCCCTCGACGTCGATCCGCTTGAGCTGGAACCGGCTCACGCGCGGATCATCGCACGGCGCGCTGCCGCGGTCACGCGGTGCCCTTGCTGCCCGGCGCAGCGCTCGCCGCTGCCGGCGCGGCCTCGCCCGCCTCCTCGGCGCGGGTCTTGGTGCGCGCGCGGATGCCGAGCAGCTTGCGGCCGATGATCGCGACCGGATCGTAGAACCGATCGACCACGCGCTCCTTGAGCGGGATGATGCCGTTGTCGGTGATCCCGATGTGCTCGGGGCACACCTCGGTGCAGCACCGGGTGATGTTGCACTGGCCGGACCCGAACTCCTTGCGGATCTCGGGGACGCGATCATCGGTGTCGAGCGGGTGCATCTCGAGGCTCGCGAGCCGGATCATGAAGCGCGGTCCGACGAACGCGCCGCGCGTGGGCTCGCCGGCCTTCGCGCGCTGGGCCGGCTTGTCGCGATCGCGCAGCACGTGGCAGACGTCCTGGCACAGGTAGCACTCGATGCACTTGCGGAACTCCTGCACGCGGTCGACGTCCTCCTGGTACATGCGGTACGTACCGTCGGCGTCGCGCGGCCTGGGCTTGAACTTCGGGATCCGCTTGTTCTGCTCGTAGTTCCACGAGACGTCGGTGACGAGGTCCTTCATCACCGGGAACGTCTTGAGCGGCTGGCAGGTGATGGTCTCGACGTCGCTGAAGCTGTTCATCCGCGTCATGCACGCGAGCCGCGGCTTGCCGTTGATCTCCATCGAGCACGAGCCGCACTTGCCGGCCTTGCAGTTCCAGCGCAGCGCGAGGTCGTTGGCCTGGTGAGCCTGGATCCGGTGCAGGACGTCGAGCACGACCATGCCGGGATCGACCTCGACGTCGAACTGCTTGAAGTCGCCGCCCTTGGTGTCGCCGCGCCAGACCTTGAAGACTCGCTTTGCCATCGGGGTGTAACTCCTTACTTGACGTCACTTGACGTCGGCGCCGACCTTGCCGGACTCGAGATCTTCGATCTTGGCGTTGGCGATCGCGACGAGGTGCGCCGGGCCCTCGGGCTTGGGGCGCTTCTCGACCGCCATGGCGCCGTCGGCGCCCTTCTTGATGATCACGTTGTACTTGACCCACTCGGGGCTCTCGCCCGGGTGATCGAGCCGGGTGTGCGCGCCGCGGCTCTCCTCGCGCATCAACGCCGCGCGGGTGACCGCCTCCGAGGTGACGAGCAGCGAGCGCATCGCCAGCGCCTCGTGCCAGCCGGGGTTATACTGGCTCGCGCCGGGCGCCTTCATCGTGCGCGCCTCGTCCTTGAGCGCCTCGAGCTCGGTGATCGCCGTCTCGAGCTCGTCCTTCTGGCGGACGATCCCGACGCCCTTGCTCATCACGCCCTCGAGCTTGCCGTGCAGGATGTACGGGTTGGTGCCGGTCTCGCGGTTCAAGATCTCGGTCGCGCGGCGGATCGCCGCGGCGATCTGCTCGTCGGACGGCCTGGGCGTTGCCCCGAGCTTGCCGACGTACTGCTTGGCGCCGTCGCCGGCGAGCTTGCCGAACACGATCAGGTCGGACAGCGAGTTGCCGCCGAGCCGGTTGGCGCCGTGCAGGCCGGCGGCGCACTCGCCGCACGCGAACAGCCCCGGCACCGTGGTCTCCTGGGTGTCGGCGTCGACCCGGACGCCGCCCATGAAGTAGTGCAGCGTCGGGCCGACCTCCATCGGCTCCCTGGTGATGTCGACCTCGGCCAGCTCCTTGAACTGGTGGTACATCGACGGCAGCTTGCGGCGGATGAAGTCCGCCGGGCGGCGCGACGCGATGTCGAGGAACACCCCGCCGTGCGGCGAGCCGCGCCCGGCCTTGACCTCGGCGGTGATCGCGCGGGCGACCTCGTCGCGGGTGAGCAGCTCGGGCGGCCGGCGCGCGTTCTTGTCGCCCTCGAGCCAGCGCTGGGCCTCCTCGACGGTGGCGGCGGTCTCCGGCGCGAAGCGCTCGGAGATGTAGTTGAACATGAACCGCTCGCCCTTGTTGTTCTTGAGGATCCCGCCGTCGCCGCGCACGCCCTCGGTCACCAGGATGCCGCGCACCGACAGCGGCCACACCATGCCGGTCGGGTGGAACTGGGTGAACTCGAGATCCATCAGCTCGGCGCCGGCGTCGTACGCCATCGCGATGCCGTCGCCGGTGTACTCCCACGAGTTCGACGTCACCGGCCACGCCTTGCCGCCGCCGCCGGTCGCCAGGATCGCCGCCTTGCAGCGGAACACCACGAACCGCCCGGTCTCGCGGCGGTACGCGAGCACGCCCGCGATTCTGCCGTCTTGGTCGCCGTCCTTGAGCAGCTCGAGCGCGGTGACCTCCATGTGGAAGTCGATGCCCTGATGCACGCCGTGATCCTGCAGCGAGCGGATCAGCTCGAGGCCGGTGCGATCGCCGACGTGGGCGAGCCGCGGGTAGCGATGGCCGCCGAAGTTGCGCTGCGAGATCAGGCCCTCCTTGGTGCGGTCGAACACCGCGCCCCACTCCTCGAGCTCGCGGACGCGATCGGGCGCCTGCTTGGCGTGGAGCTCGGCCATGCGCCAGACGTTCAGGAACTTGCCGCCGCGCATCGTGTCGCGGAAGTGCACCTTCCAGTTGTCGCGCGGGTCGACGTTGCCCATCGCGGCGGCCATCCCACCCTCGGCCATCACGGTGTGGGCCTTGCCGAGCAAGCTCTTGGAGATGACGCCGGTGTTGAGCCCGAGCGCGCTGCACTCGATCGCGGCGCGCAGGCCGGCGCCGCCGGCGCCGATGACCATCACGTCATGATCGATGGTCTGGATCTCGCTTACATCGAGCATTCGTAGTCACCAGGTGTTGAAGTCGTGGATGCAATGCATCGACAGCAAGCGCACGTAGAGATCGGTGACCATGACCCACGCCAGGCTCAGCCACGCGAACTGCATGTGGCGCATGTTGAACCAGGTCGCCCGCTTCCAGGTGCCGAGCGCGAGCGACGGCTTGCCGCAGTCCGACATGCAGTCCTTGCGGCCGCCGATCATGTGGCGGAACGAGTGGCAGCCGAACGTGTAGCTCGCGATCAAAACGACGTTGATCGTCATGATGATGCTGCCGACGCCGATCCCCGGCTTGCCGTCGCGGAAGAACGACTCGACGGCGTCCTTGCCGAGCAGCACGATGAAGATCAGCGCGAAGTACATCGCGTAGCGGTGCAGGTTCTGGAACACCAGGATCGCGGTCTCGCCGCGATACTCGCGGCGGCCGGCGAGCGGGCCGACCGCGCAGCCCGGCGGCGAGCCGGCGAACGACCGGTAGTACGCCTTGCGGTAGTAGTAACAGGTGAACCGGAAGCTGCCGGGGAACACGAGGATCAGGACCGCCGGTGACAGCGGAATGAACCCCGGCCACCAGCTCGGGAAGTACCCGAACCACGCGTGGGCCACGGGCGCGCTGCCCGCGATCATTCCATCGGGCGTGGTGAACAGCACCGGCGAGTAGAACGGCGAGAGGTACGGATCGAAGTAGTAGTGGTTGCCCTGGAGCGCCGCCCACGTGGTGTAGACGACGAACGTCATGAACACCAGGAACGTGATCGCCGGGCCGCTCCGCCAGTCGTCGGTCCGCGTCGTCTTGCCGAAGCCTTCGGCGTGCCCACCAATCACGGGCAGACCAATCACGGGCAGGTGTACGGCCATGTCGCGGCGGACTATAGGGAAATGACCAGGGCCCTGCAAGATCGCGGGGCTGCAATGCCGACCTTCAGTCCAGCGTATGACCCTTCGACGGCCCGGCCGCCGGTGCGTGAACCGCCTGCATCTCGGCGCTGACCCGCTGTGGGTTCATCTGTTGCGCCTTCAGCACCACGTGCGACGTCATGTTCACGATCTCCTCGACCGTCGCGTCGTTCTGCATCGCG
>Ga0137438_1000226_pt1 | contig 11061 bp, 9 predicted proteins | sample EasRivERMGT157_2_FD_102327 | JGI IMG/M metagenome (GOLD analysis project Ga0137438, IMG submission 102327) | Soil microbial communities from meander-bound floodplain in the East River, Colorado, USA - East River MetaG ERMGT157_2 | ecosystem: Environmental > Terrestrial > Soil > Floodplain ... | reverse complement strand
GCCGTCGGTGCCGGTGCCGGTGCCACCGCTGCCCGCCGTCCATTTGACGTGCAGTACCGTGTCACCAGGAGTCACCGACACGCCGGCCGGCGTCGGCGGCACTCCGAGATCGATCTTTATGGGGCCCGATGCCGCGTTCACGACCTGGGCGGCGGCGGACGGTGGATTGTAGTTCACGCAAAGGAAAGCTTGCGTCACTGCTGCGGTACAGCTCACGCTGACCTGAGTGAGCCGCGTCTGGATCGTCGCTGTGTCCACGTAGCTCTGGGTTGCTGTGGTCGCCGCGAGACCCGTCACGATCGGTTGTGAGTGCACCGTCTGGGTGCTACTGGTCGCGGCAGGGCACGCTGTACTCGAGCTGATGACGTCGGCAATCCAGATGTCGTATGTCCCGCCGCCGGCGAAGCTCGAGACGTTCCAGTAGAAGGTTAGCGTGTCGGCGGTCGTACCGTTGCACTCGACGATGTTGATGAACGGCGGATTCTCGTTCGAGTCAGCAGATTCGACGAACGTGATGGCCCCTGCCGCGGGATTCGTCTGCGCGACGACGAGCGACGGCGCAAGGAGCAGGGCCGCTTGAGCGGCTAAGGCGGCGAGGCGCTGTGCCATGGCGGCCCATCCTGCAACGAGAGGGCCACCCGGGCAAGCGGACAAACGGCGGCCCCATCTCGGTTTTCCGACGGGGTGGAAGAACGGTCTGCCGCCGCTGGAGACTTTTTGTCCAAAGCCGCCGTGGGGGCGCCAGGCTCCCTGCCAAATTGTCAGCGGGCTGGGAGGTGCTTCTCGGCGAGCAGCCTCGCGATCCCGAGCGCAGTCGTGGCCGCGCCCCTGTGCAGGTTGTCGCCGGTGACGAAGAGATCGAGACCGTTCTCCTGCGAGTCGTCCTCGCGGATGCGGCCGACCAGGACAGCGTCGTCATGCACCGAGAGCATGGGCATCGGGTAGATGCCCTCCGCCGGCGCGTCCAGCACCTTCACGCCAGGCGCCTTCCGGAGCAGCTCCCGGGCCTCGGCGGCGGAGAGCTTGCGGCGCAAGCGCACGTTCACCGCCTGCGAATGCCCGTAGAAGATGGGCACCCGGACCGCGGTCGCGGTGAGGCGCAAGGAGGAGCCGAGGAGGCGCCGCGTCTCGGCGACGATCGCGCGCTCTTCCTCGCTGGCGCCGGCCGGATCGAACGGGCCGATCTGCGGCACCACGTTGAACGCGATCCGGTGCGGGAGCGCCGTCGGCTGCGGCGGCTCCTGGAAGGCGAGCATGGCGCGCATCTCGGCCTCGAGCTCTTCGATGCCCTTCTGCCCACCGCCCGAGACCGACTCGAGGGTCGTCACCGAGGCGCGCTCGACGCCGGCCGCCCGGTGCAGCGGCGCGAGCACGAGCGCGAGCATCGTCGCCGCCGGACCCGGGGTGGCGACGATCCCGCGCTTCCCGAACGCAGCCAGTGCCTCCGGGTTCACCTCGGGCAGGACCAGCGGCACGCCGGGGTCGGCGCGGAAGGCGGGCGAGAGGTCAACGACCGCACAGCCACCGGCTCGCGCCTTCTCGGCCCATGCGCGGGAGACGCCGGCGCCCGCGGCGAAGAAGACGAGGTCGCGACCCTGGAAGGCGCCTTCGGTGAGGGCCTCCACGCGCCGCGCCTCGCCCCGGAACTCGACGTCGCTGCCCGCGCTCCGCTCGCTCGCGATGAACCGCACGGGGCCGAGCGGCAGGTCCAGGTCCTCGAGCGCCTGGACCATGGCCTTGCCCACGGCGCCAGTGGCGCCGATGACCGCCAGGTTCAGGGGCCGCGCTGGCATCACTTGGCCTCGATGTACCCTTCGGCGGTGAGCAGCTCGGCCGTGAGGACCGCGCCGCCGGCGGCGCCGCGGACCGTGTTGTGCGAGAGGCACACGAACCGGTAGTCGAAGATCGCGTCGGGGCGTAGCCGGCCGATGGTGATGCCCATGCCATTGCCGGCATCGCGGTCGAGGCGTGTCTGCGGGCGCGCGTCCTCCTCGAAGTAGGTGAGGAAGGGCTTGGGCGCGCTGGGCAGCCCGAGCTTCTGCGGCTTGCCCTCGAAGGAGCGCCACAGCTCCAGCACCTCCTCCTTGGCCGGCTTCCGCTCGAAGGTGGCGAAGACGGCGGCGAGGTGGCCGTCGGTGGCGGGGACGCGGATGCACTGGGCGGTGAAGACCGGCTCGGTCGCGTTCACGATCTTGCCGTCCCTCATCTGGCCCCAGATCTTGAGCGGCTCCTTCTCGCTCTTCTCCTCCTCGCCCTTGATGAACGGGATCACGTTGTCGAGCATCTCGGGCCAGCTCTCGAAGGTCTTGCCGGCGCCGGAGATGGCCTGGTAGGTGGCCACCGCGACCTTCTTCGGCCCGAACTTCATGAGGGGGTGGAGCGCCGGGACGTAGCTCTGGATCGAGCAGTTCGGCTTCACGGCGATGAAGCCGCGCTTCGTGCCGAGCCGGCGGCGCTGCGCCTCGACGATGGCGACGTGCTCCGGGTTCACCTCGGGCACCATCATGGGGACGTCGGGGGTCGCGCGGTGGGCGCTGTTGTTCGAGACGACCGGCGTCTCGGCGCGGGCGTACTCCTCCTCGAGCTTGGCCGTCTCTTCCTTCGACATGTCCACGGCGCAGAAGACGAAGTCCACCTCGGCGGAGATGCGCTTCACGTCGGACGCGTTGCCGACGGTGAGGCCGGCCATCGCGGCGGGGATGGGCGTCTTGAGCGCCCAGCGTCCGGCGACGGCGTCGGCGTAGCGCTTGCCGGCCGAGCTCTGGCTGGCGCCGAGGAGCGCCACCTCGTACCAGGGGTGGTTCTCGAGCAACGACAGGAACCTCTGGCCGACCATGCCAGTGGCCCCGAGGACTCCGACCTTCAGCTTCTTCGACATTCTTCCTCCGTGACGTGCCCCTGCGGGCAAGACGCGAAGGATACCACCGCCTACCGGCGCTCGTCACGGCCCAGCAGATCGCGCAGCGCCGGCTCGAGCTCGGGATAGCGGAAGCGGTACCCGAGGTCGGTCGCTTTCTTCGGGAGCACGCGCTGCCCCGTCGCGATCGCGGACGAGAGCTCGCCGAACAGGAGCCGGAGCGCGAGCTCCGGGACGGGGAGCGCGCTCGGGCGCCGCAGCACGCGTCCGATGGCCCGCGCCAGGTCGCGGTTCGTCACGGGATTCGGCGCCGTGGCGTTGAGCGGTCCCGAGACAGTCGGGGTCTCGAGCGCCCACAGGATCAAGCCCAGCTCGTCGGCGAGGTGGATCCAGGACTGCCAGAACTCGCCCCTGCCGATGGGGCCGCCCGCGAAGAAGCGGAACGGCAGGAGCATCCGCGGCAGCGCGCCCCCTTGACGCGTGAGCACCAGGCCGGTGCGAACGGTGACGACCCGGGCGCGCGACGCCGCGCCGAGGGCGGCCGCCTCCCATTCCTTGCAGACTCTGGCCAGGAAGTCGCCGCCCGGGTGCGCCGCCTCGTCGAGCGGCTCGTCGCCCCGGGGGCCGTAGTAGCCGACGGCGCTCCCCGAGACGAGGATGCTCGGTCCGCTCCCGGCCACCACCTCCGCCACGCGCCGCGTGGACTCGACGCGGCTGTCCTGGATGCGACGCTTGCGCTCGCTCGTCCAGCGCCCCGCCGCGACCGGCTCGCCGGCCAGGTGCACGCAGGCGTCGCACGCCGCCAGCGCCTCCTGCCAGGCCCCGACGGCCGCGGGATCACCCTGCACCGATCGTGCGCCCGCGGGCAGTCCCCTGGGAGACGCGGAGCGCGAGAGCGCCGTGACGCGGTGCCCGGCCGCGACGAGCGCGCCGCAGACGGCACTTCCGATGAGGCCCGTCGCGCCGGTGACGAAGACGTGCATGCCCCCCCCTACTCGAGTATCCGCGACGCCGCCTCCGCTCCCGGGACGTCCCGCATGAACCACACGAGGAGCACGAGGGCCGCGGCCAGGCCCGTGTAGGCGAGTCCCCAGCGCAGGAGCTGTCCGGGCGTGAGCGGCGTCGCGTGGGCCGCCTTCTCCTGCCTCTCGAGGGTGCGGAGGAAGACGCCCTCGTCCGGCAGGCCCGTGCTGGGCCCCACCACGGCGCGCAGATACAGCCAGTGTGGCGCGGCGAAGCGGGCCGGCTCGGGCAAGAGCCGCAGCGCCCGGACGCCGTGGCGCAGCTGGGCCTCGCCCAAAAGCTCCATGGCTCCCAGCGCGGCCACCAGCCAGATGAGCGAGAAGCCGAGCGTCGTCGCGAGGGCGACCGCCCCGGCCAGCCCCAGCGCGGAGAGCGCGAGGCCCAGCCCTGACGAGTACGAGTACGCGAAGGCCTGCATGACCCGCCCGCCGTCGAGCGGCGAGATGGGGAGCATGTTGAACAGGTTGATGAGCGCCCACCAGGCCGCGATGGTCGCCCACATCGGATCGCGGGTCCACCACCACAGGGCGGCGGGCGCGAGCGCCAGGAGCGAGCCCCAGAGCGGCCCGTTCAACGCCACGTACGCCTGCTGTCGCCGCGACGTGAAGGCGTCCTCGGTCACGGCCAGCGCGCCGAGGAACGGGACGAAGTACATGCCGCGCACCTTCATGCCCGTGCGGCGCATGGCGTGGACGTGGCCGTACTCGTGGACGAAGAGCTGGACCATGATGGCGAGCGCGAACTTCCAGGAGAAGAGGAGCGAGTAGGTGGCGGCGGAGGCGACGGCCCAGCCCACGTTGGCGGTCTTCACCGCCTTGAGCGTCCCCGCGCCCAGCTTCCCGAGCGAGCCGACGACCTTGGAGCCGAGCTTGGCGAAGACGCCCCACAGCCCGATGCGCGAACCGCGCGCCCGCGGCGCCGTGCCGCGGGAGGTGACCTCGACGTCCGCCTGCGCCGCCGGCCGCGGCGGCGCCTGCAGCGACTCGGGGAAGACGTGCCAGGCTGGAACCCGCTGGACGATGACGGCGAGGAGGAGAGGCGCCTCGCGCAGCTCGAGCACCTCCACCGGGTGGCCGTCGGCGCCCTGGACCGACCGGCAGGGAAGTCCGTGCGCCCCGTAGGCAAAGGCGAAGCTACGGCCGAGAGCGTCGGCGAAGATCGCGTAGCGCTGCGCCGCGCCGTCCGAGCGCTGCGCGAGGCCGAAGCCGAGGCGTACCCCGCTCCAGGGCGCGTCGACGAGCGCCGGGCCGCCGAGCACGCGCAGCCCGCGTTCGTCGGCAACGACCCGGAGCGCCCTCGCATGGAGCCCGGCGACCGCGACGGCAGCGGCGACGGCGCCGAACAGGAGTCCGACGAGGACCGGTATGCCGACGAGCAAGCCCACGACCGCGCCGGCAGCGCCGCCCAGGATGAGCGGGCCACCCAGGCGGCGCATGGGAGGGCGAAAGGTGGCAGGTTCCATGCGGTAGCGATCCTCTGTCGAGGCCTCGGACCTCAGGCTTCAGGCCTCAGGCAAAGCTCCAGCGAGGGGAAGTGTAGCCTGGATCGTGCAGCCCGCACCTTCGCCTCGCACCCAAAGCCGAGACTGGAGGCAATGCCAGTCAGTTAGCGCTGGCTCCAGGCTACGGACTACAGGATTCAGGAAGAGGACGACCGCGAGTTTTGGGCTTCTCCTGAAGCCCGAGGCCTGAGGCCCGAAGCCCAGGGCGCTAAGTGAGCAGCATTGCGCCTCATCCCGGCTTCGTCGCCCCCGCCCCGAGGCCGTGCGGAAACTTGATCTCGGCCTCGCTCGCCCGGACATAGTGGGGCTCGAGCGCGAAGAGCTTGGCGGCATCGTACTTCGCGCCGTCGAGCTCGGCCGCGCACAGGCGCGCCACCGCCAGCGCGGGCGGCCGCTCCACTTCCGTCGTGAGGACGGGGAAGGCGGCGAGCGCTTCGCGGTAGGCACCGAGACCGTCGCCGAAGGCCATCGGGCGGAGCCGCGCAGCCTCGAACGCCGCCGCACGCGCGGCGAGGAGCGCGGGCGCCAGCGCCGCCTCGGGCGCCACCGCCTCCACGCGAGCGCCCCGGCGCCGGTAGAACCCCGCGTAGATCTCCCCCTTCTTCGCGTCGAGGAGCGGGACGAGCACGGCGTCCTCGCCCGCGACCGGCGCCGCCGCCAGGGCCATGGCGGCGAGGCTCGAGGCGCCGGCGATGGGCCGCCGGTTCGCGTAGGCGAGCCCCTTCCACGTGGCGAGCCCGATGCGCAGGCCCGTGAACGACCCCGGGCCCAGGCCGATGGCGTAACCCTCCACGTCCGCGAGCTTCGCGCCGACCGCGACGAGGAGATCGGAGAGCGCCCCTGGAAGCCGGCCTCCGTGCCCTCCGGTCGGCCCCTGCGGACCAGGCTTCGCAGCAGCACGCTCGGTGCGCTCGCCGACGAGGCGCACCTCGCCGCGCTCGATCTCGCAGAGCGCGCAGGAGAGGGTCAGGGTGGAGGTGTCGAGAGCCGCGATGAGCATGGGTGCCGAGAACTGCTTCCGCGCGAGGCCTTACCCCATCAGCCTCACGATGTCGTTCTTGAACACCACGATCATGAGCATGACGAGCAGGATGATGCCGACCAGGTTCGCGGTCTCGCGCGCGCGGACGGACAGCGGCCGGCGCGTCACGGTCTCGACGAGGCAGGCCGCGAGGTGGCCTCCGTCGAGCACGGGGATGGGCAGGAGGTTCATGAGCCCGAGGTTCACGCTGATGAGCGCCATCTTGAAGAGGAAGCTCTCCCAGCCCTCCTCCGCGGCCTGCGCGGCGATGGAGAAGAGCATGATGGGCCCGCCCACCGTCTTGAACGAGATGTCGCCCTTCATGATCTTGGCGATCCCGATGACCGTGAGCCGCACCACCTCGGAGAGGTTTGCGACGGCGTTGCGCCCAGCGTCGACAGGACCGACGTGCAGCGCCACGCGCTCGGCCAGGAGCGCCACCGGCTCGACCAGCGTGCGCTGATCGGGGAAGAACCCGAGCACGAGACGCTTGTGGCGCTCGCGCGTGAGGTCGTCCACCTCGACTTGCTCCGCGGGGACGAGCGTGACCTGACGCCCGTCGGCGAGGGCGAGCTTCACCGGCTCGGACGGCTTGAACTCGCTCGAGCGCGCGTTGATGTCTCGGAACGAGCGCACCACCTTGTCGTTCACGGCCGCGAGGGCGTCACCGCGGCGCAGGCCCGCAAGGTCGGCGGGGCTGCCCTTCGCGACCGCCGCGATGAAGGTCGAGATACCCGGATCGGCGAGCGCGAAGGTCGGCTTGCCTCCGGCGCAGGTGGGCACCGCCTCGAGCTTGAGCGCCCCGTAGCTCGAGAGGGCCGCCCCGGGAATGGACACCGGCTGCTCGCGAAGCACCTCGAGGTCCACGGGCGCGCAGCGGGCCCCTTCCGTCGCGCGCTTCAACTCGGCCGCGTTCGCGACCTTCTTCCCCGACACGGCCACCACCAGGTCGAAGGGCTGGAGCGACCCCGCCGCACCAGGCGCCACCGGCGCCACCACCGCGGACGAGTAGGCCGGCGTGACCCCGATGACGCCGCGCTCGGTGGTCTCGATGGGGTTCGACTCGCGCTCGCGCGCGGGGATGATGGTGAGCGGCGGTATCCGGCGCCCGTCGCGCTCGACCTCGAAGATGAGCGGCTCGCCAGGATGCGGCGAGACGAGATCTCTCAGATCGGCGAAGTAGCGCACCGCCCTGGGAGCGCCGCCCGGCGCCGCCACCGAGAGGATGCGATCGCCGGGCTCCAGGCCCGCCACCGCGGCCGGCGAGCCAGGCGCGAGCGCGCCCACGCGCGGCCCCGGCACGAGCTTCCCGTTCTGCGCGAGCCCGATGGCGAAGTAGAGGACGGCCGGGAAGACCAGGTTCATGACGGGGCCGGCCGCGGCGATGACGAATCGCCGCCAAGGCGACTGCTCGAGGAAGCCGCGGCCGCGATCCCGGGCGGGCACCACCTCGCTCGGGTCGTCACCCGCCATCTTCACGTACCCGCCCAGAGGGAGGGCCGCGATCCGGTACTCGGTCTCGCCACGCGTGAGCCCGAACAGGCGCGGGCCGAAGCCGATCGAGAAGCGGAGCACCTTCACGCCGAGAAGCTTGGCGGCGATGAAGTGGCCGAGTTCGTGGACGAAGATGAGGCCGCCCAGCAGGAGGACGATCGAGGCGGCCTTGAAGAGGAAGTCGGTGGGCATGGTGGGTCGGGGAGGCTCGCGGCCCCTCGACTCATAATGGCCGCATTCTCGCTGCGCCGCACGGTGGGCGCAATGGAACAGGGCGCACGGCGTGCCCGATCGCTACCCGCCCACCCTGTGCGCCGCCTGACGGCGGCCCCAGTCGCTCGCCGCGAGCGCCTGCTCCACCGAGCGAAGCGGCTCGGGGACGTGGGCGTCGAGCACCTCCTCGCACACCTGCGCGATCCGGGTGAAGCCGCAGCGGCCGGCCAGGAATGCCTCGACCGCGGCCTCGTCGGCGCCCGACAGGACCGCCGGGGCGGTACCGCCGATCTCCAGCGCCCGGTAGGCGAGCGTGAAGGCCGGGAAGCGCGCCGGATCCGGCGGCTCGAACGTGAGCCGGCCCAGCCGCGACAGGTCGAGCGGCGGAAGGTCGAGCGGCAGCCGCTCGGGGTACGCCATGGCGTAGCTGATGGGGCCACGCATGTCGGACACCCCGAGCTGCGCCACCACCGATCCGTCCACGTACTCGACCATGGAGTGGACGATCGACTCCGGGTGGACCACGATGTCGATGCGGCGCGGGTCGATGTCGAAGAGCCAGCGCGCCTCGATGACCTCGAGGCCCTTGTTCATCAGCGTGGCGGAGTCGATGGTGATCTTGTCCCCCATCGACCAGTTGGGGTGCTTGAGCGCGCGGGCCGGCGTCACCGAGGCGAGCTCGCCGGCGGGCACGCCGCGCAGCGGCCCGCCCGACGCGGTGAGCAGGAGCCGCCGCACGTGAGCCCGATCGTGCCCGACGAGCGCCTGGAAGATGGCGCTGTGCTCGCTGTCGACCGGCAGGATCCTCACGCCCCTGGCCGCTGCCCGGGCCATGAGCAGCTCGCCCGCCAGCACCATGGACTCCTTGTTGGCCAGCCCGACCTGCTTGCCCGCCTCGATCGCCGCGGCGGTGGAGCGCAGGCCCGCGCCGCCCGCGATGGCGGCAAGGACGAAGTCCACCTCGGGGTGCGCTGCCAGCGCCGCCACACCTTCATCGCCTTCCAGGATCTCGGGCGCGTCCGCGCCGAGGATGTCGCGAAGGATCCGCGCGGCCGCCGGATCCGACATGGCGACGATCCGGGGGTGGAAACGGCGCACCTGCTCGGCCAGGGCGCGGGCGTTCCTCCTCGCCGCGAGCGCGAAGACGTGGAAGCGCCCGCGCGTGCGCTCCACGACGTCGAGGGCCTGGCTGCCAACGGAACCGGTGGAGCCTAGAATGGCGAGCCGTTTCATGGGCCCAGACCTTACTGCACGAGCGTCGCCCAGAGGTAGACCCAGGGCGCGATGAAGAGGAGCGCGTCGACCCGGTCGAGGAGCCCGCCATGCCCCGGGATGATGTTGCCCGAGTCCTTCACCCCCGCGGCGCGCTTCAGCATCGACTCCGAGAGGTCGCCGAGGGGCCCGAGCACGGACGCGCCCAGACCGAGGCCGACGCAGCCTGCCCAGGACAGGCGGAACGCCTCGCCGGCCGGCTGGGGGAGGACGAGGAAGACAGCCTTCGTACCGAGCGCGCCGACCACGCTCCCCACCACACCGCCCGCGAACCCTTCCCACGTCTTCTTGGGCGACACCTTCGGATAGAAGGGCTTGCTGCCGAAGAAGCGGCCCCCGAAATAGGCGAGGATGTCGTTGAGCCAGCTGGCCACGAACGCGATCATCACCCAGGCGAACCCGAAGTGAAGGCGTAGCCCCGCCACGGTCGAGATGAGACCGCCGCAATAGAGCCAGGCCAGCGCCGAGGCGGCCACCCGCTGCGGAGCGCCCTCGAGCGGCCCGGACCGGAAGAGGTTCAGGACGAGGAGCGCCATCGCGGCCACGGCCAGGAAGATGGGGATGTGCGAGGCGTAGACGTTCGCGTCGTAGCGGGCTGCCCACCAGGGCACGAGCGGCAGGAGCCCGGCCACGGCCACGCCGAAGATCTCGGGATAGCGGACGGGGGTGAGCAGCGCGGTGAGCTCGAGCGCCGCGACCGCCGCCGCCCCCGCCATCAGGAGCGCGAAGGGAAGGTCGCCCAGCCAGGTCACCCAGGCCAGCAGGGGGAACAGGAGCAGGGCAGAGCCCACCCGGATCGTGAGATTGCTGTGCTTCGTGCTCATGGGCGGGGCCGGACCGCCACCTGCGCGCCGGTGAGGCCGAACCGCCGCTCGCGCGCCTGGAAGTCGTCCACGGCCTGCAAGAGCTCCAGCTCGCGGAAGTCGGGCCAGAGCACGTCGGTGAAGGCCAGCTCCGAGTAGGCACACTGCCAGAGGAGGAAGTTGGAGATGCGCCGCTCGCCGCTGGTGCGGACGAGGAGGTCGAGCTCGGGCAGCCCCGCCGTCGAGAGCCCGGCCTCGATGTCCGCCGCGCAGAAGCTGGGCCCGTGCGACGCGGCGGCGCCGCGCGCCGCTTGCGCGATGTCCTCGCGGCCGTCGTAGGAGAGCGCCAGCGTGAGCGTCATCCCTGCGTTGGCCGCGGAGTCGCGGCGCAGGCGGTCGAGCCGCTCGCCCACGAAGCCGGGCAGCCTTTCCAGGTCTCCGATGGCGTGGAGCCGGATCGCGTTCTGCATGATCTCAGCCCGCTCGGACTCGAGGAAGTCGGAGAGGAGCTGCATGAGCGCCGCTACCTCCTCCGGGGGGCGTGCCCAGTTCTGCGCGCTGAAGGCGTACAGGGTGAGCGCCTCGAGCCCGACCTTGCGCGCCTCCCGCGCGACGGCGCGCACGGACTCCGAGCCCTCCCGGTGTCCGGAGATGCGGTGCAGCCCGCGGGCCTCGGCCCAGCGCCCGTTTCCGTCCATGATGATGCCGACGTGGCGCGGCAGCGCGCGCGAGCGCACCCTCTCCCGCAGGCTCTCGATGAGAGTCCTTTCCACCACGCGGCGGCTCATAGCACGGCGGAGGGGCCGAGGCGAGCAGTCGCGGCGCCCGAAAGCGCCGGTTGCCGCGCCTGGACAGCCTTCGTATGCTCGATACGTGC
>Ga0137438_1000225_pt1 | contig 11062 bp, 7 predicted proteins | sample EasRivERMGT157_2_FD_102327 | JGI IMG/M metagenome (GOLD analysis project Ga0137438, IMG submission 102327) | Soil microbial communities from meander-bound floodplain in the East River, Colorado, USA - East River MetaG ERMGT157_2 | ecosystem: Environmental > Terrestrial > Soil > Floodplain ... | reverse complement strand
TTCCAGATGGCGACCGCGTCGACCTTGCCGACCCGCAAGGCTTCGCTCATCTCATCGGGCTGGAGGTGCACAACGCGCAGGCTGGTTCTCGGTACGGCGTGGACCGTCAGGAAGATGTCCAGGAAATATTCCGCGACCGTGCCGGGGGAAAATCCGACCGTTCTCCCCTTGAGATCCGAGGGGGAGACGATGCCGCGGTCCTTCCGGGCAACGATGGCCTCGTCCTTCACCGAGTTCATCAGGTCGGCGACAACGAAGATGTTCTCGCCCCTGAGCACCGCGAACATCACCGGGGTCTCCCCGCAGAGAGCAATATCGGCCTTCCCTGCGATCAGTTCGTCGAGCGCCAACTTCCCGTACATGGTGGGGGCGACAACGACCTCGAGCCCCTCCTCGCGGAAGTACCCTTTCTCTTTCGCGACATAGAAAAGGCCGGAGTGCGGCAGGGTGGGAACGGCGATCGTGATTTTTTCGACTGGAGGCTTGGCTTTCTGTTGACATGCAGGAACCGGCAGGCATAGAACGAGCGCAAAGGGAAAGACTACGAGCCATGAGGATGAGATCCAGCCGAAAGGTTTCCGCATCACGCCCCTCCGGTGCGGCTGTCTAATAATTAATCATCGGAGATTTTCGATCCTCTTCTCCTTTGCGGCCCCAAACTTCGGACTTCCAATCCGTTGGGGGGAATTTGTTGGCGGCAACTCTTACCATTTACGCCTGACGGGGATTGCCCCGGTTCGCTCATGGTACTCCTAATCCATGCATCAAGAAATATTTATGGATCAAAAAGGGGTGAGTTATTTCGAGACTGTAACATCTGGCTCCCCAACAGGGAGCAGGTCGAGAAACTCAACTCGATCTGCTCGCCCCCGTCGTCAGCTCCAGAAATATTCTCTCGAACTCCGGCGCAACACGGGTAAAAGCATCCAGCACGTTCGGGTCCAAATGCTCCGGCGATGTCCTCCCATCCCCCGAAGTTATTATCTTGTATGTTTTATCGTGGTTGAACGCGGGTTTGTATGGCCTTTCGCTTCGTAAGGCATCATATTGATCTACGAGCGTCACGATCCTCCCCTCGATCGGTATCTCCTCCCCTTTCAGCCCCCGGGGATACCCGTGACCGTCCATCTTTTCGTGGTGATTCATGGCGATGGAAGCCGCCATTGCCATCCCCGGATAGGAAGATCCTTCGAGCATCCTCCCGCCGATGACCGTATGGGTTTTGATGAGATCGAACTCTTCCGGCGTGAGAGGACCCTGCTTAAGAAGAATGTTGTCCGATACGCCGACCTTTCCTATGTCGTGGAGAATGCTTGCAAACGCGATCTCTTCAATAAAATTCGCCGACATGTTCAGGGCCACGGCGATCCTTTCCGAGTACAATCCGATTCGCTTGATATGTTTCCCCGTATCCGTATCCCTGTACTCGGCAACCCCCGCGAGGCGCTCGACGATCTCCTTGCTGGCGGATTTCACCAGCGTCAGCGCATCCGTCAGTTCCCTGGTTCTGTCTTCCACGGTTTTTTCAAGCGTAATGGTGTAGTTTTTTTCGAGCTCCTTAAGCCTGTAATGATCGATCGCTTTTTTTACCGAATGGGCGAGGTATTCAGGCTTGAAGGGTTTCATTAAAAAATCGAATGCACCGTTTCGAATCGCATCAATCGTCATATTTATTTCCGCATACGCGGTCATCATGATTACAGGGATTTCAGAATTGAACGACCGTATTTTCCCCAGGAATTGAAGACCGGTTACCTCCGGCATCATGATGTCCGTCAGCACCACACGAACGTTATTATTTTCTTGTAGTTTCATCGCTGCATCCGTGGCATTCCCGTATGGAAAAACAAGATACCCGAATGCGCTCAACAACCTGGAGGTCGATTCCAGAACGGATGGATCGTCGTCCACCACAAGAATCGCGCTTTTTTCCTCCTGGTTCATTTTCCGTGTCCCCTCCACATATCATTGCGCATCCAGCACATCTCTTACCTTCCTCGCCAGGATCGTCGGGCCGAAAGGCTTCTGCAAAAACGGCGTGCTGGCGGTCAACACGAAGGAATCGTGGATCGCGTTGGCGCTATAACCGCTCATGAAGATCACTTTGAGTCGCGGGTTTTGCTTGTGCATCTCATCGAACGCTTCCTTGCCCCCCATCCGCGGCATGACCACGTCCAGTACGGCGAGAGCGATCTCTGTATGCTGCCGGAACATCTCGATCGCCTCCTCCCCGTTCCGCGCCACCAGGACCGTGTATCCAAGCTCCGTGAGAATCCGCTCGGCAAGTGCACGGATGGCTTCCTCGTCTTCCGCCAGAAGGATTGTCTCCATCCCCCCACGCACAATTTCTTCCCTGCGTATCGTAGGGACAGCATCCGGTTGCGCCTCGATGGCGGGGAAATACACCTTGAATGCCGTTCCCTTCCCCGGTTCGCTGTAGAGGTGGATAAATCCACCGTGCTGCTTGACGATCCCGTACACCATCGCAAGTCCCAAACCCGTCCCCTTGTACGGCCCCTTCGTGGTGAAAAACGGTTCAAACACCCGCTTGCAGGTCTTCTCATCCATCCCGACCCCCGTGTCGGAAACCGTAAGCAGGGCGTATCTCCCTGTCTTCATGTACAGGTTCTGGCGGACATACTCCTCATCCAGATACACGTCCCCGGTTTCGACCACGAGCCGCCCGCCTTCCGGCATCGCATCCCTGGCGTTCAGGCAAAGGTTCATGACCACCTGTTCGATCTGTCCGCGATCGGCACAAATGGTCGGAACATTCATTTTCAGAGATGTTTTTACCTCGATATGTTCGCCCACCACTTTGCCGATCAGCTTCATCAAATCCGCAACCAGGGAGCTCAAGTTCAAATTGACAGGCTCGATGACCTGGCGGCGGGCGAAGGTCAGTAGCTGCCGCGTCAACGTGGTCGCCCGTTCCGCGCAACGCAGGATTTCGTCCAGGTCATGCAACGCCTGCCTGTCTCCCGCCATCCTCATGCGCAAGAGTTCCCCGAATCCGACGATCCCCGTCAGGGAATTGTTGAAATCGTGAGCGATGCCCCCCGCGAGGGTGCCCACCGCCTCCATCTTCTGGGCGGTCTGGAGCTGTCTTTCCAATTCCGCCTTTTCCGTCACGTCATGGGCCATCGACAGAACCCTGCTGACGTTTCCCGACGCGTCACGCAACAACGCATTGAACCATTCGCAGGTGATGATCTTTCCGTCTTTCCGGACGTTGGCGTTCAGGGAGTAACTCGACTCGTCACCCTTTAGCAGCTTCGACCACCCGTGTTCGAATTGAGGCCGCTCCTCCTTGCGAATGAGGAGTTCGTAGGCATTCTTCCCGATCGCCTCGTTCGCCTTCCACCCGAAGATCCGCTCCGCCGCCGGGTTCCACTCCACGACGCTGAATCCCAGGTCCCACACGATGTAGGCAAGCGGCATCCGGTCCACGTAAAACGCCAGGCGCTGGTTGGCGTCACAGAGCGTTTCGATCCGGCGGGCGTTCAGGAGGGCGATCGAGCATTGCTGGGCAAACATTCCCAACCGGATGACTTCCTCGTCGGCGAAAGCCCCTACACGGTCACCGTAGACATGCAGAACTCCCACAACTTCCTCCTCCCCGGATATCAGGGGAAACGATGCCGAAGAGAGATACCCATGCCCAAGAGCAATTTCGCGCCATGGGGCATAGAAGGAACTCTCGCCGATATTCTGTATCACGCAGGATTGACCCGTCCGGATGGAAATCCCCGAGGGCCCCTTTCCTTCGGGGGAGTCATCCCACCGGAAATCGATCTTCTCCAGGTATCCCGGGTTGAATCCTCTGTACGCGGCCGGCCGAACGGTATAATCGGGCATTGCCTGACCGATCCAGCACATGCGATACCCCATCTCCACGACCGCCTCGCAGGCGATATCCAGCGCCTCCTGGAAATTCGCCCCCCCCAGGATCTTCTCGTCGATCCGCCGCAGTGCCGCCTCCAGATTCAACCCTTTTCGGATGTGCTCCTCAGCACGCTTACGCTCGGTGATGTTGATGGAGTAGGCAACCCGCGACACCAGCTGGGCCCGGTCATCTCTGATGGCGGTTACCTCTACCAGAACCGGGAAGCGGCTCCCGTCTTTGCGCAGGTGAACCGACTCGAATACGATGTGCCCAAGCCCATCGATATCGCCAAAGCGCCGCTTCACGGCGTCGCGCTCTTCGGGCGCATATAGGTCCAGGACCGGGTGGCCCTTCAGCTCTTCGGGCGTATACCCCCGCTCGCGCGCGAACGTGGCATTGACCTCGATGAACGTGTCTGTGCCCGTGTCGGCATGGGCGAGGCCGAATTGCGCCTCCTCGAAGACACGCTCCCATCGCCTTGATTTTTCCGCTGCACATTTTTTCTCGAGACGCAATCGTTTCTGCTCCAGCGCGTTCAGGACGGCCGTACCGAGTCGCTTGATGTGCTCCTTGATGACATAGTCCCAGGCGCCGGCCTTCATGCAATCCACGGCCGTGTCTTCGTTCATGGAACCGGTAATCATGATAAAGGGAATCTCCGGAGCGAATTCCTGCGCCAGCCTCAACGCCGTCAGTCCATCGAAGTTGGGAAGCTTAAAGTCGGACAGGATGATATCGGGGCGGAATGAATCCAGCGATGCGAGAAAATCCTCCCGCGACTCGACGCGCAGGAACTCGCTCTTGGGCAGAACCAGTCTTACCTCCCGTTCGCCGAGCTCCGCATCCGTTGGAAGGTCTTCGACGACCAGGATCCGTGTCGTTTCATTCATGTCCGCATCCCCGAATCATGATCTTCACCGCACATCCGTCACCTTGGCGGCTGGTTCACCAGCAGCCAGTAGAGGCCCAGGTTGCTCATGGCGTCGATGAATTCATTGGAATCCACGGGCTTCACCACGTAACTGTTCGCACCGAGCGCATAGGCTGTCTTGATGTCCGGGTCCTCCCGCGAGGAGGTCACGATCACCACCGGGATGGAACGCGACCATTCTTCCGTTTTGATCGCCTTCAGCACCTCCAGGCCGTTCACTTTCGGCAGTTTGAGATCGAGAAGGATCACCTTCGGAGGCCTTGAAACGTCCCGCCCCGCGTACGCGCCGCGGCAGAAGATGAAGTCCAGGGCCTCCGCACCGTCCTCCAATACGGAGAGCGGATTGACGATGTTTCGCTTCCGGATCGCCCGGACGATCATCTCCGCGTCCCGCGGATCGTCCTCCACCAGCAGAATGTCCACCAACTCCGTATGGTTCATGATCCGCCCCCTTTTCCCATCGTGAAATGGAGAGACGCGCCCTTCCCCGGATCCCCTTCGGCCCACACCCGGCCGCCGTGGCGGTGGAGGATGCGCTGGACGATGGCCAGGCCGACGCCCGTACCCTCGAACTCCTTCATGCTGTGCAGGCGCTGGAACACGCCGAAGAGTTTATCGGCGTACTTCATGTCGAAGCCCGCCCCGTTGTCCCGTATGGAAAAGACCATCTCGTCGCCCTGCCGGCTTGCGCCGACATCGATCACGGACCGTTCTTTTTTGGAGGAAAACTTGACGGCATTCGAGAGCAGGTTCCTCCACACCTGACGGATAAGGGTCGGGTCTCCGACGGCGGACGGCAGGGGGCCGACCTGAAAATCAACGCGCTCCCGCCCCTCGGGGGTCGTCAATTCAAAGAAGATCGACCTGGCCATCGCCGCCATGTCAATGGCCGAAGACTGAATGGCCGTCCGCCCGACACGCGAGAAGGCCAACAGGTCGTCGATGAGCTTTCCCATGTTCCGGGCGCTCTCGCTGATGACGGAGCAGACGCGCTTCCCCTCGGCATCCAGACGAGACGCATGGTCCTCGAGCAGAATGTGACTGTAGCCGTCTATGGCACGGAGCGGCGCGCGTAAATCGTGGGACACGGAATAGGAGAAGGCTTCCAGTTCCTTGTTCGCGGTTTCGAGTTGCTGGTTGGCCACCCGCACCTTTTGTGAGCTATGGAAAACTTCGGCCTCCATTTTCTCCATACGGATGCGCAACTCGGCGGTGTCGCCCGCCGGCAACGACTTTTGCCTCACAAATTCGGTTACTTCCTCCACGCGATGGACGATATACCTGATCTGGCGATCCGGTCCGAATATGGGCGAGTTGATGGGACTCCAGTACCGTTCCACGAAAACACCGTCGGGCCCGCGGACATCGTGTTTCGCGATGGCCATGGTGTCGGACGCGGCGTTCCGGAGTACACGGTCCATGGAAGTCTGCATGTTTGCTACAGCCGTTGTGCCGGGGTCGTCCGGGTTGTCCGGAAACACATCAAAAAGATTACGATCGAGGATGCCCTCGCGCGTGGTCAGGGTGGCCTTCAGGTAGGCGTCACTGACTGCGACGATCTTGAGATCGGGTGTGAGGAGCAAGTAAAGGCCGGGCAGCGACTCGAAGAGGCTCTTGAGTTCGGCGTTGGCCGCTTCGAGTTGGTCGGTGCGTTCCCGGACGCGCTGTTCCAGTTCGGCGTTGAGCATGCGCAGGGCTTCTGATTTCCGCGCCAGATCAGCCGTTCGTTCGCTGATCCGCTCCTCCAGGTGTTCCTTGGCGGCGTTGACGGCCGCCAGCGCCGCTTTCGCCTGTTGGTTGGCTTTCCTCAGACGCTCGTGGGTGAGGGAAAAAAGGACTCCCAAGATCGTAAATATCCCCATCGAGAGGGCTGACGCAGACCGCTCCAGGGCGAACGAAAATCTGGTGGGAAGAAAAAACCACCAGACAATCACCGTGGAGATGGCTGTCGCCACCAACCCGGCCCGAAAGCCGCCTATCCGTGAACTGAAAAAAACGGCGGGATAGAAAAGAAACCATACAAAAGGCTGAATGGCTTCCCAAAAAACCCATTGCAGAGCGAAGGCCGCCAGCGGAATCAGGGAGGCCAGAATCAGGCGCCCGGTATCGGGTGAGTTATGGAAATCGTCGGCATTTTTCCCGGTATTCGTGGTCGCAACCCTCCAATTCACCGCCACTACCGTTCGCGCTGCCCTCCCGACCCGCGCCGTGCCAATCGCCGGATCGTCTCCACGTGGGCCTTCAGAAAGTCGGCCGCTTCCTTGGCTCTCCAGACTTCGTTGTTACCATTTTTCTTTTTCATCGTGGTCCCGTCCGAAAGAGCCTTGTCCGCGAAATGCCCTTTCGGGATGGCTTTCCACTCACTTCCAGTAGCCCCGCCTCGGGTCGGCCGGAACAGGTCTTGAGTTGAGTTCGGATGAGCTGAGTTCAGTTGGGTTGGCTTGGGCTCAATTGAGTTCAGTTTTCTCCGTGAAGATCCATTCGTCAAGGGGTTTATTCTTGTGTCTCCCCTGGAGAAGGAGATCGACAGGATCGGGAGGCGGGTGGCCAAGACCCAAGGGGCCATCGACCGGTAGATGCGCACGTCCCTCATGAACCACTTCGAAAAGTTCATGGCCGAAGGGCCCAACCCAAAAAAGAAGCACCCCCTCCACCGACGGGTGAAGAGGGTGCTTATTAGAAATTTCGAACCATCGAGTCATGGTACAGATTGCAGAACCCTCGACGGTTCGAAAACTGTAACATTGGCTCCCTGGGCAGGACTCGAACCTGCAACCTAGTGGTTAACAGCCACCCGCTCTGCCGGTTGAGCTACCAGGGAACGCGATACGGCAGACCAGAAAATATAAACCCGTACCGGACGCCCGTCAAGCGGCAGGATTCTGCGTCCCCGGCAGCGGGACGCTCCCCTGCAGGAGCCGGACCTCCTCGGCACGGGGCTGCGTGGGCAACTCCTTCCGCATCCAGGCGTCGAACCCCCCGTGGATCACGCCGACCCGGTCGTATCCGCGCCGCATGAGGACCCGCGCCAGACTGGCGCTGGTGGCTTCGCCCGGTCAGGTACAGTAGAAGACGAGGTCACGGTCCCGCGGGAGATGATGGGCGTGCCGCGGAAACGAGGCGGGCCGGACGCGCACCGCCCCGGCGACCATCCGGTCGGAGGCCGCGTAGTCGTCGTCGCGCCGAAGGTCGAGGACGAGGATCTCCTCCCCCTCCCGCATCTTCCGGTGCACCTCCTCCGGCTCAAGCCGCATGGCGCTGTACCGCTTCACCAGCCAGAACCGGTAGGCGATCCTCCACGCGACGGTGGCGGCGAGCCCGGAGAGGAGCAACCACCCCATCCACCCCTGGAACCCCCGTGCCGTCTCCGCGATCTTCTCCCCGAAGGCGAGCCCCAGCGCAATCCCCGCCCCGGCCCACAGGAGGGCCCCGGCGAAGTCCAGGAGCAGGAAGAGCGGGAAGGGCATCGCCGCGACGCCGGCCAGCGGCGGCACGATCGTGTTCACGCCGGGGAGAAATTTCGCGAACAGGATGGTGGCGATCATCCGCCGGTGAAACCCGTCCACGGCCCGCTCCAGGCACGCGTCCGGGTTGAACGAAACCCTGCAAAGGTGATCGAGCACCCGCTTCCCGCGCCACCGGCCGATGGAATACCAGATCCCGTCCGCCAGGAGCGCCCCCAGGACCGCGACCCCCACGATGAGCGGCACGGCGGTGAGCCGCGCGGAGGCGTAGGCCCCCGCGAGCATCAGCACCGGGAACGCCGGGATCGGGAGCCCGGCGTTCTCCAGGAAGGTGACGAGAAAGACCGCCGCGAGCCCGTACCGGGCGACGAGGACCGTGATGCCGTCCATCGCCTACCTCCCCTCCGCCTTTTCTCCCCTCAAGACCGAGCAGGTGGAGACGGCCCGGGCGACAAGCTTGCCGCCTTCCGTGGTGACATCGCACTCCACCAGCCCCACCGTGCGGCCGCGGTGGACGACCTTCGCGCTGGCGAACAGTTTCTCCTCGAAGACGGGCCGGAGGTAGTTGACCTTGATCTCGAGGGTAGTGAACGTCTCCCCCTCCCCGAGGGTGGAGGCGAACGCCATCCCCATCGCCGAGTCCGCCAGTGTGCAGAGGATCCCGCCGTGGACCGTCCCCATCGGGTTGTGGTGCCGCCGGCCCGCGTCCATCTCGAAGCGCGACTCCCCGTCCGAGTAGGAAACCATCCGGAATCCGACCAGCTCGGCCGCCGGCGGCATAATCTCTCCGCTCTTCAGCCGATCGAAAAACGAACTCCCCATCCCCCCTCCATCGTTCGATTCGTAATGCGAGTTGGGTAGGATGCGGCGGCGGCGATGGACGATGCGGGTCTGCGCCGCCGGATCAGATCCACCGCTTCCGCCGGAAGTAGTACAGCATCCCGCCCGCGACCGCCGCCATGAAGAGCATCAGGGCGGGGTAGCCGTACGCCCAGGTCAGCTCCGGCATGTTGTACGGCGACGCCTTCGTGTCGAAGTTCATCCCGTAGATCCCCACGATGAAGGTCAGGGGGATGAAGATGGTCGCCATGACCGTGAGCACCTTCATGATCTCGTTCATCCGGTTCGACACGGCCGACATGTATTCGTCCACGAGCCCGGACGCCATTTCGCGGAACGTCTCCACCATGTCCATCAGCTGGATCGTGTGGTCGTAGCAGTCGCGCAGGAAAACCTTGGTCCCGGGGCGGATCAGGTCGTGTTCCTCGATCAGCAGCAGGTTCAGCGCGTCGCGGGCAGGCCACACGGCGTGGCGCACCTCCAGCAGTTCCCGCTTCAGGCGCCGGATGGCGAGGAACGTTTCCGGCACGGGGGAGGCGAGCACCCGCTCCTCCATCTCCTCCACCGCGTCGCCCAGCTTTTCGAGCGTGGGAAAGAACGCGTCCAATACCAGGTCGCACAGGGCATAGAGGAGGAAGTCGGCCCCCTCGGACCGGATCCGCCCCTTCCCCAGGCGCAGACGGTCCCGGACGGGATCGAAGCAGTCCCCGGGGCGCTCCTGGAAGGAGACCACCACGCGGTCCCCAAGGAAAAACGAGACCTGTTCGGGGGGTTCCGGGTGGCGGATCTCCCGCAGCACGACCAGAAGGTGCTCGTCGTACCACTCGACCTTCGGGCGCTGCGGGACGTTCAGCACGTCCTCCAGCGCGAGGGGATGGAATCCGAACCGTTCCCCGATCACGCGGACGACGGCAGGGTCGGACAGCCCCTCCACGTCGATCCAGAGCACCCCCGAATCGGGCGTGGAGAGGGAGGGGAGCTCCGCGGCGGGGACCTCCCTCTCCTCGCACCGCCCCGCATCGTACAGGAACGACGTGATCCGGACCGGCGCATCCCCCGCCTCGGCGTGCGCCGCGAGGGTCCCGGGCTGCGTCCCCGGCGTGTGGTACCGCTTCCTGCGTTTTCTCGCCATCGGTCGCCTCCCGGTGCCCGGCGGGTTATAATATGCGATTGCCGCTCCCGGAAAGGATACACCTTGGCCAAGGAAGAATTCATCCCGAAGTGGATCGCCTGGGAAGTGACCGGCCGGTGCAACCTGAACTGCATCCATTGCCGGGCCTCTTCCTCGATGACCTCCCACGACTCGGATTTTTCGCTCGCGGAGGCGAAACAGCTGATCGACGACATCGCGGAGATCTCCAAGCCGGTCCTGGTTCTCTCGGGCGGAGAGCCGCTGCTGCGGAAGGACCTGTTCGAGATCGCGAAGTACGGGACGGAGAAGGGGTTCCGGATGTGCATCGCCACGAACGGCGTGCTCGTCACGGACGAGGTCGTGGGAAAGATGAAGGAATCGGGGATCCGGATCTGCTCCCTGTCGCTGGACGGCTCCACCGCGGCGGTCCACGACGACTTCCGCAAGCAGCCGGGGGCGTTCGAGGCGACGCTTCGGGCGGCGGAGATCTTCAACCGCAACGGGATGCAGTTCATCGTCAACTCCTCCTTCACCAAGCGGAACCAGCACGATATCGCGGCCACCTGCAAGCTGGCGAAGTCGATCGGCGCCCACGCGTGGTACATGTTCATGATCGTTCCCACGGGCCGGGGCGAGGCGATCATGAGCGAGTTGATCAGCAAGGAGGATTACGAGGAGATCCTCGAGTGGCACTACCAGATGGAAAAGCAGGAGACGGAGATGCTCGTGCGCCCCACCTGCGCGCCGCACTACTACCGGGTGCGCCTGCAGAAGATGAAGGAGGAGGGGGAGAAATTCCAGCCCCGGTC
>Ga0137438_1000224_pt1 | contig 11075 bp, 3 predicted proteins | sample EasRivERMGT157_2_FD_102327 | JGI IMG/M metagenome (GOLD analysis project Ga0137438, IMG submission 102327) | Soil microbial communities from meander-bound floodplain in the East River, Colorado, USA - East River MetaG ERMGT157_2 | ecosystem: Environmental > Terrestrial > Soil > Floodplain ... | reverse complement strand
TCTAAACAGAAAAAAATAAGAACAAAGGATGGCAGGGTACGAGTTACTAACCTATAGGATAGATATAAAAACATAGGTGCTGCGCCACGGGCAAAAGAGCAAAAAAACAAAAAAAAAAAACAAAAACAACAAAAACAACAAAGACGGTGGAACCCGCTAACTAGGAATCCCAAAAACTTACTGGCGTATCTTCAGGGTCTTCAACTGATCCTACAGGTCTGGTAACACCCTCTAATCCCATCCCTTATCTTATAACATGGAATCCAACACGGAAAAGGAACCGACACAGCCTGATTACAAATTCACCTTGAAGTGCTAGACTCTCCGGATATTTAAGAATTCGACTTAAATAAATTATTCAATACCATCAATCTAGATTATTTGAAGAACATCCTTTTACGAAACCTAAACCCTCCGATTCTAGTAGAGCATATTATAGCCGGTAATCGAACCTGCCGAGATTAGCCCTCACAGTCATCTAAGCTTAATAAGCCCTTTCGAATAAACCCAAAAATAGAAATACCACCAAGCCGGATAATATGCGATCCCAAGCGACGAATACTACACCTACTGGATAAAACGAAAACGGACTGCTGAACAAACCTCTCCGTTTCTACGTCGATATGATTATTTCTACGTCGTCGCCTAAGAAAATTATTTATCCCCTCCTAAGCATTCTAGTAATAACGATTGATATACTTCTAACGTTGCTCTGTGCTATCGTACAATAAGCCGTTGATGGACTCTGCTACAATATAAAAGGAGACCTTCTAGACATACTAACCTTTACTTCCTAATCCGGAGTCCTGATAAACCTCGTCAAATCCGGGTGAATCCGTAAAATGGTATTTGAATAAAACCTTTAAACCTTTTAGGGAGAACCTATACCTACAAACCGGACTCCCCTCATAGTAATCAACAAGGAGAACTAAGCAACTCGACTCGAACGTCGAAACCCTTCGTCTTCATATACTACGTTTGATAAGCCGCGCCTGCGACAACGATTCCTATTTATTAACTCGACAAGGCAAATCTCCCCAAACTTTAACGCAATGGTTTGAAATTAAATATTTCGGTTTTGTCTCATATCGACTATATCAAGGCCAAATTAATATAGAGGATATACAAAAGGATTTCACCTTCCATTTAAAACGAATATCCCGTTCTTAACTGTAGAACGAACGAATAGGAGGCAAATCTACTTTCCGCATGATTGCTCGCGAAGAACACGTTCAACTTCACATCTTCATCTCCTCTTCCTTAGCTCACAAATCTTTAAGTAAATTAATCCAACACGAGCTCCCACCGAAACGAAACACCGAATTTGTGGAATAAATCCCTCGATCGTTTCCCGCGTTGAATATCCAAAGCCGAAAATTGCATATTCTGAGAGTCTTTCTTTTCGGGTTACTATAAAAATCCCACAAGAAAAAATAATGACAGCGCCCCTCGTCCCTTCATCAATTTTATGTAACAGGGTAGCGACTTACTTGGAATTACTACTAAATAACCCTGAATCTTCTTTAGCTGTTTGCTTAAAAAAAAAAGACAAATCCTTAATCTTCACTCCGGAATGAGGAATGAGGAAACGTTGTACAAAGACTTGGAATTGAGTATAAGGAAATAATGAATAAATGCTCTGCTTAGCCTTTTAAGGCCAGAATTATCATGCACACATAATAAAAGTCCCTGAGTCTAGAAACTTAAATCCCAGAAACTAGTTATATGTAATGAAATAATGAATAAACATGTTAACGTCCGACTAAATCTCTCGGTATCTCATAATTAAGTATCGTAGAAAATCAAGAGGTAGTTAAGTTCTATTTGCATGTCGAATAAAATAGACAGAGAAATGTCTAGTGATTGGAACTTAGGTCTACCTAGAAGCTGGTTAGTTTCGCCTCAGGCCAGGTAAGAGAATTACGCAAATTTTTCTAATGCCTGGACTCCTTCTGCCTGTACTTCCTTATGCCTGGTAGGGCTTATGCCTGGATGTTCAGTCGCTTGGTTGGAGGACTTCTGCTTGTAGGAGTTCCTTCTGCTTGGGTTAATTACTTCTGCTTGCCTTAGTTCCACAATTTGTGTGCAATTTTCTGTGCATTTTTCTGTGCAAATTTCTGTGCAAAGGGACGCTTTTTTAATAAAAGGTTGTGTGGATGTTGTTAAGATACTATAAGCTAAAGTAACGGAAAAGGGGTTAAATTTTGAATTTAAAGTTAAATTATGTTAGTTTGAGATGTCATAATTCATATATATGATTTAAATCTTAAATTAATTTTTATAACCCCCCCCCCCCCTCAGTATTAGGGATAAAAGGGGTTTAAGGGCAAGGCTAAAAAAACAAGAAACAAAAACAAACAAAAACAAACAAAGGGGTTTTACTTTAATATTTTTAATTTTATTTAATATAATAACAACTTAAGCTAGTTGTTGATGTTACTTTATTAAAGAGGCGGAAGTAAGTATATTGAACATATTACCACCCCAGTTAAACCTAATAAAACTATTGAAAGATATAAGATGATTAAAAAATAACAATGCTTATAAAATTTTGCTAGTTCTATTGGAGTTAATTTAGTTGCAATATCTTTCCATTCTATTAACTCATTTTTAATGAACTTAGGATAATCTTCTGGGTTTATATATTCTTTATTAAGAGCATACATTTTTAGTACATATAATCTTCAAAGATAGTATAGGACGACTAAGAAATTTAAAATAGTTCATATTTTTAAAAAATATAAGAGATAAACATTAAAATTACTAGATAGCTCTCTGATAATATTACTATTATAACCTATAACACTAGTGATGAATCAAAGTATAAAGTAAAGAGCAATATATTTTAAGACTGCTTTTAACCAAGGTGGCAACTTATTTAAAAATAAAAAGAAAGAAAGACTACTGTTGACTGAACTAGTACCCTCTAATTCATTATTTCCTATTTTTAATTTTACTTTAGTTTTACCTGCAGTTGCTCAATTGATTCCCATAAGAGCCCCTACTACCATCGGAGCTCCTACAATCATAAAAAAAGCTATTTCCCTAGCTTTTGTACTAGGAGACACTCCAAGGTATTTTACAACACTAGGATTATTGTAGGTATTTTTCATGTACATATTCATTACGGTTTTATACATAATCATTGAAGTAATGCCAGATCCTAATAAACTTATATTTACATTATCTTTAATCATTTGTACTAATGGAGTCTCAAATACCTCTAATCCTTTATTTCATAATTCATTAATAGTAATGTCTCCCGCACTACCGAATTGCTTATGTTGTGTTAATGGTGATTCTATTTTGACCTTTGGAAGATTTGTTTCTTTATTAGAGTGTATAATTTCATTTAAATTTGAAAGATCTGAGTTTTGTATTTTCGTTTACTAAACCAGTAATTAAAGGGTTTTATTTCACTTTTCACTTGCACTCTCCCGCGGCCTACTCCTACTTTTGTTATTTAACTGAAAAAGTGGAGACCAGTGAGGCAAGGGCATTACCTCAAAAGCAAGGGAAGCGTAGAATGATTGAAAAAAGTCAGAATACAAATAAAAACTGAATTTAAATCCCTCTGTAGATTCTTATTATTTTTATATCTTTCCTTTCCATATATAGGTTTTTAATACTTATACTACTTATAATAGAGACTTCATAACTTTAAAACAAATAAGTTATTATAATCGCTATACACATTAATATAAGATATACACTTATATCCAGGTAAAAACTAGTTTTAAATTCCTTTCTACCAGGTTTAGTTTTACTCATAATTTCAATATCTTTTAATCTTTTTATTAAAAATTCAGGTCAAACATCTAATATTTTTATACTTTGATTTGAAAATTTATGTAATAAATATAAATTTAATAAATTATAACAAATTCTTAAGGAAAATATTGTATAATAAGCTACTTTTATATAATACACATTAATTGACAAAACTGATAAAAAAGCGGATCCAATGCTAAAACCAAATAATTTTAAGACTATTATAGTTACAAATAAAATTTTAAAGGAAATTTTTAACCAACTTGGAATTTTTTTATTTAAATAACTCAAAAATATTATACTATTAACTGTATTAGAATTATTATTTGCTGCTTGAGAATCTCCGCCTATTGTTAGATCAAACATATCTTTAAATGATACAGCAGAAACTCTTAATAAAGACATAACTAAGGGAGCACCTAACACACAAAAAAAAGCTAATTGATTTTTTCTAGTTATTCTTTGAATATTTAATTCTGATTTGCTTAAACCTATATCAAAAGGCCTATTGTGCACGCGGTTAATATAGGTTTTTAAGATTAAAGCATAACTAACTACATTGACAGCCGCAGGTAAAGCATGTACAGTAAGTTTTGTGTTTTCATACACTAGATCTCATTTTATATCATTCAGGTGTTTCAAATTTTCTTTTAGACTTTGACCTAATTCATTTAATGTTACTTCTCCATATTGACCAAAAGGTTTAGAATCTTTATTAATTGAATTTTCTGATATTTTTTCTGAAAGATTCTTTGTTTCAGTTTTTAATTTCTCAATGTAAAATTCTTTATCTTTTTCAAACAGATTATTCATATGTTGAAATAACTCTTCTACTGTTACTGTTCCTTTGCTATTGTCAAAAATTTTTAAGATTTCTGTTAGTTTAGTTTCAGAGATTGTTTCAGGAGCTATGTTATGTTTAAGTTCTAAGTATTTAGAGATTATTTCTACACCATCAAACATACTAATAGGATGAGTGTGTTCTAACCTTAAACCAAACTGAGCTTGCAATTCTAGAGGGATGTCAATAGTAGGCGTATCATTGTTGAATTGTTCTAAAGAATTTTCCTCTTCTTTAGATTTTTGTTGATATTTTGCCACCTGTAGCTTAGATTCTCTTTCTTTTCTTGCAATTTCTACTAGTTCTATGTTTGATAAGTCAAGAGAACTAGTACCACTAATTCTCGAAGGATCCAAAATAGTAGGTTGAGGGTTAATGCTATCATATATAGGGTTAGGGCGATCAGATTTTATTATAGAACTGCTATGAATAAAGGATTTAAATTTTATATTATTAAACATTAAATTGTTAGTTTTTAAAGATCAAAGAGCTAAATTATTGTTACTATTGTATTTGATTGAGAAAGAAGAATAAGTTAAGCCTGATTTTTCAAGGCGTGGGCAAAAGTTTGTATTATTATTATATTTCATTTATTATTTTATTTATTATTTATTTTACATACATCTATACAATCCTTTCACTTACTTGTTTACACAAGAGCCTTCGTTAGATTTAGATGAAGGTAGGTATTGATGATGTTATGTTCTTTGTAGCCTAATAATTATATAGTCTAAGCTACATTGTCTGTTAATTAATTTTATTATATATTTTAATTTCAGATGTGTTTGTTTTAACACCTCTTAAATAGATGGTTTCACTCCTATATATAACACACAATTGTTAAATTCCAAATGTATTAGTTCTGTGTGTAGACAGTTAACCTGTTAATTACGCTATTCTCTTTATTAATTTTTTTATCTTACTTTATTCTTTTAATATTAGTATTAATCTTAAATTCTATAAAATCTAAATTATAAAATTTAGTGTTTATAGTAGTATATAGATTTTTTTCAGTATATTTGTTTAAGTGTTAATCTTAGTATCTTTTATTTCTCTGTCTAGGTTGATGTGCGTCCTATCTCTTCTCTATCTAACTAAAAGTGGTTAATAAATATCTTGCCGCACCACTATATCCCTACTTAGGAATGATCTCTCTGTTCGTTGCATACCTTGTGGTAGTCTAGGTTTCTAAGCCAAAGCACACTCTCCCAATTCATAGACCCCTTTTTTAAATTATTTCCCTTCCCTTCCCTTCCCTTCCCTTCCTTTCCTTTATTGAGCCAGAGCCACTCCACACAATAGTTACCCTATAATACCAGGCAATTGTTACAGGAGCTATTAGTGGGGGGACAAATGTCCCTGTGCAAGGAGGTGGAAATAGTGGGTCAGGAAACAATCATCCAGGTAATAATGCTCCAGCTGGCAATAACCCTGGAAGTAGTAACCCGGAGATAATACACCTGCTGGTAATAATCCCGGATATAATAATCCTGCTGGCAATAATCCTGGAAATAATGCACCAGGGGATAATAATCCAGTAAGTAATAGCCCAGAAAATAAAAATCAAGTGGATACGGGGAACAATAAACCCGGTAATACAGATGGTAACACAGGAGGTAACAGTAATACAGGAGGTAGCACGGGTGGAAATACTACAGGAGGTAACACAGGTGGAAATACAACAGGAGGTAACACAGGTGGAAATACTACAACAGGAAGTAGTAGTTAGTCCGGTTGCGCTTCGTATAGGATATAAGTAGGATATCAGACTTAGTTACAAACCAAGTAATTTGGTTGGCCTCTGTGGTTAGCAAGAGTCTTTCAATTACTCTTTAAGTGCTAGATATTTAGTTTATTCTTTAAACTTTAACGAGCTATGTTATATTTCTTAGTTGCTTAATTGAATGTAATAATGTAATAAAAGATACAAACAAAAACAAACAAAATAAACCCCTTTATATTTCATAGTTGTATCTAACAGGAGTATACAAAAAAAACACAAATATTAATTTTAACTTTTTCTTCTCTCGCTCCGTTGAATCCGCGCTTAACTAGGCTTGAGTTTAAACTAAATCTTAAACTTAATCTTAAACTAAATTTTAAACTTAAACTTAAACTTAAACTTAATCTTAAACTAAATTTTAAACTTAAACTTAAACTTAAACTTAAACTAATTATACTAGCTTATAGAGAAATAATTGAAAATAAAATTATTATTGACTGAGTATAAAATTTATTATTACTAAATACTGATACTTGTTAGAAAAGGCTGTGTTTAATAGATCCAATCTTTGTTGTTTGTGTTTTTTGTTTGTTTGTTTGTTTTTGTTGTTGTTTTTGTTTGTTGTTTTTGTTTGTAATAGTTTCAACCTGAACACTCTAACCAGAACACACTAACCAAAATTTGTTCTATTAATAGCTGTTTTGCTTCGTTGTCTATATCTTATTTATTTAAAATAAGTAATAAATCATCAAAAGATATAGTAGAGTATTAGTATTGTTAATAGGACTATTATTTGTATTATCACTATACGTAGAAAATAAACACTTGTTTAATTTGATATAATTCTTGTAAGATTTAGCTCAGTATTGTTCGATAGCTGAGAATAGATTAATCCTTTTACAGCCACTAGTACTATAAGGTCTGTTATTATAATTAGAAAAATAAGAAATTTTCTTTTAAAAAATTAGTTTTACCTCGCTCTCTATTGTTGCGAATAGCTTCAAATATTTTATTATGTTGGAATATACTGTTCTCAAACTTAGGATCTAAACCTTAAAATTTGTTATATAATTCCCTAAACATATCAGCAGGTAAAACTACTTCGTTAAATATATTGTAATTCAAGCTAGCTAAAGCTTCATTATAGTTATAACTTTTTTGCAATTAATTCGACAATTTAAAACTTATGTAGAGTTAATTGAATTGTATTAATTATATCTATTAAACTAGACTCTAAAGTTCCAATAGTTTGACTACTACAGTTTTGTTTGTTTTGTGTTGTGTGTTTTGTACTCAGGCTTGCTTATAATACCATATTTGAGAGTTTTATGTTCCTTAGTTAATATCTCATTAGAAATTGTTAATCCTTTAATAAGTTGCTTGTTTTCTATTTCACTTTTAACTATCGAAGTTTATAACTTTAAATTTGGATACAACCGATACATATGAAATAAATCAACATAAAAATTTTCAAGCTTATATTATGTAGAGTGAGTGGTACTTATAATACTACTCTCAACTTTGGGACTAGTGGTTTATAAGGAAGACCTTCTTTTATTAGCACTCAAACTATTAAAACTTTTAAATACCGCCTTATTGACAAATAAAGGGTAATGACCCGCTAAATATAAAAAGACTAGTTAAATTAAAGTGAACTCTAGAACCTGCAATTCTACTTTAAATCACACCATCACTTATACGTATTTTTGGGCATTTAAATAATTCTTTTATTTCATAAAACGTTTGAAATCTTTCGAAAACAAATAAAGTTTGGATTAAGTTGTCCTTAAAATCATCTTTTTTAAGAATTTTACCACCAAATATAAAGTTAAGTAACTATCCATTCCTAAAACTTCTCCATCACTAAATAAAAGTAAATTGGCAGCGGCATCTCAAGTAAATACTCATTTATTTCTTTTATACCTACCTACGTTTTATTTATTTATTATTTAAAAATTCCTCACGACTGTCTTCAACATAGATAGAGGTACCTGTAGGTCAATGTATTATAAATAATATCAACCGTCGACTTTCTTTATTAATACTAGTCAAATAGTTTAAGTTACATTTATAATAATTAAGGTTTACAACTAATAACTCACTATCAATATGTTCACCTAAACTTAACCTTAACATATTAATAATTAAGGTTTACAACTAATAACTCACTATCAATATGTTCACCTAAACTTAACCTTAACATATACGCACTACAGACTAAAGGCTTAGTTACAAACAATACTGGACTATTGTAAAAGTTTATAGCTAAACATAAAACAATTATAGTATAATAGGTTTCTCAAAGATATAACTAATTAACACACTAAGTATTATTAGAAATTGAAATTTGATTTTTATTATTGTTCATTTTATTTTAATTTATTTCTATTGTTCTTAGAGTAACTTGTGCATTTTTCTTAGAGTTACTTTACTTGAGCGTATAAAAAGTAACATAGATCACAGATGTTAGGCTCAAACGGAGAGCAACGGAGTGCATAGGTTGTGAATGTATATACTACTTTGTATTCTTATTATAATACTAATAAAAATAAGACCAAAAGGTGAGCTACGGGTTTGTATTAGTTTGTATTAGTAATTGAATTTGAATATGAACATTTTCTTTTGCATTGCGTTTGTATTCTTATTTTTAACCTTTGCTTTGCTTTGCGTTTCCCCCCTTTAAATGGGGGTGGGGGAGTGATATAAGAAAAATGCACCAGTCAAAATAAGAAAAATGCACAAGTACAAATAAGAATACTAATAAAAATAAGAACAACCGGGCAAAAGGGGAAGCAAATGTTGTTATTGTTGAAACGGTTAGAGGCTGCTTGAAAAAGACCTATTTAATTGGTAACTCCTTTAATTATAATTATTTTCACCTTGGATTAAAACCAGACCCTTAAATAATCGGCTCTATGAGAATGAGATGTGTAGTCAACAGTGAATTTTTTGATTTCAACCTCTCTAATCACTCTAACCCCTCTAAAGCCGTCCTTTGGGATAAAAGTTTGTGAGTTTCAGTTTTTTTAACTCTCCTTTTTTATAAAAATCTAGCTCAATTTTCTTAAACTCAGATTCATAGGGTTGTTCTCTGTATTAAATAACCAATTAATAATTAATAATTAAATTCATATCGTTAAAATGATTTTTATTTTTTCATAAGCCTCTACTTAAATTCGTTGTATCAATGTAACGGCTTCAATACTATGAGGAATTAGCACAAAGTAAAAAGCTTGATAGATCGAAATCATTACTGTCGCTTCTACAATATACCTCCTTTAAGTTTATAACCAATCTTGTAGTTATCCCCTTTCCTCACTTTAAATTAATAAAACTACCTTGATTTGTCTTCATTAAAAAAGTTGAGTGTTTGAAACACTAAAAATCAGCTTATTTTCATAACATTGCAAAAAAACTCAACAATTCTTACTTTTTTGTTTTTTTTTTGTTTTTTTTTTCTTAAACTAAGAATTCTTACTTTTTAGACTTTTATAGACTACCTCATTCTATTCTAAATTTGTCAACATACAAATCTATAAAATAATGCTTCACATAAGCAACAAACGCTTCACTTTAAGGTTCGTGGTACTGTTTTCCATCTGAATTCACTATTTTTAAGGGGGGAAAGGCTACTAACACTTATCTTGTAGTTTGGGTTATAATCTTTAATAAATTTTACTATCTTCTGGTAAGTATTCAATTATGTTATGGAAAGATGAAACTTTGGGCTAATAAACCTTTTAAAAACAAAAACAAACAAAACAAACAAAAAACAAAACAAAACTTTCGTATTGCTATTTCATCGTAGTTCTTATACCTTATCTTATACCTTATCTTATACATATTTATTATTACAGTACTTCTGTGTTTTCTATATAACCCACTGTTATTAAACTTCCCGATAAATCTTGCTTAAATTCTTAGCATACCCTACATCTGGTATAGGGTTACTATCTAATAAATAATAATTGAGGTTAGTAAAGTTTTCAGTATTAATTAGTAAACGTCTATTATCATAATGCATTCTAAAAATTTTGTCTGTATACTCCATGGTTACATACCCTCCGTTCTTGTATATATCACTCGCTTACTCTTGTATATATCACTTTATGACTTTAACCGGCTTTTTCTTAATTCTAACGATTTACTTTTAGATTTAAAGGTATGTAATAAGACTTCTAACAATTAAGATTTTGAGTAAGTAAAGTGTTGACATCCTGTGGTTGCAGCAATGTAAGATTCAATTCCTAACTGAGTCTAAATGAGCGCGTGTAATCGATGCAAGGATCACTGTACCAAAAGTTGTTAACTCTAGTTGTTAACTCTATACCCTTAAACTGACTAAGTACAAAGTTATCATGAAATTTACCCTCTAACCCCTCTAGGTTAATTATAAATCCATCTGTGGTTTCTTAGTCCCCCCCCCCCCTCTTCAAGATGTCATTTCAAGTTGTCATTTGCTTTTCAATTAAGAAGTTCTTATTTATTATTTTGAATTATAAAAATTAAAAATTAGTATTAAAACAAATGCAAGGGAAAAACTAACTTAGTTTATTTTTAGTAATTAGCATAGATTTTCTGAATTGCCGCAAAGGATTCTTACAATAAAAGTGAGATTTAATAGAGAGATTCTAAATTGCACCGACATTTGCACCGACATTTGCTTACCTTGCTTGTGATTTTTAGAACTTGTGAGATTTGACCCTGGCTTTTTTTGTTTGTTGTTTTTGTTTTTTTCGC
>Ga0137438_1000223_pt1 | contig 11078 bp, 15 predicted proteins | sample EasRivERMGT157_2_FD_102327 | JGI IMG/M metagenome (GOLD analysis project Ga0137438, IMG submission 102327) | Soil microbial communities from meander-bound floodplain in the East River, Colorado, USA - East River MetaG ERMGT157_2 | ecosystem: Environmental > Terrestrial > Soil > Floodplain ... | reverse complement strand
TGCTCACCGTCACCGGGGTCGAGGCCGCGGCCACCACCTACGAGGCCGAGGCAGCCGGCAACACCCGGACCGGCGCGGCGGCGACGGCGGCGTGCGCGGCGTGCTCGGGCGGCAGCAAGATCGCCTCGATCGGCAACGGCAGCGCGAACACCCTCAGGTTCAACGCGATCACCGCCGGCGAGACCGGGCTCGCGGTCGCGACCATCGCCTACGCCAACGGCGACGCGACCACCCGCACGGCCATCATCACCGTCAACGGCCAGCAGCCGACGATCGCCGCGTTCCCGCCCACCGGCTCGTGGACGACGCCGGGGACCGTGTCGATCATCGTGTCGCTGCGCGCCGGCAGCGGCAACGCGATCGCGATCGCAAACCCCACGGCGTTCGCGCCGGATCTCGATGCCATCGCGATCTCGCCGCTGCCGGGCAGCAACGGCGCCGCGGTGATCGGCGCGCAGTCCAGTCGCTGCCTGGACATCAATAACACCACGATCACCAATGGCACCCAGGCGCAGCTGTGGGATTGCACCGGCGGCCCGAACCAGACCTTCGTCTACACCGCGCGCAAGCAGCTGGTGGTGTATGGCAACAAGTGCCTCGACGCGAACAACAGCGGCACGACCAACGGCACCGCGGTCATCATCTGGGATTGCAACGGACAGCCCAACCAGCAGTGGAACATCAACACGAGCGGGACGATCACCGGCGTCCAGTCCGGACTCTGTCTGGACGCGTCGGGCGCCGCGACCGGCAATGCCACCAGGATCATCCTCTGGGCGTGCGGGACCGGGACCAACCAGCGATGGTCGCCTGACTGACGATGTACGCCGTCCGGCGCGAAGCATGTCTCTGTGCTCGAGCCGCGGTGTCGCTTTGCCCAACTTCGTGCTGCAGCTCGACCCGATCACCGTCAGCTCGTCGACCACCGACAAGCAGGACGCGACGTTCCGGATCGGGTTCTGATCCGCGGCGTCACGACCGCCGGGACCTCGCGAACAGCCGCTGCAGCAGGCATGCGAGGGTGGAAAGCTCCTTGTCCGGATCTGGGGAGGCCTCGGCTGGGGAACCGGCCGGGGCTACTCGACAGCCCCGACCGTTTGGTGCTAGCGCTGCCGGGCGGGCCACGACGCGGCGACGCGCCCGACGATCCGCCGGTAAGCGACGCCCAGCGCTGCGTCGCTCACATGGTAGGGCGACGAGCTTCGTCGTCCAGCAGCGACCATGCAACAGCGCCGAGCATGGTGAGATCCTGCTCGCGCATCCGATCGCGACGGAGCTCGACACCAAACCGGATCGTGACGCGGCCGAGGGCGAACACCGTGGGATTCCGGCAGCCACGAAGGTTGCGCGCGAAGGTCGCCATCGCCTGATCGAGCTCCTCACGAGGTGTGCCGTCGGGTGCCAGCACATCCAGGTACGCCTGCACCAGGTTGAACCCGGGCTGCAGGTCGATCCGCCGGCGTACGACCCTGCCCGGCGTCGTATCGGCCAAGGCGGCGGCATCCGCCGGCCACGCGAAGTCGGCTCCATGCAGGTGCAAGAAAGCGTTGACGCCTTCCTCGCCCTCCCTGGATCGAACCAGATGTGCTGTCACGTACATGGCTCGCTCAGTGTCGATAGTGACCGGATTCGCCGTCGCGGTCCATCAGCGGGAACTGTGGTGCATTGCACCGGCGGCTTGCGGCATCGCCCGATCTGGCCCCGCGGAGACGTTCGCGTTCCAGTCGCACGCGCTCGTCCAGCCAGCGCTTGATGAGGACCTGATAACCAACGCCCTCACGCTCGGCGAACTTCTTCAACAGCGCGAGCAAGGCCTTGGGCATGCGAAGGCTGATCGCCGTTGCCTCCTGTTCGCGAGGCACCGCGGTCTCGGCATCGGCGAACCCGGAGAGGTCTCGGCGGCGATTGTCCCAGTCGGACGCCTCTTCCGCGAGGACCGCGTGGGGGGTCCGCGTCGGGATACCAGCATCGACGCTGTTCTTGGGCTTCATCTTGGTCATCTGGTCCTCCAGTACTGTTCGCCCTCGTCGGGCTCGAACGCGGTGATGGGTTTCAGGTAGCGAAGCGGACCCTTGGTCCAATCTTCACAGACGACGAAGATCCAGCGGTCGTGCCGAGTGGCGCCCCAGAACAACGTCCGCTCCGGATACTGCACTGACCGCTTCGCTTGCACGACCGGAGGGATCTCGAACAGCACTTGCTCGACCTCGTCCTTCGTGACGCGGTGCTTGGTCGCGATGTGCAGTGCACCGACACCGGGATCATCTTCGATCCAGACGATGTGCACGTTCGCCATGAAGGGGTTGGGGTCGTACGGCGCGTCCAGATACGAATCGAGCAGAACGAGAAAGCTCTCGTCGTCATCGCCGCGCCCGGTCACATCACGTATATACACGACGTATATACTTAAGACCACAAGAAATATATCATGCAAATACCGCCAGTTACATCCGCCGCGTGCGTCGTCCCCCAGGCTTCACGGCCGGGGGTCAGCGCTGCGTCACGCGCAGGCCGTCGACCAGCGAGGTCTCGGCCACGACGCCCAGGGCGTCGCGCAGGCGAACGACCCGCGCCTGCGACTTGACGATCTCGCCCGCGCGCTTGGGCGCATGCTGGATCGCGCTCTTGCCGCCGCAGAGCTCGACGATCGTGCGCGAGCTCGAACACGGTGACCTCGCCGCCGGTGCCGACGTTGGCGACGACCCGGCTGTTGCCGTCGCCGAGCGCCGCGACGATCGCGCGCACGACGTCGCCAACGTACACGAAGTCACGGGTCCGCCCGCCATCGCCGAAGATCGTGAGCGGGAGACCGGCGCGCGCGCGATCGGCGACGATCGAGATCACGTCCGCGTACGGGCTCGACGGGCCCTGGCGCGGACCGTGCACGTTGAGCTAAATTTAGCTGCCCTCTTTTCGCACCGTTGAGTGGCGGCTCCATCGAAACTGGTCGCGATATGATACATGATGGAAGTCATGACAGAAGCGTTGGAAGCCACTGCTGCCGAGCGCCGTCGTCGCGCGCCTTCAGATCAGAGTGCGTCGATTCCATCGCTCCTGCACTCCACCCCGTGAACGCTTACAGTCGGTTGTCCCGCTGTGGGACCGCGGACCCAGCTGCGGATTGCTCCATACGACGCGTGCGCCCGATACAGGTTTGCCGTTGCCATCGACCACTCGCACGGCGAATGCCTCTGGCCACGACTCTCCGGTCGGCTTAGCCAATCGCGCGCCGTCTCCTGCGACCTTCTCGAGGTGACGCTCGGCGACGCGTCTCGCTAGCGCGATCGACCGGAGCCGAGCATCAACGATGCTGGATCCCGAGGCCACCGCGAAGAGTACAGCGCCTACTGTGATGGCCGTCATTGTCACAGCCCGTCTGCGATCACGCTACCCAAGCGCGGCCAGCGCACTGCGCGCCTGGTATGCAAGCGGCGTGCGAGTGATCTGGCTCAGCACGCGTGCGGCAACTGCGCGTTCACCTCGACGACAGGCATGGTAGGCGCCATCCAACTGCCATGCGAGATATGCGCCCGAACCGCGCGGTGGCTCGCTCGCTGAAAACAAGCGATCGGCGAGCGCCGCGACAAAGCGAGCGAGGTCCGGTTGGTCGGCCCGGAGTTCCGCGCTCAGACGCTCCGGCAGTCCAGCAGGCCACTGCTCGCTGCGAAACCACGGCAGCGTCGCAACGCAAAGCCAGTCCTGTTCATCCATCTCTAGCGAGCACGTTCTACGAGCCAGCGCGCCAACGAGATCGTCGGCGGCCCTGCGGCCGCTACTGCCGCGACCAGCCGGAACGCGCGATCACCAATTGCAACACGAAGCGCCACGATCGCCGACGCTGTTCCCGGCGTACGCTCGATCACCGGTGGGTACGTGCTCGCTCGGTGAACGCGGCGGTCGATGCCAGCACGAAACGCGACGAGTGCGCCAGCAGCGCCGTGTTCCATCGGAGTGTCCGCCGCGATCGCGTGAGCACCCGCGGACCACCGTGCCGGGGGCAACGGATTGATCCATACTCGCCGGGGGAGAAGGCGCAACTGCGCGAGCCACACAGCGCGGTCACCGGTCAAAGCGTCGATCGCTGCATCACCATTGCCGATCGCGATCAGCGCATCGGCACGGTCCAGCAATTCACCGATCGCGATCTCATGTCCATCCGGGCCAGCGCACTGCTCTAGGCTTGCCGCAAAGGTGTATCGCTCGATCTCGAGACCCTCGCGTACCAGGCCGCGAAGGAGCTCGTCGTATACGAATCGGCAGCTCGCGGTCCCGCCGGAGGCGTCCTCGAGCACCAGATACCGCAGCGGACCGAGGGATCGGCGATACACAAGTGTCGGCAATCCGCCGCGCGCAACCGTAGCGGCGACTGAGCGGTCGAGGTCGAGTTCTTGTTCGCCCTCTTGTGCACGCCACGTGAGAGCAGCGGCGGCATCCTCGATCGCGGTCGGAAGCAGTACAGGCTTCGTTGCCGGTGGTACCGCGAGCGTGTAGGCCCACGGTCCACAGACAAAACGTCGGCGAGCGCGTGCGCCACGCACGAACGCGAGGGTGGAGATCACCAGGATGATCGTCCCGAGCGCCAGCACTACAAGTGTAACGTCGATGGACGTGTGTTGCGTTGGCGAAGCAGGCGAAGACCCGTGGTCTGCGTCCAACCCTACATCGGTCACTAACTTGCCCTGGGCGTCGTTGGAGCTGAAGCCACCCGAGCCTAGCGCTCCTAGCGCTGGCTGGCTTGCAACGGCCGCATCGATCCGCTGCGTATGCGACCCACCATCGAGCCGAGATCGCACGATGAGAAAGCCGGCCACCCCGATCGCGATCCCACCAACGATCGCGATCACCCAACGAGACCGGTTGAGCTCTGGAACGGGATCCGTTGGTTGCACGAACTCCGCAGGTCCTGGCCGCTCGACGCTCGACATCCAAAGTTCCCAGCAAACATCAAACGCGCGCTCCTCGTCCGAGCAGGTCACGACGAGCGCAGCAACCGCAATCCGCAGCATCTCCGGCGTCCACGGCGCATCACGCGCGAGAAGTCGTCCGATCCGCAAATGATCATCCACGCCGATCGCGAATCCGTCCGCGCGGAGCAAGTCGTACAACTCAGTCAGCGGAGGCGATCGCATGTTCAGCTCGCTCCAAGGATCCGTAGATCGTCGACCATCTTGATCAGCAACTCTAAGCCCGGAATCACGCTTATCGGTGTACTCGCCAGTAGCTTCTCATCAATACCCATACGTTGCAGGATCCGCACCCACGCGATCAGCTCGCCCGTTGTCGGGGGCTTGGCTAGTCCCTCGGTCTCTCGCAGCTCAAGGAATCGATGCACGGCAAGGGCGACAAACGACCTAGCCGGGGAGCCACAGTGGAGATCCACGATCTTCGCCAAGGTCTCGGCGTCTGGAAATTTTACGTGCGCGTACACGCATCTGCGCAAGAACGGCATCGGTAATCGGCGTTCGCTGTTCGATGTGATGAGGATGAAGTGCTTGGCGTTAGCGCGAAATCGCAGCGGTGGTTCGACATCGGGCACTTCGAACTCCATCTGATCGAGCTCGTTCAGGAGATCGTTCGGAAAATCGCGTGCTGCTTTGTCGATCTCGTCGATCAGCACGACCACGGTGGTCGGTGAACGGATCGCTTCGCCGAGTGCGCGGTACGCAAGGTACTTGCCGGCGTCCTTCGCGCTGGCGTCGCCCGTGGATGCGTCATGGAACCGGCGAAGCGAATCGACCTGATAGAGAAGATCGCGCGCAACCGAGGTCGATTTGGTATGGAACTCGAGGACCCTGCATCCGAGCTGGGCCGCGACTTCCCACGCGAGTGCGGTCTTGCCGCAGCCCGGCTCGCCGGTGACGAGTAGCGGCTGGTCGAGTTGTATCAAGGCTCCCGGCCGTCAGTGACGTGCACGTCCGTGGCGCTCCCGGCCCATGCTGATCGGGGGCGGCGGTCTCCTCGTGTGTGTCTCTGTATCGTGACCCAGCGATTCGACACGGCTCATGTTAGGCGACCGGTTAACCGCGATTGCGACAACGATTAAGAAATCCGTGAAAGCGGTTGTTTTTACGCTGGAATTTAATCCGGATTGCCAGAATGAGGTTGCTGTGCTCCGTCCAGCGCAGATCCGCGCCAGCTCAAGCGGCTCTTCAGCTAATTAGATTAGCGCTGGCCGGGCTCCACGCCCGCGGCGAGACCCACGCCTCGCCGATGGTTGCCAGGCTGGACCGGCGATGCGTGCTGGAGCGCGGTGGTCTGTTGACGTGCGACGCCCGCGATGCGCTCGTCAGGGGCCCTTGAGCTCGACGCCGTTGCCCTCCGGATCCGTGACGTAGAGCGACGGGCCCTCGCCGTCGGCGCCGTAGCGCCAGCCAGCCTCGCCGACTTCGGCACCGTGGTGGACGAGGAACGCGCGCAAGGCGACCTCGTCGTAGCCCGTGATCGACAGGCAGACGTGGTCGACGTTGTGCCCGGCGCGCGCCGGTGGCGGACCGCCGGCACGGCCGAGCTTGCCGTCGACGGTGACGAGGTCGATCAGGGAGCGGCCGGCGCGCAGCTGCGTGAGGCCGAGCTCGGGCTGCGCTCGCTCGACGGCGCAGCCGAGCACGTCGCAGTAGAACCCGCGCATGCGCTCGAGATCGCGAACGCGCAGCACCACGTGGTCGATGCCACGCAGCGCGAACGGTCGATGGTGGGGAGCGTGCGGGGACTGCGGTGAGCTCATGACGACTCCTTTCGGTGCCAAGATCGCTCGGTCATGATACCTTGACGTCAAGATAACTGCACGGCTGCGGTTGTCAACTGGATCTCCCATGACGAAGCCCCTGCCTCCCAGCGGCGAGCCCGCCGACCATGTCGATCACCTCGTGGCGCAGTGGCGGCGCGAGCTTCCGGATCTGGACACCGAGCCGATGACGGTGCTCGGTCGCGTCCACCGGATCGCGCACCTGGTATCCGAGCCGATCGCGGCGAGCTTCCGGGCGTTTGGCCTCGGCCGCGGTGAGTTCGACGTGCTCGGGACGCTGCTGCGGTCCGGGCCGCCGTATTGCCTCACGCCAACGGAGCTGTATCGCACACTGATGATCTCATCGGGCGGCCTCACCGATCGGCTGCAGCGACTGAAGCACGCGAGGCTCGTCACCCGCGATGTCGCGCCGGACGATGCACGCAGCCTGCAGGTCCGGTTGACCCGGACGGGCAAGCAGACCGCCGAGGCCGCGTTCCGTGCCGACATGGCGCTCGAAGCGTCGTTGCTCGCGGGGCTGTCACGGGACGAGCGGCGCACACTCGGGCTGCTGCTGCGCAAGCTGGCCGCCGGCGTGGAGCGGCTCCGCGAGCCCGGGTAGCGCGCCGTCCACGGCGTCGACGCTCGCCGTCTGGTGCCAGAACACGATCGACTGAACCCGGCGTTGACGGCGATCAGCCCGCGGCTCCGAGCCGATCGCGCGGCTCGGCCGCCGCGACCCGCACCGCGGCCGGGATCCGACCCCGATCGACATCCAGACGCGCGCGACGGAGAAGCTTGCCACGCAAGCTGGTAAGGTGCCGCCGTCGATGTGGTCCGAAATCGTCGCGATCTATCGGTCGTCGAAGAAGCAGCGCGACATCAACTGGTTCACCGAGTGGGTCGCGCGCCCCCCGGCAGCGGTGGTGGTGTACGCGCTGCGCAACACGCCGATCACGCCCAACCAGGTGACGTTCCTGTCGACCGCGGTCGCCGCGGCCGCGTGCGCGATGTTCGCGCTGTGGCCCGGCTACGTCGGGCTGGTGGTCGCCGCGGCGGTGTTCGAGCTGTCGTTCGTGCTCGACTGCGTCGACGGCCAGCTCGCGCGGCTGCGCAAGATGGCGTCGCCGCTCGGCCACCTGCTCGACTTCCTGATGGACGAGCTCAAGGCGATGCTGCTGTTCGGCAGCGTCGCGGTCCGGCTGTGGCGCGAGGCGTCCGACGAGCGCATCCTGGTGGTCGGGATCGCCGCGCTGTTCTGCCTGGCGTCGGGGATCTCGCTGACCTCGTTCATGCGGCGGCCGGAGTACGGCGCCAAGCCGCCGACCGCCGACGGCCAGCCCGCCGAGCTCGGCAAGCGGCGCGGCCCGCTCGGCGCGGTGCTCAACGCCGTCGAGTGGTGCGCCCGCGTCGTGGTGCACTACCCCCAGTACCTGTGGCTGTGCGCGCTGGTCGATCGGATCGACGTGTACTTCTGGGCGTACGCCGCGGTGAACGCGCTGTACCTCGCCAAGAGCTTCGCCGCGATCATGTTCCGGCTCGGCCGGTTCGAGCGCGCGCGCCCGGCCGCGCCGGCCCACCGCGAGGTCACATGACGATCCGCCGCGCGATCCTGATCGCCGCCGGGCGCGGCAAGCGGCTCGGAGCGCACACCGAGGACATCCCCAAGTGCATGGTGGAGATCGCCGGCAAGCCGATCCTCGGCTGGGTGTGGGACGCGCTTCGCTCGGCGGGGATCGACGAGCTGGTCGTGATCCGCGGCTACCGCGGCGACGTGCTCGAAGGGTTCGTGCGATCGCTGGCGCCCAGCGCGAGCTTCGTCGACAACACCGAGTGGCAGACCAACAACGTGCTGCTGTCGCTCGCGTGCGCGCGCGCCTACCTCGATCGGCCGTGCCTGGTCTCGTACAGCGACATCATCTTCACGCCCGCGGTCGCGCAGGCCGCGGCCGCCTCCCCCGCCGAGCTGGCGCTGGTGATCGACCGCGAGTTCCGCGCGATCTACGACGGGCGCACCCAGCACCCGCTCGAAGAGGGCGAGGTCTCCGACCTCATGCCCGACGGCTCGATCGCGCGGGTCGGCAAGCGCGCGCTCCCCGCCGCCGAGGCGGTCGGCGAGTTCATCGGGCTGGCCAAGCTCGGCGAGCGCGGCGTCGCCACGGTGGCGCGCACGCTGGATTCCCTGGCGCGGCGCTATGATGGCCGCGACCACGAGCCGTTCCAGCGCGCCGCGACGTATCGCAACGCCTACCTGACGGATCTCTGGCAGGAGCTCATCGACGGCGGCATCCGCCTCGATCCGGTGCTAATCCAGGGGTGCTGGCGCGAGATCGATACCGGACAGGACCTCGACCGCGCGCGCCAGCTGGTAGAATCTTCCCCGAAGGAATGGTCATGAAGCGATTCCTACTCGTCGTGGTTGCCGCCGCCGGGCTCGGCGCGTGCAACAAGCCCGCCGCGGACGACTGCCGCCAAGCGATCAAGAACATGCAGGCGTTGCTGGGCACCGATACCGCGGCGCGCAACACCGACAACGAAGCCGAGGTCCGGCTGTGCAAGGGCGGTTCGTCCAGGGAGGCCGTCGCCTGCGCGCTCAACGCCAAGACGGCCGAGCAGCTCAAGGCGTGCGACTTCATGGCGAGCAAGCGCGCGACCAAGAGCTCGCCGTAGGTGCCGCGCGCGGCCGTCGTGCTGATCGCCGCCGGCGTCGCGGTCGGCGCACCGGCGGCCGCCGACCGCGCGCCCGCGGCGCTGAAAAAGATCGCCGCGCTCGCGCCCGCCGACGACGCGCGCCGGGCGGTCGTCATCGGGGTCGGCGGTGAGGTCTACGAGCCCGATGGCAAGGGCGCGTGGGTGCACAGGCTCCAGAGCTCGACGGCCGACCCCCTGGTGGCTGCGGGGCGCGCGGGCCGCGCGGTGATCGCGCTCGGGGGCGGCGTGGTCTACCGGCTGTCGGGCAACGGCTGGTCGGCGATCCGGCTCGTGCAGCACGGCAAGGCGATCCTCGGCACCGGGGTGCGCTCGCTGGCCGCGGTCGGCCGCCAGCTGTTCGCGCTCGACCAGCTCACCAAGGGCGAACCGACCAGGCTCGCGGTGGCGCCGGGCAACATCGTCGCGATCGGCGCGGGCGCCAGGGCGATCGTCGTCGCGACCGAGGCCGGCCTGTTCCGGCTCGAGGCCGCGGGCGCAGCCAGGCCCGTCGCGGTCAGAACGCCCGCCCAGCACCTGCGGATCGTGAGCGATCACTGGGCGGTCAGCGAGCACGGCGCGGTCGATCTGACCACCGCGAAGCTCACCGGCTGGCCGAGCGGCCTCGCGATCGGCGTCGCGGCGACCGCGCCCGACGACGCGCTGGTCGCGATCGGCGCCAGCCGCACCGGCCTCGAGCTGGTGACGCTGCGCGGCGGCAAGCTCGCGCGCGAGCCGGTCGGTGTCGCAGGGACCGCGGTCGGCGTGGTCGTCGATCGCGCGAGCCGCGCGGTGATCGCGCTGGACGACGGGCGGATCGCGCTGCGCGACAAGGGGGGCTGGACGATGACCGCGGTCACCGACGAAGCGCCTGCGGAGCACCCCGGCGCGCCCCCCGCGACGTCGGAGTGAGCGGCGCCCAGATCGGACGGAGATCAATCAGGGGAACATCAGCGGTACGTCCACGACGGCGGCTTGCCCGGGCGCCGGAAACCGCAGCTGGCGGGCCACGCCGCCCAGGCAACGCGCGAGCACCGCCGACTCGGCGTCGCTCGTGACCGAGGTCACCCTGCCGGTCGGGTCGATCTCGAGGTGGAGCCGCACCTTCCCGGCGTAGAGCCCCGGATCGACTTGCTGGGCCTTGGTCCAGCAGTGCAGGAGCTGGCGCTGCCCGACGCCGATCGCCTTGAGCACGACCTCCTCGGGCAGCGTGACCACACGGACCGGAGGTGACCGCGGCGGCGCGCTCGAAACCCGCTGCGCCGGTGGCTCGCGCTTCTCGCTGGCCGCAGAGACCGCCGGCGTCCCACGCTTGTCGCCGGCCGGCGACGGCACGTCGCGCTTGTCGGCCAGCTCCTGCGGTGGCGGTGACTCGCGCTTGTCGCCGACCACCGCGGGCGCGACGGCCTCCCCGCGATCCGCGAGCGGCAGGCCGAGGCCGCATCGCCACGGCATGACGAGGGCGCAGACGGGCAGCACAGCGAGCCGTGCTCGTGCCTCCGCACCGAACCACATCCGCAAAGTCTCACATGGATCTGTCGGAGGCGCATGTACCCCTCGCAGCCGGGCCGGAAGCGAGGCTTCCTAACGGTCGCCCGCCACGGCGACACGCCGGCGCGATCTGGACATACGTTCGCGCCCAGTGTCGTAGGGACCGCTCACGGCT
>Ga0137438_1000222_pt1 | contig 11105 bp, 9 predicted proteins | sample EasRivERMGT157_2_FD_102327 | JGI IMG/M metagenome (GOLD analysis project Ga0137438, IMG submission 102327) | Soil microbial communities from meander-bound floodplain in the East River, Colorado, USA - East River MetaG ERMGT157_2 | ecosystem: Environmental > Terrestrial > Soil > Floodplain ... | reverse complement strand
TCGTAACCATCTGGACCCTGTATATAATCCTGCCTAAAAGAAGGATACGATGGAGGAATGCGCTTGCCGGCGCGCTGGTTGCGACTGTTTTTCACGAGGCCGCCAAACATATATTTACATTTTATGTCGTCAAGGTAGTCAAACTGGGCACCGTCTACGGGCCTCTGTCGGCGTTCATCATTTTCCTGCTGTGGGGTTTTTACTCATCCTGCATATTCCTGATCGGGGCGGAGACGGTCCACAACCTTGAGGTGCGAAAGAAGTGATAAACTCTGAAAGGAGCTGTTAATGAAAATCTTAATGTCTTTAGTATCCGTTTTCGTTCTGAGCGCTATGCTGTGGACTTCACCCGTTTTTGGTGAAGTCAATGAAGATCTGAGGCAAGCAATACGCGGCAACAATAGCCAGGCAGTCAAGGATGCACTTTCCAAAGGCGCCGATGTCAATGCTCTTGACAAGGAAAGCTGGACGCCCTTGATGTACATTGCACCCAACACACCGGCTGAAATAGTGAAACTGCTATTGGATAAGGACGCGAATGTAAACATTAAGGACTGGCTCGGCTGGACCGCGTTGATGAAGGCCGCGCTTTACGGTAGAACTGAAATCGGGAAGCTGCTTATCGAAAAAGGTGCCGGGGTTAATGATGTTTCAAATGCCGGCTGGACGCCGTTGATGTATGCTGCATATAACGGTCATATCGAGATGGGTAAGCTGCTGATAGAGAAGGGCTCCAATATAAATGCCAAGTCACGTAATGGCGATACGGCCCTGTCGCTGGCCGAAGCCCGGTCGGATTCGGCTTTCGTCGATTTGCTCAACCGTACAGGCGTCAAGTAAATGCTTTAGCTTTGCGTCACACATGGCAGTCAAGCTTTATTTCAACCTTGAGAAATTTCTCAAAGTCAATGTTGCACCTAACACGGCCAAGACACAATGTTTCAGGGAAGAAATCAATTATGCACATTTCCTAAAAGCAAATGGCATAGTTTTAGGGTCCAGGCAGGTCCGTGCTATTCCTATACAGTTATTACTTAAAAAGATATGCAAAGAAATGCCGACATTATTTTGAAAAATTTCGTTCGTCAGCTTTAGAACTTTCCTGGAACACTTGAGGATTAATATTGCCGGACGTGGGTCCGCCACACTCGGGGAGATAGCAAGTTACGTCAACATATTCACACTTTTCCTTACAAGAGGGACAGGTATCAGGAGAAATAGTTGCTTCTATTGTACTGCCACATTTATTACATTTCCAGATTGTCATGTTTTCCTCCATTTTAGAAAAGATTAAATCCAACTGCCTTATAGTAATATATAATCCCAAAGCAAATGAATGTCAATCATTGAATATTATCAGCGCAATTCTTGCCCAGAGTGTCGGAGGCAGTGTTCGTTTACACAAAATACTTGACAGGCCCCTCGCCGAAAAGCAGGAGACAGCGGATGCTTATTCCTTGACCAATCCCTTCAGCATCTCTTTTAATTCCTCAAGTTTTTTGCCCGCCTCACCGAATCGGCCTGCGCCCTGCAATGCCTGATAATCGTCCAGCGCTTTCGCCGCTTTTTTGATCAGCTCCGGTTTGGTCGCTTTCGTCTCCGTCTTTGCACCGGACGGTGTCTCAACCGGTACTTGCCGGCCGGTCAGCTTCGTGAGAGCATCTTCGAAGGATGAACCGTACCCGAGGTTTTCGCCCAGGGACACAATCACTCTTTTCAACTCCGGCATCTTGCCGACCGTTGCCTGCAGATATACCGGCTGGACATACAGCAACTTGTAGTCGGCAAGCGGAATTATGATGAGATTGCCCAGCACCACCTGGCTTCCCTGCTGGTTCCAGAGAGTAAAATCTTTTGATATGACCTCGTCCTGGTTCATGCGTGCGCTGATCTGCAGTGGTCCGTAGACGAGCCTGTCCTTCGGAAATTTAAACAGCAACAGCTTGCCGTAGTTCTCCCCGTCGCAGCGTGCCGCTATCCAGCTCACCATGTTATTGCGCGGCTGTGCCTGGTTGGTCGTGAGAGGTGAGAAGGGACGTATGAGCGCGAACTCTTCCTTCGTCTCGCCGGGAATCGTCATGACCACATAGTACGGCATTATGGGCTCTACCTTTCCGTGAGAAAGATCCCCTGACGGCTGCCATGCGTCTTCACGATTATAGAATACGCCCGGGTCGGACATATGATAGGTGCTGAAAATGTCGCCCTGTATCCTCAGCATGTCCTCGGGATATCTCACATGCGCCCTCAATTCCTTCGGCATGCCGGCCGCATCTTTAAACATCCCCGGGAACATCTGGCGATAGGTTTTTATGATGGGATCATCCATGTCGAATACGTAGAAGTCGACCCTTCCGGTGAATGCGTTTATCACCACCTTGACCGAATTCCTGATGTAGTTCAGGGAGCCCCTTCCGTGCGACGGCTCCGAATAAGGGAAATCCGCGCTCGTAGTGTATGCGTCCCAGATATAATACAGATTCCCTTTTGCCACAACCTGGTATTTGTCGGAGTCGTACTTCAGGAATGGGGCGATGGTCTTGACCCTGGTCTCGATGTCCCGCCTCCAGAGCAGTCTCGTTTGAGGTGTAATTTCGGAGGCCGTCAAAAGCCTAAGTCCGTCGAGCCTGAGTGCAAACACAAGTTTCTTCAAAAAGGAATCGAGTTCTATCCCGCTTTCGGCTTCGTAACGGTAAGTGGCGTTGGCGTCCCCCAGGGGGTAATCGAACTCCTGGTGGGCGGTGTGAACATACACATGTTCTTTCGTCGCCTCTCCGAAGTATATCCGGGGCTGTGTTACCTGCAGTTCCGGATATTTGGAGACGGGAGGGATGTCCCTGATCCAGTAATCAGGGGACCCTTCATGCGTAACTTTATTCACTGGATTGGCGACAGCACCGTAACCGTGAGTGTAGACCAGATGCTGGTTCTGCCAGGTTTTGGACTGGGCGGCAAGCTTTTCGGTATCGAGTTCCCTGGCCGAATACATCAACTGCTGGAGCCTGCCGTTTATTGTGTATCGGACGACACTCACGGTCGGAAAGGTGTAATAAAGCCTGAAGCCCTGATACTGGCTGTTATTGCTCTGCAGGACTCTCCAGTCCCAGACCCTGACATTATCGAACGTAACCTTGTTTTTAGAGACGATATCGGGCGTCATGCCCATAAAGTTCACAGGAAATTCGACCTGCTTCACCTTGTCCTCTGTGAGTCCATAGGCAAATTTCGTGAATTTGATATTCTGTTTAATATATTCACTTTCCATCGACAACTCATTAGGAGAAACCTTATACCGTTGCAGCACCGACGGGACTCCTTCCACACCGATGATCCACGAAAGCAGGCAGATCATCAATCCCAATGCGGCAGCCTGGGCGGTGCGTTTGAATTCTTTCGAAAAGACGGAGATGCCAAGCAATACGGCCGACGCAAACAGCGCAACCATGAAGAAATTATATGCTCCGATCTGCACATGCACATCGGTCCATCCGGCTCCGAATACGGCACCCCTGGGCGAATACATGAGGTCCCATTTCGCTATCTGAGTCCAGAACATGAATATCCCGATCATCACAATGCCCAGGGCCGACAGATGAGTTATGATCCGGTGGTGTGTTTCGGTTCCGATGATTCTCATACCGCGCCGCCACGAAAGTGCCTGAAGGCTTTCGCGGCTGGTGGGGCCATAGAGGACCAGCGAGCCTGCGATCGCAGCAACAACGACTGTGAAAAGGGCGCTCCGCATTGTCTTAAGAAAGGGCAGCGTGAATATGTAGAACCCAATATCCATGTTGAAAATGGGCTCCGCAAGATTGAACGGCGCCTGATGGCTGAAGCGGAGATACTCATACACTACGCCCGTCATGCCGAAAGAAAAGACCGATGCGAAAAAAAGGCATCCGCACGTAGCCATGATTTTGAAGAACAGGTGGGGTCCGGTCGTCTTGAAGATATATAGGAAATTGGCCATGATAAAGCCGAATGCGGTTACGAACGATACGGCAAAGATGCCTATTTCAGGGAGCAGGATATTCCAGTATCTCTGATCGTATCCGAGATCGGCAAACCATAGCGCATCGGTAGATATCTGGATGGCGGCCTTCAATCCGGCAAAAATAACAGCTGCGATAACGGCCCAGGCAATGCGGCCCTTCAGGCCGAGTCTTGTATATTTGAAGGGAAGTGCTGCGACTACAACATAGAGAATGAACAGGATCCAGCCAAGCATCGATACCTCCCCGGTGAGCCTGTAATCATCAACAGTATATCAGATTACGGGGGAGTATGCGCAGCAGTAGGGGCGAACGGCCGTTCGCCCTTACAATTTTTAGGGTTAAGAAGTGAACACCCTGTTGAAAATGAAATCGATGTTGCGAAAATAATAATCCAGGTCGAATATCTCCCTGATCTCGGCCTCTGAAAGATATTTTGCGATCTCCTTATCTTTCATCAGGAGGTCCATAAAGCTCACACTTTTGCTCCAGCTCTCCATGGCGTTTCTCTGGACCATGAGATAAGCGTCTTCGCGCACCATCCCTTTGTCGATGAGGGCAAGCAATACTCTCTGGGAATTAAAGAGCCCGTGGCTTCTCTCCATATTGGCCTTCATCCTTTCAGGGTAGACATGCATGTCTTTGACAATACCCTTCAGCCTGTTAAGCATGTAGTCCACGAGGATGGTGCTGTCGGGAACGATGATCCTCTCGACCGAAGAATGTGAGATGTCCCTTTCGTGCCAGAGGGCGATATTCTCGAGCGCAGCTATAGCATTAGAACGAACAACCCTGGCCAGTCCGGTAATATTTTCAGATCCGATGGGGTTTCTCTTGTGAGGCATGGCGGAAGAACCTTTCTGCCCTGCGGTGAAGGGCTCCTCTGCTTCCAGCACCTCAGTCCTCTGAAGGTGCCTGATCTCGACCGCGATCTTCTCTATGATACCGGCTACGAGTGCAAGGGCAGTCATATATTCCGCATGCCGGTCGCGCTGTACGACCTGCGTGGCAACAAGCTCGGGCGTAAGCCCCAGTTTAGCGCAGACGATTTCTTCCAGCTTCGGGGGTAAGTTCGAGAAGGTACCAACTGCGCCCGAGGCTTTGCCGACGCTGATGATCTCCTGTGCACGTTCGATCCTTGTCAGGCATCTTTTTGAATCTTCATACCAGAGTGCGAATTTAAGGCCGAAGGTCATTGGCTCCGCATGAATGCCGTGGCTCCTGCCCATGCAGGGCACATCCTTGTATTTGAATGCCTGGGTCTTGAAGACCTCCATGAGTTCCTTCAGATCATTTATGATGCGGTCTGCGGCCTCTCTCATAAGAAGCGAGAGAGCCGTATCAACAACATCAGAGGAGGTGAGCCCCTTGTGGATATATCTCGATTCAGGGCCTACGAACTCTGCAACCGAAGTGAGAAATGAAATAACATCGTGCTTGACGGTCTTTTCTATTTCATCGATCCTGGCCACGTCGAACCGGGACTTCTCCTTTATAACAGCAAGGGCGTCCCCGGGTATTTCACCTAGTTCTGCCCACGCCTCGCAGACGGCTATCTCAACGTCGAGCCATTTCTGATATTTATTCTCAGCCTCCCAGAGTGCGCCCATTTCGGGGCGTGTATATCGCGATATCATGGTGCCTCCGTTTATTCGCTTAGAGAAAAAGCAAGCGTTCTATTTTAATAAAGTCCTTCGCAACTTTTCCAATGCCGAAGATCCTGCCGTCGCCGTCCTTGAGCCGGATCGCCGATCCTGCCAACAGGTGAAAGTCCGGCAGCAGGAAGAGGGGAAGAGGATTGCCGTTGCGAGCCTTCTTGAGGTCATCGCCGGTCACACTCATTTCGGGCAGATGGCCCAGTACGGCATCGACCGAATGGAGGGCCGAAGCCTTTTGGGGCAGCTCGCCGATATTAGCGGCTTCTTCGATCCTGAAATTCCCCACGCGCGTCCTCATCAACTGCGTAACATGGGCGCCGACACCGAGCATGTCGCCGATATCGTTGCAGATCGAACGGATATATGTCCCTTTGGAACAGACAATCCTTATTTTAAAAAACGGGCCCGAAAAGTCGAGTATCTCTATCGTCTTAACTGTCACTTTCCGGGGTTTTCGTTCCACCTCGAGGCCTTTGCGGGCGAGCTTGTAAAGAGGTTGTCCCGCTACCTTCAGGGCCGAATACATGGGCGGCACCTGCTCGATCTCTCCTGAAAATCGGGGCAGGATCTTTTCGATATCATCGGCGGTAGTCCTGATGTCCGCTGCAGTCCTGATGATCTTGCCCTCGGAATCGAAGGTGTCGGTTGATTCCCCAAGCTTCGCGGTTGCGACATATTCCTTTTCGAGTGATTCGACAAGCGAGGCAATCTTCGTCGCTTCATTGAGGCATACGAGCATGACACCGGTCGCAATCGGATCGAGGGTGCCGGTATGGCCGGCCTTCCTTATCTTAAAGGCCCTTTTTACAGCAGTGACCGCAGCCTGGGAAGTGATACCCTTGTCCTTGTTCAGATTTACAACGATATTCATCAGAGCTTGAATGCTCCGATTCCCTTCAATTCAATCAGAAGCAGATAGGAATACTCGGACGGTCTGATTTGATCGGCAGGTCTCCTCGTAACTATCATACTCACATTCCAGCACTGCTCTTTGTAGGTTGTTGTCAACGAAAAGTCCCTGAGCCCCGGCCCCTTCGCATCATAACCGGCTGATGCGTTCAGCGCCCAATGCTTGTCAATTGGAACGTTAACCCCCAGCGTATAGAGCATCAGGTCGTCAACGCGCGAATAGCGTTCGCCCAGTCCGAGCGTAATATCTTTGAACACCTTAAAATTGAAGCCCGAGTTAAGGTTGTTCAGCTGATTGTCGCCGATATCGTAGGCAACATCAAAGGTGAAATTCACCGGCAGCGCGGCTCCGCTGACAGCTCCTTCCAGGCGGGTCGGCTGCAGGTGATGGGCGCTTCCGGGAGGAATGCTGATGCCGTCTGCTATAGCGTTGAAATTATCGACAACCACATTGGAATTGTCGGAGTTGAAATCATAGGGCTGAGAAAAGCGAAGTGAAACATCCAGATCTCTGAACATGAACTTGTTGAACAGGATAAACTTGACCAGGGTCGTCCTGGCAGGCAGCTCTGTCGCATCGAAGAGGGGCAGAACCTTCGCCGATGGAATAAAAGTAAACTCCACAGAAGGTTCTACAATGTGTTGAAACGATCCGTAGTTCTTCAGAAAACGCATTTGGGCCTGAGCATTGTATTGAAACATCTCCCGATGAGGCGAAGAGCCGAAGCCTTCACCATCCGTCAGGTTATAGGCTGTCTCTCTCACCGAAATCGCCTGCGTAAAACGCACTATGTCCCCGAACGAGTATGAAAGCGTCGGCTGGATATCGATCCTCTGGCCATGCGGTCCCTCGCTGCGATAAAAATTGGCCGCGCTCGCCGAGAGGGTAAAGATCGCAGGCCCGACTGCCGTCGGATTTAAAACATAGCCGATTTCGGGCAGTTTTTGAGGCACGTGCTCCGTGACCCCTTCTCTCAGGTTCACCCAATACTGGCTTAGAAAATAAGTCCTCGAATTATTCAGCGCGAGCGATACCTCTCCCGTCGATTGCAGGAAACGGCTGATACTGGACCTGAAATCCTTGGGATATTCCTTATTGAAGGCTTTGTCGTTTATATAGTTGACATCGAGAAAGGCCTTCACGTTGCCTACAGAATATTTGTCGGCACCCTTTACCTCGAAAAAGTCCTTGTGCAACTCGGTGTCCCTGATGTGATAGGCGTACCACGTGCCCTCATGGTTGAAGTCGAGGAAGCGGTATTCAGCACCGGTCCCGACTCCTCTCTTGCTGAAGTAATCAACATGGAAAGTCGCATCCTTGTTCTCGTCGATAGCCCAGAAGAACGGCTGACTGTAACGAAAGCCCTTGCTCGTACTGTTACCCACAGCCGGTATCAGGAACCCGGTTTCGCGCCCGCTGCCTACAGGGGCCGAAAAATAAGGCGAATAAAGTACGGGTAAATTCTTGATCCGATATGTGGCGTTCGTGGCAACCATCTTATCTCCGACAACGATATCGGTGTCATTTCCCTTAAAACACCAGTCGGGCCTTTGTGAGGCAGGTATATCGCCAGGAGTAATTACCTTTGCCGTCCGATATGATTCGGAGTCGCAGGTCGTGAAATAGGCGGTCTTTGCATAGTAATGGTTTTCTCCAAGCTTCTGCATATTTTCGCCGCTGATCCAGTATTTGTCCCTCTTGAAGAAGATGACGGCATTGTTCAGCTTACCCGTTTTGTCGTCGAGGTTGAATTCGGCCTCTTCTGTATTGATAAGGTAATCCTTGTCATCGATGCTGACATGACCTGTCAATGAAGCGTCGCCCGTCTCGCTGAAATAGACCGCTTTGTCCGCCTTTACTACGGCGCTGTCTTTAACAATATTTACATTACCGGTTGCCACATACTTCTGCTCTTCTTTGAAATATTCGAGTTTATCGGCTGTGATGGTGTCCCCATAGGCAAAACCGGTCAGGAGACCCGATGCAGGGATGCCGATACCCATGCCGAACGCCACAACTGATAAAATCAATCTGCTCAAAACATCCCGGCCTTTCATCGCGTCTCCCTCAATGTGCTCAGTACCGATCTTTCTCCCATCACTTCCATCGCCTCGCCGGCCGTATAAAATGAGCCGGTTATAATTATCACCGCAGGATCGTCATTTGAAAGTAACGACTGTCGATTTTTTGCCAAGGCCAGGGCATCTTTCACTGTGGATCTTAGACGAACATTCGCAAACCCGGCATCCTGCGCAAGTCCGGCGAGCCGCTGAGGCGATTCGGCACGGCTGTATGCCGGCGCGGTGAATATCGTTTCGTCTGCAACCGGCAGCAGTGCGCCCAGAATATCGCCGACATCTTTATCAGCCATGATTCCCAGGACAAGGATGATCTTTCGTCCCGCCAGGTACTTTGAGATGAAGGCTGCAAGCGCGACCGCAGCATCGGCATTGTGCGCCCCGTCGATGATAATCGGGGGATCGGAGCTTACCAGTTCAAGCCTTCCGCGCCACCGGGTGGCCGCAAGCCCTGCCCTTATCGCTTCGGATCTTTCGCTGTTCTGAGGGCAGGCACAGGGACCTTCCCCTGCGTTCTTTGCAGATTCAGTTTTCTCCAATGCAATGGAAACAGCCTTGACCGCAAGCGCTGCGTTTATGACCTGATATTCTCCGGCCAGTGGGGTGAACAAATCTTCCATTCTCACAGCGCCGTTTGAATAATCGAACCTTGTGCCCCCAAGCCCTGAGGATTCCAGATTGCCGCTAAAATCTCTGCCGAATATAAAGAGCGGAGCATTTTTATTGCCCGCTGTTGCCGCTATTACCCCGGCAGCCTCCAACTGTTGCGGAGCAGACACAACGGGTACGCCCTCTTTTATGATTCCAGCCTTTTCGCCGGCAATTTGAGAGATGCTTTCGCCAAGAAATTCACGGTGGTCACGGCTTACACGCGTTATGACTGAAACCACCGGAGTAACAACATTGGTGGCGTCGAGCCTTCCTCCCATGCCGGTCTCAATCACGGCCCACTCGACCTTTTGTCGCGCAAAATATGTGAATGCGATGGCCGTCACAAACTCGAAAAAGGTGGGGCTGAGGTCTTCTTCGCAGGCATCGATCTTTGCTCGCACCTCGTCAGTTAGTTCTGCCACTTCGTTTTCTGTGATATCGGCAGCGTCCACCCTGATCCTCTCGGTGAAACTCACAAGATGGGGAGATGTGAAAAGCCCCACGTGGAAACCTGCGGCCTTCAGGATCGACGCGATCATGGCCGACGCCGATCCCTTGCCGTTAGTACCGGCGATATGGATGCATTTGAATTGATTATGCGGATTGCCGGTCAGGGAAAGGATCTTTCCTGTTTTGTCGAGTCCGAGTTTAATACCGTGCTTCTGGAGACTATAAAGATAGTCGATCGCAGCACGGTAGCTCATGGCTTGGTCATGTCCTGGGCCAGGGGCATGAAGTGCTCGATGAGCTTGCAGACTGTGTTCTTGAGTTCACGCCTCTCGACGACAAGATCGATCATGCCGTGATCGAGGAGAAATTCGGCACGCTGGAAATTCTCAGGCAGCTGCTGCTTGATCGTCTGCTCAATCACCCTCTGACCGGCGAACCCGATAAGCGATTTCGGCTCAGCAATGATCACATCTCCGAGCATGGCGAAACTCGCGGTGACGCCGCCGAATGTCGGGTCGGAGAGAATTGAAAGGTAGAGGACATCTAAATCCTTGAGCCTGGATGCGGCAGCCGAGAACTTGGCCATCTGCATAAGGGAAAACATGCCTTCCTGCATCCTCGCCCCGCCTGAAGCGGAAACGGTAATAAATGGTATCTTCTTTTCGAGTGCGCGCTCAGCAGCCCGTGTGATCTTTTCTCCCACGACAGAGCCCATGCTGCCGCCCCAGAAAGAAAAATCCATGATTGCGAGCACCACCGGTCTTGTTTTTATGACGGCGTCTCCGTAAATGGCCGCCTCAGGCATTTCGCTTTTCAGCCGGTACTCATTAAGCCTTTCAGAATAGGATGCCTTGTCCTTGAAATTAAGCGGGTCCGTGGGGGTGAGATCATTGTCGAGTTCTACGAAGCTCCCCTCATCTGCAATGAAATCGATGCGCTCCTTCGCGCTGATCCTGAAGTGGTAGTTGCACTTCGGGCAGACCTGGAGGTTCTTCTCGATCTCCTTCTTGTAGATGATCTCCTTGCAGCTGTCGCATTTGATCCAGAGACCTTCGGGGATCTTTACCTTTTTCTCGGTCTTTATCTCTTTTCTTTTTTTAAACCAGGACATAATAATTAAAAGCCGGTAGGGGCACGGGGCACCGTGCCCTATACCAACGTTAGACCGCCTCTCTTATTTTCTTTATGAATTCCCGGACATTGCCGGGGTCCTCGTGGAATTTCTTTACTATTACGCTTCCTACTATTACACCGTCGGCGACCGCTGCCATTCTGCGCGCATCGTCAGGAGTCGATATGCCGAAACCGACCGCTACCGGCTTGCCGGTCATCTCTTTCAGTCGACCGACATGATTACTGAAATGAT
>Ga0137438_1000221_pt1 | contig 11129 bp, 8 predicted proteins | sample EasRivERMGT157_2_FD_102327 | JGI IMG/M metagenome (GOLD analysis project Ga0137438, IMG submission 102327) | Soil microbial communities from meander-bound floodplain in the East River, Colorado, USA - East River MetaG ERMGT157_2 | ecosystem: Environmental > Terrestrial > Soil > Floodplain ... | reverse complement strand
GCCGATGCCTTCTCCCGCCGTGGGCGGCAATCCATATTCCAGCGCCCGGACATAATCAGCATCGTAGTACATCGCTTCCTCGTCCCCGGCTTCCTTGGCCTGCGCCTGTTGCTGGAATCGCGCGGCCTGGTCTTCCGGATCGTTCAATTCCGAGAAACCGTTGGCCAGTTCGCGACCGGTGATGAACAGTTCGAAGCGGTCGGTCACCGCCGGATTCCTGTCACTGCTGCGTGCCAGCGGCGAAACGTCGGTCGGATGGGCGACGATGAAAGTCGGCTGTATCAGTTTGTCTTCGGTGGTTTGCTCGAATAGCTTGAGTTGCAACAGGCCCAGCCCGTCGGTGGGGAAAACCTCGACCTTGAACTTCTCCAGCGCGCGGCGCAGGGCTTCGATCGTCGACAGGTCCTGCAACGAATAGCCGGGGTTGTACTTGGCGACGGCCTCGGCCATGGTCAGGCGGTCGAAGGGTTTGCCCAGATCGATGGTTTCGTCCTGGTAAGTCAGCGTCGTGCTGCCGTTCAATGCCTGGACAAGTCCGCGCAACAGTTCTTCCGTGAGGTCCATCAGGTAATGATAATCCTGATACGCCTCGTAGAATTCCAGCATGGTGAACTCGGGATTGTGCCGGGTCGACATGCCTTCGTTACGGAAATTGCGGTTGATCTCGAACACCTTTTCGATCCCGCCCACCACCAGACGTTTAAGGTAGAGCTCCGGGGCGATGCGCAGATAAAGTTCCATGTCGAGCGCGTTGTGATGGGTCACGAAAGGACGCGCCGCTGCGCCGCCTGGAATCGGCTGCATCATCGGGGTTTCGACCTCGAGATAGCCGCGCGCGACGAAAAACTCGCGCATCGCCTGGATGATGGCAGAGCGCGCCCTGAATACCCGTTGCGATTCCGGATTCGTGATCAAGTCCAGATAACGCTGGCGGTATTTCTGTTCCTGGTCGGCGAGCCCGTGGAATTTCTCAGGCAGCGGGCGCAGAGCCTTCGAGAGCATGCGAAGGCCGGTGACCTTGACCGAAAGCTCGCCGGTCCTGGTCTTGAACAACGTGCCCTCGGCACCAAGGATGTCTCCCAGGTCCCAGTGCTTGAAGGCGCCGTGGGTGGTTTCCCCGGTCACGTCGTTGCTTACGTAAAGCTGGATGCGCCCCGACATGTCCTGCAGCGTGGCGAAACTGGCTTTGCCCATGACGCGCTTGAACATCATGCGTCCGGCAACGGCGACTTTGATACCAGCAGGCTCCAGATCCTCGTTTGATCTGGGGTCGTAGTCCCGATGCAGGTCGGCGGCGAGATGGGTACGGCGGAAATCGTTTGGAAACGCGTTGCCGACGGTCCGCAGGTCTCGAAGTTTCGCCCGCCTCTCGGCGATGATCTGGTTCTCGTCGGGTGGTTCCTTTCCGTTGTCGTCAGCCATGATTACACGCCTTGCTTGAGTGAGGCACTTATGAAATCGTCGAGGTCGCCGTCGAGGACCGACTGGGTGTCCCCCCTCTCCACGTTGGTGCGCAGATCCTTGATGCGCGACTGGTCGAGCACGTAGGAGCGGATCTGGTGTCCCCATCCAATGTCGGTCTTGGAATCTTCCATAGCCTGTTTTTCCTCGTTGCGCTTGCGCATTTCCAATTCGTAAAGACGGGCCTTGAGCATAGCCATGGCTTCGGCGCGATTGCGGTGCTGCGAGCGGTCGCTCTGGCACTGCACGACGATGCCGGTCGGATTGTGAGTGATGCGGATCGCGGAATCAGTCTTGTTGATATGCTGTCCGCCCGCGCCGCTGGCGCGGAAGGTATCGACGCGCAGGTCCGCCGGATTGATGGCGATCTCGATCGTATCGTCCACCTCAGGATAGACGAACACGCTGGCGAACGAGGTATGGCGTCTTGCGTTCGAGTCGAACGGCGACTTGCGCACCAGCCGGTGCACGCCGCTTTCAGTGCGCAGCGTGCCGAAGGCGTAGTCGCCGGTGACCTTGAGCGCCGCGCTCTTGAGCCCGGCGACATCTCCGGGAGATTCCTCGAGCACCTCCACCTGGAAACCGCGGCGGTCGCAGAACTTCAGGTACATCCGTTCGAGCATCGACGCCCAATCCTGCGCCTCGGTTCCGCCGGAGCCGGACTGGATGTCAAGGAAGCAGTTGTTCGGGTCCATCGGATTGGAGAACATGCGGCGGAATTCCATTCCGGCCACGATTTTTTCCATGTTCGCGATATCGGCGGCGATCGCGTTCAGCGCGGCATCGTCGTTCTCGGCGCGGGCCATCGCGAACAGATCGCGCGAATCGCGCAACCCTTGGTCGAGCTTTTCCAGCGTGGCGACGACGGATTCCAGTTGCTTGCGTTCACGGCCCAGGTCCTGGGCCCGCTTCGCATCGCTCCAGATCGCGGGATCTTCGGCGAGCTGGACGACCTCGATCAGGCGGTTGCGTTTGCCTTCGAAGTCAAAGATACCTCCGCAGCTCTTTGGTCCGGGAATCCAGGTCATCGAGCTGGTTGGCAAGTGCGTTGAGTTTTTCTGCTTCCATGTGAAAATCTGATCCGGTGAGAGTTGCAAAGCCGACAGGGGCGCATTTTAACCGATGTCGCCCGCAGCCCCCTATTTCACGAGCAAGAGTGCGATTACCAGTCCGATCGCAACTGCTGCCATATTCCCGGCGCAGCGGCCGAATAGCGGCCGGCCGCCCGCCACCAGCACCAGGCCGAGCTTGAAGACGGTGTTGGCGATGATCGCAAGAACCACAGCGGTCGCAACTTGCCCGCTGGCCAGATTGTTGATGTTGAACAATCGCAGGCTGGAAAGGGTGATGGCATCCACATCGGTCAGACCGGAAACCAGTGCAACCACGTATAGGCCGGCAGCTCCCGCAATGTCGGAAAGCCAGGCCGCGAGCAGCAGTACCACCGCGTAGCCCGCAGCGAAGGTCAGCGCAGTGCGCAGCTCGGTTGGATTCTTGATGTCCGGCATCGGCGAAATGCCGCCCCATGCGCGCCAGGCATTGCCAAAGCCAAGGCCGGCGAGCCCGACAAGCAGGCCCCCGCCGAGGACGGGCAGCACCGTACCCAGGATCGCCGGCGAGACGAACGCCGTGAGGATGGCCAGGCGCACCAGCAGCATCAGGTTGGCGAGCACGATGACGGTAACGGCCGTGCCTCGCATGTCCACATGCTCGCGGCTGTGGCGTGCATAGACCAGCGTCGTTGCGGTGCTCGACACCAGGCCGCCGAATACGCCAAGCAGCGGGGCCCCGTAACGCAGGCCGACCATGCGCATGGCGACGTACCCGGCCAGGCTGACCCCGGAAATCAACACCACCATGGTCCAGATCTGGTAGGGATTTATCGCGGCATAGGGTCCGTAGTCCTGATTCGGCAGAATCGGCAGCACAATGAAGGTCAATACGGCGAACTGCAGCATGGAAATCAGGTCGCGTCGCTCGAGTTTTTCGGTGATGCCGCGCAACTCGGACTTGAAGTAAAGCAAACTCGTGGTGACGATCGCCAGCATCACGGCCAGCGATTCGAAATCGAGCCAGACCATTGCGGCGAGCACGTAGCAGACGACGACCGCGATTACGGTTGTCGTGCCCGGTTCGTGCTGCTCTTCGTCGCGGGCATAGGCGGCGATGATCATGGCGCCGACGAGCAGCAGGCCGGCGATGAGGATGGCCGGCGACCCGGTTTTTTCGCTGAGCAACGCGGCCGCCGCGCCGAATAGTCCGACGAGTGCAAAGGTGCGCAGGCCGGCCTTGGCCCCGGGATGGCGTTCGCGCTCCAAGCCGATCAGCAAGCCGATGGCAAGGCTGGCGGCAAATGCCGGCAGCCTCTCGAGATCAGTGCCATGCAACCAGATAAGTTCCAGGGTTTCGTCCTCAGTCTGTGCCAGGCTGCCAATAGTCCAGCACCAGTTGCACCGAACGCTTGCCGTTGTACTCGTTCACCTGTACACGGTAAACGCTCGCAACCTTTTCGGGAAGGGGCGCTTCCTGTCCGAATGCAATTGCATCCAGCACATTTTGCCCGCCTGGCCGGCGGAGCTTCAGTTTCAAATGCCGGCCGCCGACAATGCGCTGTTCGATGACTTCGAAATCGTCGAAGAAGCTCGGCATGGCAAATCCCTGACCCCAAACCTGGGCTTCTAGCGTCCCGGCGAAATCGAGATTCATGTCGGACGACGACAGTTCGCCATCGGTTTCGATCAGGCGCTCCAGGTCGGCGGGGCCGACGAGTTCGCGCACGACCGCTTCGAAGGCAGTGGCGAATTGCGCGACATCGACGCGCCGTATGGTCAGTCCGGCCGCGGCCGCGTGACCGCCGAAGCGCAGGATCAGGCCGGGATGGCGCTTGGTGACGAGGTCGAGCGCATCGCGCAAATGCAATCCGCGAATGGATCGCCCCGAACCCTTTGCCTCGCCGCCGTCCGCGGGGGCAAAAGCGATGGCCGGGCGGTGAAAGCGCTCGCGCAGGCGCGCGGCGAGAATGCCGATCACGCCCTGGTGCCAGGACTCGTCGTAGAGGCTCAGGCTGAAGGTGTCGGCAACGTCGACCTTGTCCAACAGTGCCAGCGCGGTTTCCTGCATACCCGCCTCGATATCACGGCGTTCGCGGTTGAGCGAATCGAGTTGTTTCGCCAGTTCCGCGGCCCGTTTCGGATCCTGCGTCAACAGGCACTCGATGCCGACCGACATGTCGGTAAGCCGACCGGCGGCGTTCAACCGCGGTCCGACAACGAAACCAAGATCATAAGTAGATGCGCGCGACGGATCGCGTCCGGCGACGCGCAACAGCGCGTCGATGCCGGCGCGGGCACGTCCCCCACGTATGCGCCGCAACCCCTGATCGACCAGTATGCGGTTGTTGTCGTCGAGGCGCACGACGTCTGCGACGGTGCCCAGGGCGACCAGGTCGAGCAGCTCGGCGAGGTTGGGCTCCTTGCGTTGGTCGAACCAGCCGCGCCGCCGCAATTCGGCGCGCAGGGCGACGAGCACATAGAACATCACGCCGACCCCGGCCAGGTGCTTGCTCGGAAACGGGCATCCGGGCTGATTAGGATTGACGATGCAGGCTGCGGCCGGTAACTGTGCGCCCGGAAGATGATGATCGGTGATCAGTACCTGGATGCCGAGCCCGGCGGCCGCGCCGACGCCTTCCACGCTGGCGATGCCGTTGTCAACCGTGATCAGAAAATCCGGTTTCCGGCCAGCCGCCAGCTTCACGATTTCCGGCGTGAGTCCGTAACCGTATTCGAAACGGTTCGGCACCAGGTATTCGGCTTTCGCGCCGAAGCCTTGCAGGCCCAGCATGCCGACTGCGCAGGCCGTGGCGCCATCCGCGTCGTAGTCAGCAACGATGAGCAGGCGCTTTCCGGCGGCGATCGCGTCGGCCAGCAAATTGGCCATGGTGGTGCAGTTGTGCAGTTGGTCGAACGGCAGCAACCCGTTCAGTGAAGTGTCGAGCTGCATCGCTTCGCGTACGCCGCGGGCCGCGTAGATTCTTGCCAGGACCGGGTGCATCCCGCTGGCGCGCAGCTTCTCGAAGGCTGCCGCCGGCACATCGCGCTCGACGATGCGGGGGAGATTCATCACGGGCTGCCGATCGGCACGACAAGCGACGCCGCGGGCCTCCACCAGCGCCACAATTTCATCTGGCTGATGGACCACCGGTAGCCGCGGCCGTTGGCGACGGTGGCAATGACAAGCTGGCGAATCCGCCGCTTTCTCAGCAGTCTTGCCAGGGGAACGAACCAGAGCCGTTCCAGTTCTTCGAGCGCTTGCTTCCAGGCAGCGGCATCGAGGCGCATCGACGCCGTTGCCGCGTCGCACAGCTCGATCAGAACATTGCTCGCGCCAATTGTGGCGATGCCCTGTTCGGTCGTCGAGAACGGAATCTTCGCCAGCTTCGACAATCCATGTGCCAGTGCGCTGCCGCCAATCACGGCCTGAAACGTTGTGCTGGCGCAAGGCAGTGTCCCGCCGCCGGAGAACCAGAGGCTGTTGATCGGCAGGGCGCCGCGCCGCTCGCGCTCCTCGTTGACCTGATGCGCATGCAGCACCATCTGGACTTCGTTGAATATCCGGTGCCAGGCCAGCCGGTCTTCGCCTGCGGGCAACATGCGATCGACATCGTGGCCGATCGCCCGGGAAAGGCTGCTGGTGCGGATACGCGCTGGCACGGCGGTTTTCAGGTACCAGCGATGCGCTTGAGGGGCCAGGAAGACGAGGCGATCGCTGGCGAAGTGGCGATTGAGCGCAGCACAGAGCGCAACCGCCTCGGCGTCGGTGATCGACAGGCTTTCGGGGGCCAGCAGAATCAATTGGTCGCGATTCACCCGCAGATGCACCGGATCGGCGCTCAGCCAGAAATCCTCCCCCGGAGCCGTGCCGGCACCGAACAATGCAATCGGCGCGCTCGGCCAGTCTGTCTGCCGCGGCACACCGAATTGCTCGCATAGCCAGGCCTGTTCGTCATCGCAATACGATTCGCCGGCATCGCTGCGACCAATCAGGGCCCGCAGCGCGGGTATCGTCGGCAAATCGTGGTTCGCGCCGGCATGAGGCCAGAACAGGGCAGGAATGAACAGGGTTACGGTATGCACTGGAGTGGGGGGCGAAATTCGGCTGTGAGTTTAGCACGCGTTATTTTCGTTCCCTGGCGCAAACTCGCGCAGATCACCATGGTCCGACATGTGAACGGCGGAATGTGGCAGACTGCGCGTCGCTGCCGGAAAACCACGCGCTAAATCATCCATCCATGCTGACGCCGTATGAATTGTTTGTCGGGCTGCGCTATACGCGTGCCAAGCGGCGCAACCATTTCATCTCCTTCATTTCAATCACCTCGATGCTCGGCATCGCCCTCGGCGTCGCCGCGCTGATCGTGGTGCTGTCGGTCATGAACGGCTTTCAGAAGGAGTTGCGCGCACGTATTCTGGGCGTAGCTTCGCATGTGCAGATCACCAGCATGGCCGGCGGCCTTCGCGACTGGCGGCGAATCGCGTCGCAAACAGCGGCGAACAAGGAAGTGGTCGCCGCAGCCCCTTATGTCATGGCGCAGGGGCTGATCTCCAATCGCCAGACGGTACAAGGCAGCATCGTGCGCGGCATCTTGCCCGCCGAGGAGGACAAGGTTGCCGACATCGGAATGCATATGAAATCCGGCAGCCTCGGCGCGCTGCGACCCGGCAGGTTCGGGATCGTGCTGGGCAGCGAACTGGCGCTGAGCATCGGCGCGCGCGTCGGCGACAAGATCGTGGTAATCGCGCCGCAGGGACAGGTGACGCCGGCCGGGATCATGCCGAGACTCAAGCAATTCGACGTCGTCGGCATCTTCGAGGTCGGCATGTACGAATACGATGCCGGGCTGGCACTGATTCATCTCGAGGACGCCCAGAAACTCTATCGCATGGAGGACAAGGTTTCGGGGGTGCGCCTGAAGCTGAAGGATTTGTTTGCGGCACCTCGCGTGGCCAGTGAACTTACGTATACCCTGGATGCCGATGTCTACGTCGCCGACTGGACCCGCAGCCACGCAAACTTCTTCCGGGCAGTACAGATCGAAAAGCGCGTGATGTTCATCATCCTGCTGCTGATCGTGGCCGTCGCCGCGTTCAATATCGTTTCGACGCTCGTCATGGCGGTAACCGACAAGCGCGCCGACATCGCCATTTTGCGCACGCTGGGGGCAGCGCCCCGCGAGATCATGAAGATTTTCATTATCCAGGGCGCGCTGATCGGTGTGATCGGCACGCTCGCCGGCGTACTCGGTGGCGTGCTGATTGCCTTGAACGTGGATGTGGTGGTTCCGGCCATCGAACGCCTGATCGGAGTGCAGTTCCTGGCAAAAGATGTGTACTACATCAGCGACCTGCCGTCGGACCTCCATCTTGAGGATGTTGTAGTCATCGCGTTAACGTCCTTCGCACTGAGTCTTGCGGCCACCCTTTATCCGAGCCTGCGCGCCGCCCGTGTCAATCCGGCCGAAGCGCTGAGGTATGAGTGAGATGATCGCGGACGTCGTTGTTTCCTGTCGTAATCTGCAGAAGACATTCCGGCAGGGCGATTACGCCGTGCCCGTTCTGAATGGCGTCGACATTGAAGTGCGACGCGGCGAAACCGTGGCCATCGTCGGCGCCTCAGGTTCAGGCAAGAGCACGCTGCTGCACCTGCTCGGTGGACTCGATGAGGCGTCGTCCGGCGAGATTCTGATCATGGGGCGCCGGCTGGACGAACTCGGCGAAAAGGAAAAGGGCCGGGTGCGCAATCAGGGACTGGGGTTCGTATACCAGTTCCATCACCTGTTGCCGGAGTTCACCGCGTTGGAAAACGTTGCGATGCCGTTGCTGATCCGCCGCATGACAGGCGAAGACGCCACGCGGCGCGCGAGCCGTATTCTGGCACGTGTCGGGCTGAGCGCGCGATTGAGCCATACGCCAGGTGAATTGTCGGGCGGCGAGCGCCAGCGCGCAGCACTGGCACGCGCGCTGGTGACCGAGCCAGCGTGCGTGCTCGCGGACGAACCTACCGGCAATCTCGATCGGCACACCGCGGGGGGCATGCTTGACCTCATGCTCGAGCTCAATCGTGAGCTTTCCACAAGCTTCATCGTGGTGACCCACGATCCGGCGATCGCGGCACGGATGCAGCGCACGCTGCGGCTGGAAGATGGAAAGCTGAGGCAGGACTCAGGACTCGGGACTTAGAACTCAGATGAAGGCAGCGGCATCGCTTGCCTGAGTCCTGGGCCCATCGTGCTCAGTCCTGCCTTTGATACTCGACCGGAATCGGGTCGAGCGATTGCCACAGATACCAGGTAGCCACCGTACGCCATGGCTGCCATGCACAGGCAATCTGCCGGATCTTGAGCTTGGACAGCGGCTTGCCGCCGTTGTAATGCAGGCCCATCGCACGCTGCAGGCCGACATCGTCCAGCGGCAGGATGTCGGGCCGCATCATGAAGAAAATCAGGAACATCTCCGCGGTCCAGCGGCCGACGCCCTTGACCCGAGTGAGTTCGGCAATCAGTTGTTCGTCGTCGTGATCGCTCCAGTCGGTCGTGTCGAGCGATCCGTCCAGAAAATGCTCCGCCAGGTCGATCAGGTAAGTTGATTTGTTGCTGGAAAGGCCGCAGGCGCGCAGTTTCGACGGATCCATGCGCACGATGGTGGCGGGTCCGAGCGAGCCGACCGATTCGAGCAGCTTTTGCCAGACGCTCTCTGCCGCCGATACTGAAATCTGCTGGCCCACGATCGAACGAGCGAGCGTCGTGAACGCGACGCCACGGCTTTGCAGGGTAGGGCCTTCGTGGTTGCGGATGAGCACCCTCAGCACGGGGTCGCGGCCTGATAGTTCGCGAGTGGCGTCGTTCCAGTACGATGGCGTCATGATTCAACAGGTAGGCGGTCAACTGCCGAGCCGGAACGTCAAGCGTGACCACAATGAAGATGCTCCGAGTATACGCGAATCCGGTGGCGCAACTAAGCGCGGATTGCCGCTCACTTCTGCGCGGAGCCAATGCGCAATCGCTGGCGCTTGCGCCACGACAGCACAACATGCAGGCGCCAGGCGCCGAGCACCAGGACGTAGCCAGCGAGCGCAAGAATCAGCGCGAGCAGCACCAGGCCCACGGCAAAAGGTTTGCCCATCAATGCAAGCCAGTGGGCGATGGCGGGGATCCAGTCCATGACTGGCAGATTGAAAAGATGCAGGTCGAGCTGTGGGGGTGCTGCGGAATCGGAACCGGTGACGAGCATCCCCAGTTTGTAAGCGACGTAGTACAGGGGAAGAATCGTGAACGGATTGGTATACAGAGTCACGATTGTGGCCACCGGCAGATTTACCCGGAATACGATAGCGCACAGGGCGGCGGACAGCATTTGCAGCGGTCCCGGCACCAGTCCGCAGAACAAGCCGATCGCCACGCCGCCGGCGACCGATCGGCGGTGAAGGTGCCAGAGATTGTGGTGCTGCAAGGCCGCGCCGAAGAAACGAAGGTAACGATTCTCGCGGATGCTCTGGTGACTCGGCAGATATTTGCGGAAAAGCTTGCGCGGCATGGATGTGACGAATATTACTCTTGGTAGATCGTGACGAGCATTTATCTGTTCGCGCTGGTTGCGGGAGCCTGGCTGCTACAGCAACAGGCCGTCCTGCCGGATTTGACTGGCGCCATGGCATTGGTTCCTTTGGCGCTCTTGTCGATCGTTCTCGCGCGTCATTCCGGCGCTGCCATCAGATGGCTTGCTCATGCGCTAGGCATCGTAGCATTTGCGGCTGCGGGCTTCTTCTGGGCGGCCGCTGTCGGGTCCTGGAAACTCGCAGATGACCTTCCCGAAATCTGGGAAGGGCGCGACATAGAGGTCTCGGGCGTCATCGCGGAAATGGTGCAGCCGAACGATCGCGGCGTGCGTTTCCTGCTCGATGCGCAGCAGACTTACACATTGAATGCGCGGATTCCTTCGCGCATTTCCCTGATGTGGTACGGGAATGACGGCGAGTCGCCGCCCGATCTGCGTGCCGGACAGCGCTGGCGCATGGCAGTGCGCCTGCACAGACCTCACGGAAACGCCAATCCCGATGGCTTCGACTTCGAAGCGTGGATGCTCGAACGCGGCGTGCGCGCGGTCGGATATGTCCGGGCCCAGCCCGCGCCGCATCTGATCGAGCCGTTCGTGTGGCGCGCCGGCTATCTGCTGGAACGAATGCGCGAAGCAGCACGCAAGCATCTTCTCGAAGCGCTGGGTGACCGGCCTTATGCGGGCGTGATCGTGGCGCTTGCGATCGGTGATCAACAGGCTATTGCGCCCGATCAGTGGCAGGTGTTCACGCGCACCGGCGTCAATCACCTGATGAGCATCTCGGGACTGCATATCACGATGGTTGCGAGTATGGTGTTACTGTTGGTTGCGCGTCTGTGGCGCAGTTCCGAAACGCTGGTGCTGAAACTCCCGGCAATCCGGGCAGCCACCGTCTGCGGCCTGTTCGTCGCGCTGGCCTACGCCGCATTGTCGGGATTTGCCGTGCCCGCGCAACGAACGGTCTACATGCTGGCCGTCGTCGCTGTTGCCCTGTGGTCGGGCTGGACCGCAAGTTCAACGGCCATTCTCGCAGCCGCCGCGGCGCTCGTGGTCGTG
>Ga0137438_1000220_pt1 | contig 11146 bp, 10 predicted proteins | sample EasRivERMGT157_2_FD_102327 | JGI IMG/M metagenome (GOLD analysis project Ga0137438, IMG submission 102327) | Soil microbial communities from meander-bound floodplain in the East River, Colorado, USA - East River MetaG ERMGT157_2 | ecosystem: Environmental > Terrestrial > Soil > Floodplain ... | reverse complement strand
TTTCTGGGTCGCCTTGCTGACCTCAGCCGGGGCGCCGGATGCCATAAGTCCGATAACGAACAATGACATCGCCAGGAATACTACGATCATCCTTCTCATACTGTTAACCTCCTGTCGCTATTTGTGAGAATACTTACTGCCCAATGGCAGTCTAGGGTGCGATATTTAATACGCCCAATGGCCTTCACAGGCGACGCCTCATATACTCTTAATGGTACCGAAAAATCCGGCAATACCAAATCCGATTGAGCATCGGATTTACCGCGGAACAGCCGGAAGATAGTCTGAGATTCGGCTGTTTTTGTCCGGATAATCCTCAGGTAGCTGCAAAATTGACAAAGGACCGTCTCAACCTTTAAACTAAATGTTTGAAAATCATACGCAAATCATATTTTTAGGAGGCTCCCTTGATTAAGTCCTGTCAAGAAATCTCATCGACAAAGAATCGTCTTACCATAGAAATTCCGTACGATGTCGTAGAAACCGAGCTCCGAAAAGGTCTTCTGGAGGCTCAGCGGCGCGCAACCCTTCCCGGCTTCAGGGCCGGTAAGGCACCGATGTCGATAATCGAGAAGCGCTTTGGCAAGGGAGTCGAATCGGAGGTTTTAGAAAAACTCGTACCCGAATATTACATGGAGGCGGTCAAAGAGGCGGATATAAAGCCCGTTGCAAAGCCTGAAATGGAAGAGGGTATCGATTTCAAGAGGAATGAACCGATTGTCATGACCTTTACGGTCGAGGTCAGGCCCAAGATCGAAAACCTGGAATATGAGAATATGCCGGTAAAGGATATCCCGGTTGAGATTAAGGACGAAGAGATTGACACTATCATAAACAGTGTTGCCGAGGAAAAGGGTACGTTTGAGGCAATCGATGCCGCCATTGCAGCAGGCGATCTGGTGACGCTTGACTACACTAGCGATGATGGTGTCGAGACTAAGGACGCCGTCATTAAAGTAGGCAGCGGCCCCTATCCGAAGGAGTTTTTCGATGCCCTCACCGGAAAGAAAAAGGGTGAAGAGTTTTCAGCCGAAATAGCCTTCCCCGACGATTCGTCCACGCAGTTCGCAGGCAAGACCCCGAAGTTCCGGATGGTGATTAAGGACGTAAAAAGAAAGAACATACCGGCCATTGACGACGAACTGGCAAAAGATATGGGAATAGAGAACCTGCAAACCTTGAAGGACCGGATTAGAGAGGATGTGCTCGCCTCGAAAACCGCCGAGGCGGACCGTAAGAAACAGATCGAGCTCATCGAGAAACTACTCGCCGCCCATGCATTCGATGCCCCGGAGGGGATGGTAAATTTCGAACTTGATCGTATAATCGGAGAGGTCAGTGCCGAAGGCAAGCATCCTGGAACGCATGAGGAACTCATCATGGAATACAGGCCCAAGGCCGAGAAGAGTGCGAAAGTCTCCATACTTCTGGATATAATAGGAGAAAGGGAGGGCATAACGGTTTCGGAGGATGAACTTAAGGAAGAGATCCTCAACTTCTCCCGGAGATATTATGTCACTCCTGAAAATGTCATCAAGTATTATGTTACAAGGGACGGTTCACTTGACGGTATCAAGAACGCCATATATGAAAAGAAGGCCATGAAGGCCCTACTCGGCAAAGCAAAGATTGAAAAGGAGTAACCTATGAGCATAGTGCCTATTGTAATTGAACAGACTGGAAGGACCGAGCGCGCTTATGACATCTATTCGCGGCTGCTCAAAGACAGGATCATATTTCTCGGTACCGAAATAGATGACAACGTTGCAAATGTGGTTATTGCCCAGCTGCTGTTTCTTCAGACTGAGGACCCGGATAAGGATATCCATATCTATGTCAATTCTCCCGGCGGTTCCGTAACGGCAGGTCTCGCCATATACGACACCATGCAGTATGTAAAGCCGAATATCTGCACATACTGCATCGGCCAGGCTGCAAGCATGGGAGCGCTGCTGCTGTGTGCGGGTACTGCAGGCAAGAGGTTTTCCCTGCCTAACTCCCGTATCATGATCCACCAGCCTATCGGCGGATTTTACGGGCAGGCCACAGATGTGGAGATTCATGCGCGAGAGATATTGAAGATGAAGGCCCTGCTGAACGGCATCCTGGCCAAGCATACCGGGCAGGACCTCGAAAAGATAAGGGTCGATACAGAGAGAGATTACTTCATGTCGGGCGACGATGCCAAACAATACGGACTTGTCGACGAAGTTATCTTTTCACTGAAGGAAGTTCCGAAGAAATAAGAAATGGGAAGCATGGGCGAGGACGCTGTCTCGCCCTCCCTGAAGTTCATAGTGCCGGTATTGCACGGCATATGGAGGATAAGATGGCTAAAAAGAATAATGAGGTGGCCCTGAGGTGTTCTTTCTGCGGAAAGGCCCAGGATGAAGTCAAGAAACTGATAGCGGGGCCGATGGTCTATATCTGCAACGAATGCGTCAGTTTGTGTGATGAGATTATAGAAGAAGAACTTAGCAGTCACGAGGAAGGGACTGCCAAGAAATTGCCCACGCCTGCTGAGATACATAAATTCCTCAATGATTATGTGATAGGGCAGGAGAGGGCCAAGAAGATCCTTTCTGTGGCCGTTCACAACCATTACAAGAGGATTTTCAAAGGCTCTAAATCGGACGTGGAACTGCAGAAGAGCAACATACTGCTTATCGGTCCTACAGGAACCGGCAAGACGCTTTTTGCCCAGACGCTGGCCAGGCTTCTGGATGTGCCGTTTACCATTGCGGACGCGACTACGCTTACCGAGGCCGGGTATGTCGGAGAAGATGTCGAGAATGTTCTTCTAAAGCTGCTGCAGGCCGCTAATTACGATGTCGGAAGGGCACAGGTCGGCATTATCTACATTGACGAGATCGATAAAATCAGCCGGAAAAGCGACAGCCCCTCCATAACGAGGGACGTATCGGGAGAAGGTGTTCAGCAAGCCCTCCTGAAGATCATCGAAGGCACCGTTGCAAACATCCCTCCGCAGGGCGGAAGGAAGCATCCGCAGCAGGAATATATCCAGCTCGATACCACCAATGTCCTCTTCATCTGCGGAGGGGCATTCGTAGGCCTCGACAAGATCATCGAGGAGAGGAGCGGGAAAAAGAGGATCGGCTTCGGCTCGAAGCCGTTGAAGGAAGCAGAGAAGAAGGCCGCAAACCTCCTTGAGACTGTGGAGCCCGAGGACCTGATGAAGTACGGACTCATTCCGGAATTCATCGGCAGGCTGCCGGTAGTTGCGACGCTGACGGACCTGGATGAGGCTGCCCTTATGAAAATATTGACTGAGCCGAAGAATGCGCTCGTTAAACAGTACCAGAAACTTCTCTCCTTCGACAATGTGAAACTGAAGTTTACGGAGGAAGCGCTCGCTGCAGTTGCAAAGAAGGCGGTCGACAGAAAGGCCGGGGCCAGGGGACTGCGGTCGATACTCGAGGATGTAATGCTGGATATCATGTACGATATACCGTCAAGGAAGGAAGTCGCAGAGTGTATCGTCAACGAAGAAGCGATCCATAAAAAGGAAAAGCCACTCGTTGTTTACCATAAAAAAGCTGAATCTGCATAATCATGAAATTCCAATGCAGGGGTATCGCCAAACGCCCCTGCATTGTATGACATGCTATCACCATCCCCAAGATCAAATCCGATGCACTTTCTCAATTCTCCTCGAACGAAAGGTTATACGGCTCTTTAATATCATAAACTTCTATAAAGATCATCAGGGTGAGCTTGGTGGCTTCCGCTAAATCACGCCCGAGGCTCTTGCTGAATCCGCTTTGCTTTCCAACGACTGTGCCGCCCGGCTTGTCATATACGTCCCACTCGTCGAAACGGATCCCGATGGTGGCAAGCGCCCTCTTCGCCCTGGAGAGTTCCTCAGCACTAAGCGTTTGACTAGGCAGATCGAAGGCCAGCCCCTCAGATGCGCTACCTGCAAACTGCACGAACTTCCGAGTCTTCGGCTCCTCGATAATCAGAAAAGCGTTGTCGTTCCTGCGTTGCAGCAGACGCTGAAGGGCGTCATGAATTTGCTCCTGATAGTTCATTCGCACTCCCTGAGGCATATACAGCTCTCTCCTAAAGGCTCTTTAGGCCAATATTAAGATGATATAATTATCGTAACATAGAACTCATGTCGGGCTACAAGGGTGGGTATTTACAAGTATTCTCGAAGCCTTTACCGGGAAAAGCAATAGTTGTATACTAACAGAACGATTATTCGGCAAAAAAACAATGGCCACTAAATACAAAGTCATAGTCGGCGGATACATTTCGTTTCCCATCCATAAACTTGTTATAGGCTCGCGCCTTCTGTTCGACATTTATGTCAATGACGGTGGGATGATGAGACAGCTTTTCAATAAGGGCTCCATCATTTCAGGTGCTGCACTCTCGACCCTCCGGACACAGGGATTCACTGAAATATATGCAGTGCACGATAGCGGGGAAAAACCTAAAAATATCTCAGTAGCGTTAAAAAAAGAATCGGCATTAGACAATCCGATTGTCTTCAAAAAATATTCCTTTCAAAAAGATGTGCATCATTTGATAGATCGATCACTCTTAATGCCGGGTGCACAAGTGCCTTTTTCAATATATGCACTAGACCGCATGAGGTTTACGACTGTGGTCGAGGCTTCTGAATCCCGTCCGGCGACGATCGATGGAGAAGTCCTTGGTGAGACGGGAGACTTTATGATCTCAAGAGCTTCGGTCCCTCTTTATCGTGAATACCTGAGATCGCTTGAGGAATCCTCATCCGCAGCGCCTGATAAGGTATCCAAAATGAAGGCGATTGCTCTGAAGGAAAATTCCAAAATCATTGTGAAGCAGTTATTTGATAATAATCGCCTCGGGGTTGGGATCAAAGAGGCCAAAAGTGTTGTGGATGGCATGGTTGACCTGATCTTAGGAAACCGCGATGCGATATATGATCTCATGTCTCTTAAAAACTATGACTATTACACTTACTCGCATTCTGTAAATGTCGGCGTACTGTCGATTGGTCTCGGTATTGCGAGCGGCATGCAAAAGGACGCGATATTTAAATTGGGCTTGGGCGCTATCCTGCATGATATCGGCAAGAAAGCTATACACCATGACATAGTCAACAAGCAGGGGCGCCTCAATGACATGGAATACCAGGTCATCAAGACACATGTAATTGAGGGGGATAAAATTCTGAGGGAGAACTCGGAGATACCAGATGAGTCGTTAGCTGCAATGCTCCATCACCACGAAAAAATGACCGGACGGGGATATCCCTTTGGACTCAGAGGTGCCAATATCGAATTATTCGGTAAAATTACTTCTATCGTCGATTGCTATGATGCGCTCACTACGGCACGTCCCTATAGAACTGCACTTGCCCCATATCAGGCGCTCTCTTTAATTACCAGCGAAACCGGAGATTACGATCCCGAGTTGCTGAAGATTTTCGTTACGATGCTCGGAAATATCCGGCAATAAATCTCGGCCGCAATATTATTTAGATGAATGCCGGACCTGATCGCACACTTTCTGCAGGGTCAGATGCCGTCAATCATCAATGCAACTTTCTTCTCGCCGCTTTCTCCATCGTCTGCCTGATCACATCCTTCAATTCATCGTCTTCTATCCCGGAAACAGCGCTATCAATGGCGGCCCTGTCGTCGTCGGTCAATTCCCTGAAGTCGGCGAGAGACGCTTTTTTGTCCGGGATCTGGCGTTCGCTGTCAACGCGCACGCTGCCAAGCCTGAGCTGGATGCTTCTGATATCATGAGAAGCTATTTTGTCCAGTATCTCTTTATTCAGAAACTTCAAGTGCTGGAGCCAGGCGGGAGAATCTACGGCGACTACGAGTTTGCTTGCCTTTAATTCGACCGGGGCGGTGTGCATGGAGAGCGGACCGGCAAAGATAGTTTGCCATTGCCGCCTGAGAGCCTCCAGCCTGATCCTGTCCGAGATGCCGAGATTGCGGAAAAGGGAGTTGAGCAGTACATTCACAGGCTGTAGCGTGCGCTTACGCATCGTGAGGTACGCTGCGGCAGGAAGAATCCGTCATGCGCTGGGCACTCTCATTTCTTCCTGCCGGCGGGATTATGCAGGGTTAAACAGCTTTGACAACTTTGTTCGAACGGAGACATCTGGTACAGACATAAGTCCTTTTCGCTCCGCCTTCAGTAACAATCTTGATCCTCTGTATGTTCGGCAGGATGATCCTTCTCGTTTTGTTGTTGGCGTGGCTCACGTTGTTCCCCATCGTCTTTTTCTTGCCGCAGACATTACAAACAGCCATTTTGACCTCCTTAATTCATTGCATATATAAAGTCTTTTATGATAACATTTTAGTTATGTTGTTACAAGAGAGTTCGATGATTAATGCAGGCAGTCCCAGGGAGGGAGCAGAATAAATGTCCGTTGATGGTATAAAAAGCGCCGATCTGGCAAAGGAATTGGGAGTTAAAGCGACGGATGTAGTAACGGCCGTTGCTCGTCTGAGAGTCGCAGAATACAAGAAGGGTACGACAAATATCAAGCTCAGCGACGAAGAAGCCGTGAAGATACGGAGCCTCTTTGCACCCAAGGCACCTGCAAAGGCTGTCGCAATAGTCGAGGAAGCGCCTCAGCCGGTAAAACATGAGATCAAACCGGAAAAAAGAAAAGAGGCCTTGCCGCATACGGAAAGCGGGCACGAGAAGGAAATTCATCCTGCAAAAGTAAAACCGGTGTTCCATAAAAAAGAAGAACATAAGAAAGAAGAAGTTAAGAAAGAATCGATAAAAAAAGAGGAACATAAAAAAGAAGTTGCACCGCATGCGGCGAAGCCGTCCGCAGAGCAGGAGATCTTAAAACCAGATGCTCCGGTAATAGCGACAACCGAAGAAGAAGAGGTTGCGATACCCGACCGGTTCCGCAAGGAAGTAGAGGTTGACAAGGTCGAGAAGATCAAGGTTAAACCGACAATGCAGAAGGCCTTTCAGACTGTCCGGAAGATCGATCAGAAAAAATGGGTCGATCTCAAATCCGGAAAGAAGCCTAACAAGTTCAGAAGGCCGGAAGCCGTCCTGCCGCCACCTATAACGGCACCCAGGAAAAAATCGATCAAGCTCCAGGAAGGGACTACCGTAAAAGAGTTTGCCGATGCTATTGGCCATAAAATCCCTGAAGTGATAAAGAAGTTCATGGAGATGGGGTATATGCCGACCATCAACCAGTCGGTAGATACGGATTCGGCTATGCTCATCGCGGACCATTTCGGCGTCAAGATCGAATTCGCCTCTGCAGAGCAGGTCGACGTCGTCGGTGAGTTTGTCGAGGAACGGGAGAACCTCATCTTCAGGCCGCCGGTTGTGACCATCATGGGCCATGTCGACCACGGGAAGACCTCGCTGCTTGATGCTATAAGGGAAACGAAGGTGACAGAGACCGAAGCGGGCGGAATTACCCAGCATATCGGAGCATACAAAGTTTCCCTGCAGGGGAAGGATATCGCATTTCTGGATACGCCCGGCCACGAGGCATTTACTGCGCTTCGGGCCAGGGGTGCAAAGGTCACCGATATCGTTGTCCTCGTCGTTGCAGCCGACGATGGAGTCATGCCTCAGACCATCGAAGCTATCGACCATGCGAAGGCCGCCAAGGTGCCTATCGTCGTAGCGGTGAACAAGATAGATAAACCCGAAGCGAACCTCCAGAGGGTTAGGCAGGAACTTGCCGAACATGGAGTCGTCTCCGAAGAATGGGGCGGTCAGAATATCTTCGTCGAAGTCTCTGCCAAGAAACGCATCGGTATCGAACGTCTTCTCGAAATGATACTTCTACAGTCCGAAGTCATGGAACTGAAGGCCAATCCCAACAGGCCCGCAAAAGGTACGATCATCGAGGCGAAACTTGACCGGGGACGGGGGCCTATAGCTACTGTTCTAATCCAGTCAGGGACTCTGAAGGTTGGAGATGCTTTTGTTGCCGGCGGAACATCCGGCAAGGTGCGTGCACTTATTGACGACACCGGAAAGAAAATTCACCAGGCCGGGCCTTCCACGCCGGTTGAAGTCATAGGTTTTGCCGAGGTCCCGACTTCGGGAGATATCTTTACCGTCGTCGAGGACGAGAGAAAGGCAAGGCAGATCGCACTTATACGCCTCCAGAAAATGAAGGTCAGCGATGTCATCAAACATCCGAAGCTCACCCTCGATGAACTTTATGCCAAGATTAAGGAAGGCCAGATACGTGATTTGAATATCGTGCTTAAAGGCGATGTCCAGGGCTCTGTCGAGGCTATCAAGAGCGCCTTTGAAGGTATTACCCATGCCGAGGTTAAGGTTAACGTGATCCATGCCTCGGTGGGCGGCATCAATGAATCAGACGTTATGCTTGCTGCAGCTTCCAACGCGATTATTATCGGGTTCAACGTAAGGCCTGAGACAAAGGCTGCGCAGCTGGCCGAGAAGGAAGGCGTCGATTTAAGGCTTTATAATATCATCTACGAGGCAATCGAGAACGTCAAGAAAGCGCTTGAGGGAATGCTGGAGCCGACCATCAAGGAAAAGATTATGGGCAGGGCGGAGGTCCGGCAGACATACTCAGTGTCGCGCCTCGGCACCATTGCCGGCTGTTACGTAATCGACGGTGTTATTATCCGAGCGAGTGACGGGGTGAGGGTCATCCGCGACAATATCGTGGTATATCAGGGGAAGATCGCTTCCCTTAAGAGGTTCAAGGAGGATGTGCGCGAAGTCGCGACCGGGTACGAATGCGGCATCATGATTGAGAACTTCAACGACCTTAAGAACGGCGATATCCTCGAGAATTTTGTGATCGAGAAGATAGCGGCCAAGCTGTAACGTCTTAAATTACCTGTCCGGGCATCTTTTAATACCATGCAACCATATAAACGTGCACAGAGGTTAAACATACTCCTCAGAGAGGAGATTGCGGACATAATCATGAGGAGGGTAAAGGACCCCCGTCTCGGTTTCGTGACGGTTACCGATGTCAGTCTCTCGGAGGACCTGAAGATAGCCCGCGTTTATATCAGCGTTCTTAACAGCGAGGAGAGAGTTGTTGCTATCGAAATCCTTAATGGAGCGAAAGGTATTATACGCTCTGAGGTGGCAAAAAGGGTCAGGACCAAATTTATCCCAACTCTCGAATTCAGGATTGACGAGTCCATCGAGCAGGGATTCAAGATCGACAAGATTCTTAAGGAGATCAAGGAAAAGGACCCGGATTCAAAGGAAGAGCCCGGAGAATGAGTTTCCGGAGCCAGGGAATAATGATTCCGCCCGCAGAGTTGATCGACAGTATCAAAAGGGGCGACAACTTTCTTATCGCAACACATGTGAACCCTGACGGCGACGCGCTCGGCTCTGTGGCAGCCTTTGGAATGGCCCTCGAAATAATGGGCAAGAAGGCGGTCCTGCTGGACAAGCACCGTGTTCCGGAACATTACCGTTTCCTGCCGGGGTACGAGAAGTTTTATACCTTCGAATCCCTCGAAGCTGCCGGCTGCAAGGCGGCCGATTTTTCCACACTGATTCTCCTCGACTGCAACGATCCCGAACGCATAGGTCTTGAAAAAAAGCAGCAGCACAGCGCTGCCGAAGACCTGAAAACAGCTCTTGCTGCGGGCATGCCTGCCTTCGTGATCGACCATCACGAAACGGAAAGCGCCTTTGGGAATATTAAATGGATCGAACCGAAGGCAGCGGCTACAGGCCTGCTCGTATTTTATCTGATTAAGGCGCTCGATGTCGCAATTACTCCCGAGATGGCGATAAATCTCTACTCAGCCATCGTCGTCGATACCGGAAATTTTCGTTATGATAACACCACGTCCGAGGTATTTCGCGTTGGTGCGGAGTTGATCGATTGCGGGGCCAGGCCGAACAAAATATATCAGGAACTATATGAGACCTGGACCGACAACCGCTTCAAGCTTTATCTCAGGATGATCGAATCATTGGAAATAAGGAATGACGTCGTCTTCAGCGTCATAACGAAAAAGATGTTGGAAGAGACTTCCACGGCGGCGGATGATACCGAAAACTTCGTTTCATTCCCCCGGATGATGAAGAGCGTCAATGTTTCGGTCCTGTTCAGGCAAACAGGAAAGGACGAATACAAGGTGAGCCTGAGATCGAAAAACGATCTTAATGTTGCCCGCATCGCTGAACTCTTCGAGGGTGGAGGGCATAAGAACGCGGCGGGTTGCAAGATCAAGGCTGATATCGATACTGCAAAAAAAATGGTCCTCGAAAAGATTAAGGCCTTACAGCAGAACTGATATTTTTTCGTGAAGCTCTTCCGGCGTGATGAGACTGCCGCCGGGTCTGCCGTAGAAGAGGACTTCCGATTTGCCGTTGACCGCCAGTCTCACATCTTCCACCATCTGGCCCATGTTAAGCTCTACAGTCAGAAAACGCGTTATTCCACCGGCAAGATCATTGAGACGTCGTTCGGGGAATGGAAAGAGAGAGATCGGCCTGAAGAGTCCGATTTTACAGCCGGTTTCCCTAAGCCTTCTCACTGCCGACAAGGCTATCCTCGCCGACACACCGAAGGCGACGACAATAAAATCCGCATCATCGATCATGTATTCCTGGTATTTCACTTCGCTCTCTTTCATCCTGAGATACTTTTCAGCGAGCTTGTAATTCCTCTGCTCCAGCTCACCCTCCCCCATAAGGAGCGACTTCACTACATTCGGCTCTCTGCCCTTGCATCCGCCGAGTGCCCAGGTTTTCGGGGGCAGATCGGGTTTAACATAGGGCGTCTGGGAAAAAGGCTCCATCATCTGGCCGAGTACCGCGTCGCCGAGGATCATGACAGGCGCCCTGTATTCATCGGCCTTGTCGAAAGAGAGCATTGTCAGGTCCCAGCACTCCTGGAGGTTGTAAGGAGCGTACACCAGAAGCCGGTAATCCCCGTGGCCTCCGCCCTTTACGGCCTGAAAGTAGTCCGCCTGGCTTGCCGAAATATTTCCGAGGCCGGGTCCGCCGCGCTGCATATTGACTATGACCGCCGGGAGTTCAGCCGCCGCCAGGAAGGAAATGCCCTCCTGTTTCAAGCTTATCCCGGGACTGCTTGATGATGTCATCGCCCTTGCTCCGCATGCAGAGGCGCCGTAGACCATGTTGATCGCGGCAATCTCGCTTT
>Ga0137438_1000219_pt1 | contig 11153 bp, 9 predicted proteins | sample EasRivERMGT157_2_FD_102327 | JGI IMG/M metagenome (GOLD analysis project Ga0137438, IMG submission 102327) | Soil microbial communities from meander-bound floodplain in the East River, Colorado, USA - East River MetaG ERMGT157_2 | ecosystem: Environmental > Terrestrial > Soil > Floodplain ... | reverse complement strand
AGCCTTTTCCCTGCGGCCGCGACGCAGGTCTATCAGAATATCGAGCTGCTTCATAAAGCGGTCATACTGTAGTCTGAACCACTCGAATGTTTTACGCGGCGTGACCGGAGTAAAGAGCATCAGGGCGACCATGATCGCTGTCAGTGTAATGATATATGCTCCGGTTGCCGAAAATCCCGACACCAGCAAACGCGCGATGAAACTGCCGAGCATGCCGCCTGACGGTACCGACTCCCCGAACAGTCTGGTCGTTTCGTTTCCGAGCCCGAAGAATGCCCCCGCAGCAAGGAAGAATATGACGCCGCCGATCTTCTTGAGCAGCGGGTGTGACACTTCCCGCGCGATGGTGAAGAGCAGCGCATACCCGAACATGAGAAGCGGGATCACATACGCGGAGAGGCCGAAGAGATGGAGCAGAGCGTCGGAGAGGTATGCGCCGATGATCCCGATGGTGTTCCTGACCCCCGCACCCGTGCCGGAGACGCTAAAGCACGGGTCGGTAGCGCTGTACGAGACCAGGCTGAGTGTGATCAGCAGTCCAATGGCAAAGAGCACCAACCCGACAATTTCGTTCCAGTGTTTATGCTTCGTTGCGTTAACTGCCATAGGCTCCTTTATAGAGAAGACCGCTCGAATAAGCTCGCCGAATTCCTCCGCGACGGGAATCCGTTATCGCCAAGCTGCCCACAACGCCACCACTACCCCGGCCAGAGCCAGACGGTACCAGACAAAGAGATTCAGAGAATGCCGGTTCAGATACTGGAGCAGGAATTTTATGCTCAGATACCCGACGATTGCCGAGAATAACGTCCCCAGCACAAAGGGCGTCGCTTCGCCAGCAGCAAGACGAAGTTTGTGAAGTTTCAAAATGGCCGCGCCCGCAATGACCGGTGTGGACAGGAGAAAGGAGAATCGGGCCGCATCTTCCCGCTTATAGCCGCTCAAAAGCCCGGCCGTAATCGTGATCCCCGAGCGCGAAACGCCCGGGACCAGGGCAAAAGCCTGGGCGAAGCCGATAAGGATTGCGTGACCAAGCGACAGGTGCCCGAGATCCGCTGTCTTGGCCGAATATCGGTCAGCCGCCCACATCACGAGGCTGATCGCAGCAAGCGTCCCGGCGATCAGGAGCGGATTCCGGAAGCTTTCTTCAACGACGTGTTCATATTGCAGACCCAGGACACCTGCGGGGATCGTCGCCAGGACAATGAACCACACGAGTCTGCCTTCGTTGGTTTTCCAGGTGCCGTCCTTGATGCCGGTTAAGAATTTCCCGAGGAGATCAACCCAGTCCCGCCAGAAGAACGCCAGGATCGCGACCAGCGTGCCGGCGTGCAGCGCCACGTCGAAATTCAGGCTATCAATCAGCGTGCCCTGCTGGCCGAACATCCAGGGGAGCAGTATCAAGTGGGCCGAGGAACTGACAGGGAGAAACTCTGTGATCCCCTGGACAATACCGAGAATAATCGCTTCAATAATCAAGGTTCACCTTTTCAACTGAATTATATGGCTTCCTGACATTCAATCAATGCTGCTTCATCGTAGTCACATGGACTCAAGCGAATCCATTATTTCACAAAGCTGTCAGGATTTCAAGCAGTTTTGAATTCTCCTTTCCGTGAGACGGGGTGCGGATCACGGCGAATGAAGCCGCAATAATCCCAAAACACTACCTAATTGATGGAACACACAGCCTTGTTTTATACAAAATTAAATCCAGGACAGCACTTATTTATTCCTTTACAAAAAAAATAACTTAGACTAAAATAGCCCAAATAAATTGGTTTCATATTTGGTTTTCCTATATCATATCCTGCTGGCATATTCATTAATCTTCTGCATCACATTTGAAAGGTGGTGATCATTATGCCTGTCAAACCTCTTCCGAAGTGCCGTTGTGCGAATCAGAATAACAGCATGCAGACACAACTTTGCACTTTGCTCTTGTTCCTGTCTTACTCTTGATCAATATCATCACGTACGTTTTGTACGTTTATCCAGATAAAAGAGGGCTTTTTCCTAATCCGAAAATATAAAAAAAATTTTTGAATTTAAAAGGAGAAAATCATGCAAGACTCATTAATGTACCGGGGAGAGGCTATTCAGGAACATGCGGGACTGATTAAGGAACGGCCGAGAACATACGTCGAGGCGCTTGACGCCAAAATCGAGAATTATATAGCAAAGCTCACTGATTTCGAAATGCGGTGTTCAATGCCGGACGCGGACAAGGAAGCGCTTCTTGCCGAGATAACCGGATTGACCGACTCGATGATTCAGGCTTGCGCTCAGTTTGAACAAGAGGTGAATGACCCGCTGGCCATTAAGCAAGCACAGGTCTATTTCCGTGAAAAGACGCATCCGATCCTGTCCAAAAGCTACGCCATCAACCGCTGCCGAACATGGCCGCAAGGACAGCAGGGAGATTTTATGACCTTGGAACTGGCTTACAAGAACATGCCGATGTCAGAAGGCATAGGATATTATCTGGATAAATATTTTATGTCCACGACCCTTGGCGTTGGTGTGCAAGAGAGGGTCGTAAAAATGCGAGACCTGTTAAAAGAAGAGCTTATTAGCAGAAGTAAATCAAAAGTCCTTGATGTGGCCTGTGGTTCCTGCAGGGAAGTTTTCGAATTAGCGCCAGATATCAAAGCATCAGGAGCCAAGTTCACCTGTGTCGATCTGGACCCTGCAGCCCTGGATTTCGCCCTTGACCGTTTTAGCTATGCAGGACTTTCAGAAGAGCATACAGAATTGATCCAGTACAACGCGCTTAGAATGTTCGACCTTGAGACTGCGCAGACGGAATTCGGGATGCAAGACATTATTTATAGCATCGGGTTTTTTGATTATCTCCCCGATAATTTCCTCGTGAAACTGCTGAACTCCCTTTACAAGCTGCTCAATCCCGGAGGAAAACTGATTGCATCCTTCAAGGATGCAAATCGTTACAGGCCGGAGCTATTCCAATGGCTTGTTGATTGGGACGGCTTTCTGCAGCGCAATGAGACAGATTTCGAAAGAGTGTTCCGGGATGCCGAAATCCCGAGCAGTGCAATTTCAATGACCCGTGTGGATTCTGGATCGATAGTATTCTATTCGATCGCGAAGCAATAAGTAATATGTGCCGAATGGTGACAAACTGAACTTTTCCATGATAGTTCAATCATCATGATGAGATGATAATAAAGGGATCATGAAAAAGTACGAAGGGGGATTCTAACGTAGAGCAATACCGTTTGAACAGGGTAGAATATGCCGCTCCCTTGGCAGGGGTTTAGTCTTGTAAAGGCACCGGGAAAGTGCTATATATAGGACTCAAAATCGGGATGTAACTGATATGCCTTCCAGGGGTGAAGACGACAAGACCATCCACTCAAGCGGGGAAAGAGCCTGAAAAAGAATTCACTTCCCAATAAGGTTGCGATCGTAACGGGAGGCACAAGGGGCATCGGCCGCTCCATCGTGCTCGCTGTGTGCGAAGAAGGTGCGGATTGCGCGTTTACGTATACCAGGAACCGCACCGCGGCGGAGTCGCTGGCTGAAGAGGTCCATCATCTTGGCAGAAGAGCGCTGCCTGTTCAGCTCGACGTAAGAGATTTTGAAGGCGCTAAAACGCTCGTCGATACCGTAAAAAAAGAATTTGGGCAGCTCGATATTCTCGTCAACAATGCCGGGATAACCAGGGACAAATCCCTCATGATGATGAATCATGAGGACTGGTGCGAGGTGATCGATACAAACCTCACCGGTACCTTCAACACTACCCGCGCTTGCATTATTACCTTTCTCAAGCAGAAAAGCGGACATATCGTGAATATTTCTTCAGTAAGCGGCGTTCACCCTCTCGCTGGTCAGGTCAATTACGCAGCAGCAAAGGCCGGCGTGATCGGCTTTACCAAATCGTTGGCCAAGGAAGTTGCGCCCTATAACATAAGGGTCAATGCGGTTGCTCCCGGCTTTATCAATACCGAGATGACAGCAGAACTCAGCGAAAAAATCAGAGATAAATTTTTGAAGATGATACCGCTCCAGAGATTCGGCACCCCTGATGAAGTGGCGAAGGTCGTACTTTTTTTGCTCAGTGATTTATCAACGTACATTACCGGACAGACGATACAGCTTGATGGCGGCTTGGGGATATAGATCACGAATGAAAAAAATTGCGATTACAGGCATCGGTGTACTCTCGCCCATTGCCATCGGCAGAAAGGAATACTGGGAAGTATTATTCCAGGGGAAAACGGGGTTTCGCCCCGTAACCATTTTTGATACTGCTTCTTTTCGTGTCCATGTGGCCGGAGAGATTACGGATTTTGATGCTCTTTCTTTCCTCGGCAAAAAAGGGTTGCGCGAACTTGACAGAAGCACAAGGTTGATCTGTTCTGCTGCCAAACTCGCCATCGACGACAGCAGGCTTGCGATAACGGAGGATAATACCCATTCCACGGGGGTGTCCATCGGCACAACTTTCGGGAGCCTTCACAGCATCTCACAATTTGACCGGTCAGGCCTCATTGATGGGCCGCGGTTCGTTAACCCCTCGCATTTCCCGAACACAGTCATCAACTCTCCAGCTAGCCAGGTGTCCATTCGCTTTAAAATAAAAGGGTTCAACACCACCGTATCTACTGGTTTCTGCGCAAGCCTCGACGCTGTCTCGTATGCTGCCGACTTTATAAAATTGAACAGAGCTAAGGTTGTGCTTGCAGGCGGAGTCGAAGAACTATGTGAAGAGACTTTTTTCGGCTTTCACAAGCTCGGCTGTCTGTCGGGGATGGACGGCTCGGCACCCCTCTGTTGCCCCTTCGATGCACGGAGGAATGGCTTAATCCTTTCCGAAGGCGCAGCCGTACTGGTCCTGGAGGACGAGGAATATGCGCGGCAGCGAGGTGCCACGGTCCTTGCAACGGTCCTTGGCTATGGCAATGCTTTTGATCCCGCAACTGACTTTTCCTTCAGCCAGGCAGGACAAGGGCTCAAAAACGCCATTGCTCAGGCTTTACATGACGCTTTCCTGGAACCGGAGGGCATAGACGCTATCTGCGCCAGTGCCAACTCAACAACAGGACTTGACCGAATGGAAACAAACGTCATCAAGGATGTGTTCGGAAAGTCTGCATACACAATACCGGTGAGTTCAATAAAGTCCATGGTGGGAGAATCGTTTTCAGCCTCCGGTGCCCTTTCCCTGGCTGCGGCAGTGGGAGCTCTCCAGATGGGTTTCATCCCGCCAACGGTAAATTATCAAGAGAGAGATCTCGAGTGCGATCTCGATTATGTTTCTGGCAAGGCCCGTCAGAAACAGATTCAGAACGTACTCGTAACCTCGGCTGATCCCTATGGTCAAAACTCAGCGGTCATCGTTGGCCGTTATAACAGGTGAACAATGCAACTGGACTTTGAAGAAATAAAAGAGCTCATACCCCAGCGCTTCCCCTTTATTATGATCGATCGGATCCTGGAGATCGAGCCGGGGAAACATGCAACTGCCGTGAAGAACATTTCAGGGAATGACATGGTTTTTCTCGGCCATTTCCCTGAGAAGGCTGTTATGCCCGGTGCTCTAATAATAGAAGCAATGGCCCAGACAGCCATCATTCTCTTTGCAACAAATAAAAAAAACGAGGGCAGTGACAAAAAGCCGATGTATTACTTTGGATCGGTCAAGGCGCGATTTCTTCACCCCGCGTTACCGGGAGATCAGTTGAAGATTAAGGTTGTAAATGTCAAAACCCTGCCGACTGGCGCATTTGTGACAGGTGAGGTATTTGTCGACGATAAAAAAATAACGGAAGCCGAGCTGGTATTTAGCGTAAAAAATGAATAAGAGAGTCGTCATAACAGGACTTGGTGTTATATCATCAATCGGGATCGGATGGGAACAATTCTGGAATAATCTCTTACAGGGGAAATCAGGGATAAGCCCTGTTACATCCTTTGACACATCGAACCAGTTTACCCATATGGCTGGCGAGGTTAAAAATTTTAAGCCTGAGGACTTTATGCAGCAAGCGTTTCTCGGAACCTTGAGCCGGGCATCTCAATTGGCCCTTGCCGGCGCAAAACTGGCCCTGAAAGATGCTCGTTTATCGATTGGCAATACTTCAACCATCAACATCGCTACATGCATTGGGACGAATATTGGTTCTATTCAAACCGTCGAAAAAGTTAACGAGATTCTTTTGCATGGTAATAATCATGATATAAGCGAGAGACTGGCGGGCCAGATCCCGACCGAGACAACACCAGCTATTATCGCAAAAGAGTGCAACTTCCGCGGTGTTAATATGATTTTTTCAACTGCGTGCTCAGCGGGTAATTACGCAATAGGATATGGGTTTGACTTAATCAAGTTGGGCCGGGAACAGGTGGTCTTGGCAGGTGGTTTCGATGCACTTTCTAAGGTTGCATTCACTGGCTTTAATCAATTTTCAGCAGTGGCTCCGGACAAGTGCCGGCCTTTTGATAAAAACAGAAAAGGTATGATGGTGGCCGAAGGAGCAGGCTTGGTAATTCTTGAATCACTTGACACTGCATTGAAAAGAAACGCGGTAATTTATGCCGAGGTACTGGGGTATGGTCTGAGTTGCGACGCATTTCATATGACTACGTCTTCTACGGAAGGTATCGTGGCCTGTATGCAAAAGGCGATGCTCGAAACAAAGATTACCGTTGACCAGGTAGATTATATAAGCGCTCATGGGACAGGAACTCTCACCAACGACAGAAATGAGTCCGCAGCCATCAAAGAAGTATTTGGGGACCGTTCTAAGAGGATACCTGCCAGCTCTATAAAATCCATGCTCGGTCACACCATGGGCGCAGCCTCAGCACTCGAAGCTATCGCCTGCTCACTCGCCGTTAAAAATGATATTGTTCCGCCAACTATTAACTATGAAACGCCCGACCTTGAATGCGATATTGACTGCGTTCCCAATCAATCAAGAAAACATGCCGTTACGATAGCATTAAACAACTCGTATGCCTTCGGTGGCAATAATGCGTGCTTGGTCTTGAAAAAATTTACCGGATAGAAAATATGAGGAGAATATGACTGAACATGTGCAAAAAGAAATCATCTCGATCATCTCCGAGGTCTCCGGACTTGATGAAGGCGAGATAACAACCGACAAGGATTTTTTTAGAGATCTTGAAATTGATTCCATCAAAGCAATCGAAATCACTGTCGCCATTGAAAAAAAATTCGGGGTGTCTGTAAGAGATGAAGATGTCCCGAAGATTACAACTGTGAAAGAGGCTGTTGAACTCGTGAATAATTTATTGATTCAAAAGACCTGATCATGTCACAAACGGACAACAATCTTTACGACGCGATAATTATCGGTGCGGGCATGAGCGGCCTTGTCTGCGGGTGCTATCTTGCACAAGCTGGAATGAAGGTGCTTATCGCCGAGCAGCACCACAAACCAGGCGGTTACTGCAGCACGTTTAAAAGAAAAGGCTTTACCTTTGATGCTGCGGCACATTCCTTCGGCAGCTACCGCGAAGGTGGAAACTTTAAGACGGTCGTGAATGAACTCGGTTTAGACCACAGGATCGCCATACGAAGATATGATCCAGCCGACATTGTTGTTACACCGAACCATAGGATTTCTTTCTGGAATGATTGGGGAAAGACCATTAGGGAGCTTCAGCTTGCCTTTCCTCATGAATTAAAAACCAAAGAGTTCATTTCTTTCATGGCTGATCCGAAACCCGCGGATATTGCCGCCTTGCGCAATCAAACTTTCAAAGAGGTCTTGGACAGGTACTTTACGGATGATAAGATTAAGACAATTCTGTTCTGTCAATTATTCGGCAATGGCGGTCTACCTCCATCCTTAATGTCTGCCTTCACGGGATCAAAAATCTTCACCGAATTCGTCGTTGATGGTGGTTATTATCCAGATGGCGGCATGCAGGCGTTGCCTGACACATTCGCACAGAGGTTTACGGAATTTGGGGGGACCTTACTCTTATCCTCCTCCGTGGCAATCATTACGGAAGACCGTAATAAAGTGTCGGGAGTCGTTCTTAAGAACGGCACAGCGATACGATCACGGTGCGTCATCTCAAATTGTGACGCGAGACAAACATATTTCAGCCTTTTGAAGGGTTACAGCCTCAACAACCGATTTGCAGAGAAACTCAATTCGATGAAGCCCTCACTATCCATGTTCATCGCCTATCTTGGTATCGATGAATTTTTTGATGCTTTACCCCAACCCGGTTCGACGCTTTGGTTCCTGCCTCACTATAACATTGAGCAAATGTATCTGTCGGCACAAAATGAATATGAGACCGACCTTTCAAAATACCTTCTCCGAGTATCGCCGAGCGGGAACACTATTCTTGCAATGGCAAACACCTCATTTAAGAATAAAGAGTATTGGGATAAGAACAAACAGTTGTTACTGAAAAATTTCATAACAATTATTGAGCAAACCACTGTACCGAATTTATCAAAACACCTCCGCTACCAGGAGGCGGCTTCACCCTACACGTTGCATTCGTATACTCTAAATTATCAGGGGGCAGCATATGGCTGGGAGAGTATAAAGCAGCAGTTTCTTGACCCTGATTTTAGAAAACCCACATTCATTGATGGCCTTTATTTGACCGGCCATTGGACAACATACGCGCAGGGACTTGCCGGAGTTGTGTACTTAGGTTATGACCTTGCTAAATCAATAATCAGGAAAGATAAAACTGCACGGGCATGATATAATAGTATGTGTTATTCAATTTAACACGCGACTCGCGAGGTATGAAGTGTTTGGTAGTGGAAACAACATTTCGGGGTGACGCCTTAAAGCTGTCATTGTGTCCATTTTGCTTTGAGACAATTAGCAAATATCAACCAAATGAATACAACAGTTAATAAACACCTTTATATCGAGCAGGAAATATTGAAAATTCTCCGCTTTTGGGGGGGGCTTGCCTCTCTATATGGAGCCGTTATTTTCATTCTGCTGAGCATTTTAGATTTTTTTGTGACGCCGGAAAATGCATTAAAATTCCTTCTATACAGGTTCATCGCCGCATGCTTGTTTATCGGGATATATTACGTGAACAAATGGAAGGCTGCCAAATACCTGCAAATTGGCATGTTTATTTTTGGCGCCCTCGTTGCTTCAATAACGGTAGAATTAATGATTCTGTCTTTTGGTGGGCATCAATCAATTTACTATGCAGGGATGATCATCATTTTAATTTTCTGCCTCGGTTTCATGCCCCTTTTTTCTATATGGAACACCATCCTGCTTGCGTCAATAAGCTATTTTACCTATCTTCTCCCTATTCTCATATTCGACAAGCTTACCAACATTGAATATTTTATTAATAGCAATGTTTTTTTGCTGGCCACGGCCATTATTGGCATTATCTGGCGGTATTTTAATGATATTCTTGTTAAAGAAAAGCTCTCACTCCAATACGACCTCGAACAACAGGCAAAACAACTTGCGACCTATTCCGACCAGCTTCAATCCATGGTCGAAGAAAGAACAAAAGAACTTCACGAATCCGAACAGTGGCACCGATCTCTCTTTGAGAACGCAACGGACGGCATTATCGTCATGGACAAGAACAGCATTATTTTGAATGCGAACGACAGGGCCTGTGAAATGCACGGCTTTACCCGAGAGTCGCTTGTCGGCGCCCATATCAAGCTTTTGGTGGGCGACAGTGACAGTGACACAATATCAAGGAAAACGCGCCGGATTCTGGACGGTGAATCGCTTGTGTTTGAAGCTAAGAATAACAGGAAGGACGGCACCTCTATAGATGTCGAGATCAGCTCCAAAGCCATCTCTATCGGCAACGAGTTGTTCATTCAGTCGTTTTATCGCGACATTACTGAAAAACAAAAGTTCCAGCAGCATTTGCTCCAGTCGCAGAAAATGGAATCTGTCGGTGTCCTCGCCGGAGGCATTGCCCACGACTTCAATAATATTTTGACCGCAATCCTCGGCCATACAGACCTCATACGCCGGTTTTCTGTTCTGGACGAAAAGGCGGCACGCAGCCTGAACGTTATCGAAGATGCATCGCGCAGGGCAGGGAGAATGATCTCAAAACTGCTGGGTTTCGCGCGCAAGAGCAAATATGAACGTACGCCGATCAACCTGAATGACGTGGTGTATGAGACCATCAAACTGCTCGAGCAGGTCATCGACAAGAGCATAAACCTGAGTGTGGAACTTGATAACCGGCTCCCCTTGATCCAGGGCGATGTCAACCAGATGGAGCAGGTCATCATGAATTTCATCGTCAATGCCCGTGATGCCATGCCGAAAACGGGCGGGCGTATTGTCATACGTACGCAATCCAGAACCGTTGTAAAGAGCATGCCGGATGTACCACCTTATGTCCCTCCCGGGGAATATGTCCAGATCAGCGTCTCTGACACCGGCACAGGGATTCCCGATGAGATCGTGCACAAAATTTTCGAACCTTTCTTCACAACGAAGGAGCAGGGAAAAGGGACCGGGCTCGGCCTGTCCATGGTCTACGGGGCCATCAAAGACCATGAGGGGTATCTCTCTGTTCAGAGCGCGCTCGGTGCCGGGAGCGTGTTTACCGTTTACCTGCCCTCTGCGGCCGGAACAGCAGTTGCCGGATCAAAGGCGGTGTCTTCAAAACAGACTGTTGGAAAGGAAACCCTGCTTGTTGTTGATGACGAACAGGATATTCTGGATATCATGCGGGATTCACTGGAAAGCCAGGGGTATAAGGTATTTGTAACCAGTGATTCGAGCATAGCAATGGACCTCTACCGGAGGATTTTTAACGAAGTGGCGCTTGTTATATCCGACATCGCCATGCCCGGCATTGACGGTAAAGAGCTGATACGTCAGATAAAAGGTGTCAATCCCGACGTCAAAATTCTCGCGGTTTCAGGATATTCGAGATATGTTGCGGGAAAAGACGAGATCAAAGATATTGACGGTTTTCTTCAGAAGCCGTTTGAATCATATTATCTTCTTTCCGTGGTCCGGAGGATACTCGATACAAAATCAAAAAAATTCATTCCTGCCTGATCGAACATCACCATTCGCTCATCGCCTTTAACAGGATACCTGCTTTTTTACATCAAGTATTCTTCAAAGATCCAAGTCATGCTCCCAATTTAAAGTAGCAATTCATTT
>Ga0137438_1000218_pt1 | contig 11161 bp, 9 predicted proteins | sample EasRivERMGT157_2_FD_102327 | JGI IMG/M metagenome (GOLD analysis project Ga0137438, IMG submission 102327) | Soil microbial communities from meander-bound floodplain in the East River, Colorado, USA - East River MetaG ERMGT157_2 | ecosystem: Environmental > Terrestrial > Soil > Floodplain ... | reverse complement strand
TTGCGCCAGATAACGTTCCGACACCCCGGAGTCGCGTGCCAGATCCCTGCGCGTCAGGCCGCGTCGCGCACGCGCATCGCGCACGCGCTCACCGAGCCGGTTCAGAAAGGCGGCATCCTTCGCCGCCGCCGAACCTGCCGATTCCCTGCCGGCTGTTGCCGGATCGCGTGCGCCCAAGCCGAACCCCTTATCAGATATGCATTATATTGCCTGAAGTACAAACATGCTGCATCATAATGCATACTGGTAGAATTTCAACCATTACCTGAAACAGGGCCAAGGCGATGGCGCTTGAATTGACAATCCTGGTGGGCACCCAGACCGGTGTCGCGCAACTGGTGGCGCAGGAGATCGAGTTGCGGCTCGACGGCGAGGGCTTTCATATCAGGACGGTGCTGATGGACGACATCGACGCGGACGTGTTTGCGAACGGTGGTCTTTTCCTGATATGCACCTCAACCTACGGTCAGGGCGACGTTCCCGATGGAGCCAAGCCGTTCTACGAAGAGCTGCAGGAGAAGCGGCCGGATCTGTCCAGCGTGCGCTATGGCGTGATCGGGCTCGGCGACATGACCTACGCCGAAACCTTCTGCAATGGCGGAAAGCGCTTCGATAGAATTCTCACCGAACTCGGCGCGAGGCGAATCGGCGACGTCATGCTGCACGATGCGAGCGCATTTACCCTTCCGGAAGACGACGCGGCGCAATGGATCGAGGGCTGGATCGCATTGTGCCGCGCGCAACTCGGCGTAGCCGCTTCCGCCTGAAATCTGACGCGAAAATCTCAACGCAAAGGCGCAAAGGGCGCAAAGGACGCAAAGAAAGGCAGGCAAGGAAAAAGGAACATGAATGGAAATCTGCTAGCACTGCCGTCCACACGCGAATTCCCATTTATCCCGTGTTTTCCTTTGCGTCCTTCGCGTCCTTTGCGCCTTTGCGTTGAGATGTTGAATTTGCGTTGAGATTTTGACGTTGAATTCGCTCTAGCAGTAGCGCGGCTGGTATATTCCGTCCAGCAAACAGGGAGGAGTAGGGTGTGGCAGGATTGAGCAAGGCTGACCACAGCGTCAGTCCGCCGTTGATCGACATTCCGCGCGACTACAACGCGGCGCACGATCTCGTCGAGCGCAATCTCGTTGCCGGACGCGCTGTCAAGACGGCCTACATCGACGACCAGGGGCGCTACACGTATGCGGAGCTGGCCGAGCGTGTCAATCGAGCCGCCAGTGCGTTGACGGGCCTCGGCCTGGAGATGGAAAACCGGGTCATGCTGGCGCATCTGGACACCATCGATTTTCCCAGCGTGTTTCTCGGCGCGATCAAAGCCGGCATCGTACCGGTGAGCGCCAACACATTGCTGACCGCCGCCGACTACAAGTTCATGCTCGAGGACAGCCGCGTTCGCGCGCTGATCGTTTCCGAAGCATTGCTGCCGGTTTTTCGGCCGCTTCTGGATGACCTGCCCCTGCTCAAGCACGTCATCGTGTCCGGCGAGCACCCGCACGGTCATCTGCATCTGCAGCAGCTCATGTCGCGTGCCGCCGCGACATTCTCTCCGGCGCCTACCGCCGCGGATGACCCGTGCTTCTGGCTTTATTCTTCCGGTTCCACCGGTATGCCTAAGGGCGCCGTGCACATCCATTCGAGCCTGATCCAGACCGCGGAGCTTTATGCGAAGCCGATCCTCGGCATCCGCGAAGACGACGTCGTATTCTCGGCTGCCAAGCTGTTTTTTGCCTACGGCCTCGGCAATGCGTTGACGTTCCCGCTGGCAGTTGGCGCCACGGCGATATTGATGGCGGAGCGGCCGACGCCCGCGGCGGTATTCAAGCGCCTCAAGGAACATCGCGCGACGATTTTCTACGCCGTGCCGACGCTCTACAGTGCGCTGCTCGCCAGCGCCGACCTGCCGCGCAAGCAAGAGCTCGCGCTGCGGGTATGCACCTCGGCAGGCGAAGCGCTACCGGCCGATCTCGGCCGGCGCTGGACCGAACATTTCGGTGTGGAAATCCTCGATGGCATCGGCTCCACCGAGATGCTGCATATATTCATTTCCAACCGGCCGGGCCAAGTGCGCTACGGTACGACCGGCAAACCGGTACCGGGCTACCAGATTCGGGTCGTGGACGAGGACGGCAACGAAGTCGCGACCGGTGAACTCGGCGAACTGCAGATCAACGGTCCGACCAGCGCGATCCAGTACTGGGGCAATCGCGCAAAGACGCTGGCGACCTTCGTCGGACCTTGGACGCGCTCAGGGGACAAGTACACGCGGGACGCGGAAGGTTATTACACTTACGGCGGGCGCTCGGACGACATGTTGAAGGTCAGCGGCATGTACGTATCGCCCTTCGAAGTCGAAGAGGCACTGATGACGCATCCGGATGTGCTTGAAGCGGCCGTGATCGGCGTTGCGGACGACCAGAATCTGATCAAACCGAAGGCGTTCGTCGTCACCAAGGCCGGGGTCGTTGCCGCACCGGCGCTGGCCGACGCGCTCAAGAGCCACGTGAAGGACCGGCTCGCGCACTACAAATACCCGCGCTGGGTCGAGTTCCTCCCGGAGTTGCCGAAGACGGCAACCGGAAAGATTCAGCGCTTCAAGCTGAGGAACCGATAGCGGGTGAGGGGTAAGGAGTGAGGAGTGAGGAGTGAAGAGTGAAGGCAAACGCGCAAGACAACGAGAAGATCGGGGGCCGGAAAATGCAGAATCAGAAAAGACGTGAATTGCTCATTGGCGCCAGCGCCCTCGCAGGTGCGTCGCTGTGGCCGTCCATCGGGCGTGCGCAATCGGCGAAGCTCCGGCTTGGCCTGATGCTCCCTTATACCGGCACCTTCGCGCAACTCGGCACCGCCATAGAGAGCGGATTGAGACTTGCTCTCGAACAAGCCGGCGGCAAGTTCGGCGCACGCGAAGTCGAATTCTTCAAGGTCGACGACGAGTCGGACCCTTCCAAGGCGACGGACAACGCCAACCGGCTGATCACCCGCGACAAGGTCGACGTCCTCGTCGGCTCGGTGCACTCGGGTGTCGCGATGGGCATGCTCAAGGTCGCGAAGGAAAGCGGCACCCTGATGCTCATTCCGAATGCGGGAGCCGACGCCGCAACCGGCGCGCTCTGCGCGCAGAATGTGTTCCGCACCTCATTCTCCAACTGGCAGCCGGTGCATCCGCTCGGCAAGGTAATGGCGGACAAGGGCCACAAGAAAGCGGTGTTCCTCACCTGGAAATATGCCGCGGGCGAAGAATCGCTGGCATCGTTCAAGGAAGGCTATGCGGCGGCAGGCGGAACGGTGGTGAAGGAATTGTTCGTGCCGTTTCCGAACGTGGAATTCCAGGCTCTGCTCACCGAGATTGCGGCGATCAAGCCGGATGCGGTTGCCTGCTTCTTTGCCGGTGGCGGCGCGGTGAAGTTCGTGAAGGATTATGCAGCCGCGGGCTTGAAGGACAAGATCCCGCTGTACGGTTCCGGATTCCTCACCGAAGGCGTGCTGGCCGCGCAGGGCGATGCCGCTGAAGGCCTGGTCACCACGCTGCACTACGCCGATTCCCTGGATAATCCGCGAAACAAGGCGTTTCGCGCGGCCTATCGCAAAGCGTACAAGACCGAACCCGATGTGTACTCGGTGCAAGGCTACGATACCGGCCTGCTGTTGGCACAGGCGTTGGACAAGGCGAAAGGCGACATCGGCAATCAGAAGGCGGTCATCGCCGCGATGGAAGGCGCGGTCATCGACAGCCCGCGCGGCCAGTGGAAAATGTCGAAAGCGCACAATCCCATCCAGGACATCTATCTGCGCCGCGTGGAAAAGGGCGATAACAAGGTCATCGGCGTCGCCTGGAAAGCGCTAGAAGATCCCGCCCGCGGATGCAAGCTGCGCTGATGCCCAGCAGGGGCTAGGGGTGAGGGACTAGGGGCTAGGGAATTCAAGAAAGAGCATTGATTACAAGCAAGACAAAAGACTCAAAGCTGTCATGGAAAAGCGGAACTAGACTTTTCTAGCCCCTAGCCCCTAGCCCCTAGCCCCTAGCCCCTTGTCGATGGACATCGCCACTTTCCTGATCCAACTCCTCAACGCGGTCCAGTACGGCCTGCTATTGTTTCTGATTGCGGGCGGGCTGACGCTGATCTTCGGCATCATGGGCATCATCAATCTGGCCCATGGCAGTTTCTACATGGTCGGGGCCTATCTGGCGTGGTCGCTGTCCATGCACTTCGGCAGCCTCTGGCTCGCCATTCCCGCCGGGATCATTCTGTCGGTGCTTCTGGGATTGCTGCTGGAATGGCTGTTGATCCGGCGGCTGTATCGGCTCGGCCACCTGCAACAAGTCCTGCTGACTTATGGGCTGATCCTGATCGTCGAGGAATTGCGCAGCATCATCTGGGGCGATGACGTCCATGGCGTGCCGATGCCGGAACTGCTTTCCGCATCGATACCGCTGACCGATACGCTTTCCTATCCTGTATACCGCTTGTGGATCTCCGCCGTGTGCGTCGTGTTCGCGTTACTGCTCTACGTTCTGATCCAGCGCACACGCCTGGGAATGATCATTCGCGCCGGTGCGACCAATCGTGAAATGGTGCAGTCGCTCGGCATCGACATCAATCTTTTGTATCGCTTCGTGTTCGCCCTTGGCGTGGCCCTGGCCGCATTGGCCGGCATGATCGCCGCGCCGGTATCCTCGGTATTTCCCGGAATGGGCAATCAGGTTTTGATCGTCTGTTTCGTGGTGGTGGTCATCGGCGGCATCGGATCGGTGAAGGGCGCGCTGGTCGGCGCGCTCCTGATCGGCATGGTGGATACCTTCGGCAAAGTCGTCGAGCTGCACGTCGGCGGCCTTCGGCTGCTGCCGGAACTGGCCGGCATGAGCGTCTATCTGCTCATGGCCGTCGTGTTGTTGTGGCGCCCGGCCGGATTGTTCGGCAAAAGCTCCTGATGTCGCGCTCGCATACGCTGGCCATCGCGGCCGTCGTCGTTCTCGTTGCGCTCGCAGTGCTGCCGTTCGTCGCGGAAAAGTTCACGGTCCAGTTCGCGACCCGTATTCTGATCATGGCGATCTTCGCCATGAGCCTCAACCTGCTGGTCGGCCACGCCGGGTTGGTGAGCCTCGGCCATGCGGCCTTCTTCGGCATTGCCGGTTATTGCCTGGCACTGTCCTCGCCGCAATATCAAGCCGCGAATTTCTGGACCAGCCTGCCGCTGGCGATGATAGCTGCCGGTGTGCTGGCGTTGGCCATTGGCGCGCTGGTGCTGCGTACCAGCGGCATCTATTTCATCATGGCGACGCTGGCCTTCGCGCAGATGCTCTATTTCCTGTTGCACGACACCGGCATCGCGGGCGGTTCCGATGGCATTTTTATCTACACGCGACCCGACATGAGCCTCTTCGGATGGCGAGCGTTCGATCTGGAGAAGTTCGGCGATTTCTATTTCGTCGTGCTGGCGCTGTTCCTTGTCGTGTTCGGTTTCATCGGCGTTTTGCGCGCGTCGCTGTTCGGCCGCGTCATCGCCGGTATTCGCGTCAACGAGCCACGCATGCGCTCGCTCGGGTTCGCGACTTTCCGCTACAAACTCGTCTGTTTTGTCTTGGCCGGAATGCTCGCCGGCCTGGCGGGCTATCTCGCGGCAGTGCAGTTCGGTGTGGTCAATCCGGACATGCTCGGCTGGCACTTTTCGGGCGCCGTGCTGATGATGGTCATCCTCGGCGGAATGGGTACGCTGGCGGGACCGGTCATCGGGGCGGCGGCGATGTTGCTGCTGGAACTCGGATTTCAATCACTGCCCGTAGTGGGCGACATCAATCCCGGCAAGCACTGGCAGCTGCCGATGGGGATCGCCATCGTGCTGGTAGCGTTGTATCTGCCAAACGGTATCGCCCGCCTGTTGCGACGGGGTGCGGCGGATGAATGAGGCGATCCTGCGCACGCGCGAATTGTCGCGCCATTTTGGCGGCCTGGCTGCTGTCAGCAAAGTGTCGCTGTCCTGCGCAATGGGACAAGTCCATGCCATCATCGGCCCGAATGGCGCAGGCAAGAGCACGCTCGTGAATTTGCTGTCGGGCGACCTGCCTGCGAGCGCCGGGCAGGTGCTCTTCGATGGGCGGGACATCACCGGGTTCGCGGCGGAGCGCATCTCGCAACTCGGCATTGCGCGAAGCTATCAGAAGACCAACCTCTTCCTGCCGTTCACCGCGTTCGAGAATTGCCGCCTTGCAGCGCAGTCGCGTCTTCCGAGCTCGATGCATTTCGTGCGGCCCGCGCTTGGGCGCGAGGACATCAACGCGGCCGCGCAGCGCTCGCTTGCGCAGGCGGGTCTCGCCGGCCGTGGCGATGTCACCGTGTCCGCGCTGTCGCACGGCGAACAGCGCCAGGTGGAAATCGCCATGGCCCTGGCAACGCGCCCGCGCGTGCTGCTTCTCGACGAGCCGCTTGCCGGCATGGGCGCGGAGGAATCGGCGCGCATCGTCGACCTGCTGCGCGACCTGGCGCGCGACCACGCCATCCTGCTGGTCGAGCACGACATGGATGCCGTGTTCGCCGTGGCGAACACGCTCACCGTCATGGTCAACGGCCGCGTGCTCGAATCCGGCTCGCCAGCACAAGTCCGTTCCAGCCGCGCCGTTCAGGAAGCTTATCTTGGGGAAATGCAATGAAAAGCGCATTCACCGCAAAGACGCAAAGGGCGCGAAGGAAAAACAAGAATTGGATATCTGGAGAGTCAGCAGACCAGGCGCACGAAAAATCAATGATCGCCTCGACAACCACGTCCACTCTTGCTCGGTTACACCATGAATTCTATTTCTTGGCGTCCTTTGCGTCTTTGCGGTGAAAAAGGTTTACCCACATGCCTGAAATACTGATCGAGGCGCAGGGCATTCACGCGTACTACGGCGCGAGCCATGTATTGCATGGTGTGGATCTGGTGGTTAACCGCGGTGAGGCGGTGGGGCTGATGGGGCGCAACGGCATGGGCAAGACGACGCTGCTGCGAAGCATCCTCGGACTGCTGCCGGCGCGCGCGGGCGAAGTGAAGGTGCGGGGAATGGATATGACGCGCGCGGCGCCGCACCGCATCGCGCGCGCGGGCATTGCCTATGTTCCGGAAGGGCGCGGCGTTTTCTCCGGGTTGAGCGTCGAGGAGAATCTGGTCATGGCGGCCCGTCCTGGAGTCGGCGGCAAGCGCGACTGGACCTTCGGGCGGGTGTTGTCCGTATTCCCGCGTCTTGCCGAGCGGTTGCGCCATGGCGGCCAGCAACTGTCCGGCGGCGAGCAGCAGATGCTGACCATCGGCCGCGCGCTCCTGACCAACCCTGACGTGCTGATTCTGGACGAAGCGACCGAGGGACTGGCGCCGCTGGTTGCGAGGGAGATCTGGTCGATCCTGCGCCACATACGCGAAAGTGGCATCTCCTCGATCATCGTCGACAAGAATTTCGCAGCGGTGTCGGCGATCACCGACCGGAACATCGTGCTGGTCAAGGGCCGTGTGGTGGCGCAGGGCAGTGCGGAAGAACTGAAGCGCGATCCGGCAACCCTTCAACGATATCTGGGAATCTGAATGTTCCTGAATGCGGGCGGCCATCGCCTCGAATACAACCATCTTCAACCCGAAGCATTGCCCACCGCGGCGGCTGCAAGGCGGCCGACGCTGGTGTTCCTGCACGAAGGCCTCGGCTCGCTGGCACTTTGGAAGAAGTTTCCGGCAGATGTCGTGGCCGCGACCGGCTGTCCGGCGCTGGTATATTCGCGTTACGGCTACGGCAAGTCTGACCGGCTCTTGTCAGCACGCGGCGTCGACTACATGCACCGCGAGGCGCTCGATGTGTTGCCCGAAATTCTGGACCAACTCGAGATCAAAGCGCCGATCCTGATAGGGCACAGCGACGGCGCCTCGATTGCGTTGATCCATGCGGGCGCCGGCAAGCGTCCGGTGCGCGGCGTGGTTGCAATGGCCCCGCACGTCTTCGTCGAAGACATCACCGTGCAGAGCATCGCCGAGGCCAAGGCCATCTTTGAAAGCACCGATCTCGCTGGTCGGCTCGGCCGCTATCACGACGATGTCGTGTCGACTTTTCGGGGCTGGAACGACATTTGGCTGCACCCGGACTTCCGGCGCTGGAACATCGAGGAATATCTGGCTGGGGTCGCTGTGCCGGTGCTGTTGATTCAGGGCGAAGACGATCAATATGGCACCATGGCGCAGGTCGAGGCGATTGCGCGTCAGGTATCGGGGCCGGTCGAGATGGTCATGCTGCCCAATTGCACTCACTCTCCCCATCAGGCTCAGACGGATGCCACCCTTGCGGCGATTGCGGGCTTTGTCGCCGGGCTGTGCAAGCCGGACTGAAGCGTCTGTTACACTGAATCTTGTCTGCGAAGGAATCGTGTTGATCATGTTGAAAGGCAAATCCGTCATCGTCACCGGGTCCACCAGCGGCATCGGGCTCGGCATCGCGCGCGCTTTCGCAGCGCAGGGCTGCAATGTCATGCTCAACGGCTTCGGCGATGCAGTTCAGATCGAGAAGCTTCGCGCCGGGCTTGCCGCGCAACACAAGGTCACCGTTCTGTATTCATCAGCGGACATGGCCAGACCGCTGGAAGTTGCGGCGATGGTCGATCAAGTCGCAAGGCGATTCGGATCGGTGGATGTGCTGGTCAACAATGCGGGCATCCAGCATGTCGCGGCGGTGGAGGAATTCCCGGTGGAGAAATGGGACCAGATCCTGGCGATCAACCTTTCCTCCGCGTTTCACGCCATCCGCATCGCGCTGCCCGGCATGAAATCCCGCAACTGGGGCCGCATCATCAATATCGCGTCGGCACACGGCCTGGTGGCTTCGCCATTCAAGTCCGCGTATGTCGCTGCCAAGCACGGCCTGGTCGGCCTGACCAAGACCGTTGCGTTGGAAACCGCCGGCAAGGGCATCACTTGTAATGCGATTTGCCCGGGGTTTGTGCTGACGCCGCTGGTCGAGAAGCAGATAGAAGATCAGTCGAGGGCGCGCGACATCTCGCGCGAGGAGGCGATCAGCAAAGTCATCCTCGAGCGCCAGCCATCGAAGGATTTCGTGAAGGTCGACGAAATCGCCGCACTCGCCGTGTTCCTCGCCGGCGATGCAGCCGCGTCGATAACCGGCGCCGCATACTCGATCGACGGTGGCTGGACGGCGCAATAGCCGCAACGGATTCAATAAATAAATCTGCCGGGGGCAGCCCGGCGGCTGGTCACCTTTCTTGCGCGGCCAAGAAAGGTAACCGAAAGAAGGCCGCCCCTGGAGTCGCGCCCCGTATTCACGGGGTGCCCCTGTGCTGCCTGCCTCGATGTGGCGACTGCGCAACTCGACCTGGCGAGGCACACACAACGTGCCTCACTGCGGGACTCGAACAGTGCTCGTCGACTTCCCCACATCGAGTCGAGCTGCTCGGCGCGCCTCAAGGGGGAAAAGGCAAATGCTCTAGGACTTACGTCTTGTGCCCAGGCTCAGCACTCAGTCCTGTTGTTCCTTCGGCCTTTGCTAGCCACTACCCACTAGCCACTCACGCGCGTCGGCTCCGCCTATTCAATCGACGGAGGCTGGACCGCGCAATAGTGTCGATCACATAAAAAAAGTGTAGACCAGGCCGCTGCAAATACCATTGCGCCACCTAGCGCGGTTTCTGCGTGAAGTGTAGTTGGAAGTTATTTATGCCCTCTTTGGTCTTTGGAACACTGATTTCACTTAGGGAATAACGGTTGGTGATCCGGTTAGGCGGCCACTAGATATCTAGAGACAATCTCATAAAATTATGAGATATACTCATCCGTGTGAACTACGACGAATTCAAACGGCACCTGGGAAAAGCCGGACTCACCGTGAATGAGTTCGCGGCGCTCTTGCACCTTCAGCCCAGTTCAGTTTCGAACTACGCAAAGAAAATTGCGGTTCCACAAACATACGCCGTAATCGCGGTGGCTCTTGGAGACGCTGCCGATAGAGGTGTCGATTTCAGAGAAACGTTGGCCCGTTACGGCTTACGCTTCCAACATCAGGGACGTAATAATGACAAGGTCGTCGCGGAACTGAGCGATTACCGCGGCAAGTCAACTAGGCGAGAAGGGAAATGAATTATCTCTTCAGGCCGCGCGCGGAGAACTCGCCGCCCGGAGTGAATGTGTTCGATCAATCGAACCTCACGTCCCATTTTGACCGGCTCATCGAAGCCGCAAGGGACAAGTCACGTATCTCAGGGCTAACTCACGATTTCTACCGATACCCGGCTCGTTTTTCGCCAAAATTTGTTCGTGCTGCTATTGAGGCATTTTCTGCGCCGGGAGACTTGGTACTGGATCCTTTTCTAGGAGGGGGTACTACAGCCGTAGAGGCGCTTGCGCTAGGGCGGAACGTAATTGGCACAGACGTAAGTTCATTGGCTGTGTTCGTGGCGCAAGCAAAAACGGCTTTGTATTCTGACGTCGAGTTCGGAATGCTGGAACGATGGACTCAAGAGTTTACTAGTCGCATCAATATTCACTGCTCATCTGTCCCATCCTTGGACTACGAGTCAAAAGGCTACCACAAGCACCTCGACTCGCGCCTGACGTGGCGACTCCGGAAAGCAGTCGAGCAGGCGCTCTCAAATGCGATAGAGCTACCGTCTCTCAAACTCGAATCATTTGCTCGTTGCATAATTCTACGAACCGCTCAATGGGCGCTTGATGGCCGAAAAATGTTGCCGTCGGTGGCAGAGTTCAGGCAAGCGTTAGTTCACAATTCCCAGAAAATGCTTATCGGCGCGCGCGCGTTTCGTATTGCGGTCGAAAGGCACTCTCCATCACCGACAGCAGTCTGTTTACATCGTTCAGCTACTGGCATTGAGTGCGATGCCGCATTCAATAGAATGAGTCGACCAAGGCTCGTGCTGACCTCACCGCCTTACCCTGGGATCCACGTGCTATACCACCGGTGGCAAGTCGACGGCCGCAAGGAGACACCCGCTCCCTTCTGGATCGCAAACAAATTGGATGGTTCCGGCGCTGCCTACTACACCCTGGGAGATCGCAAGGCGACCGACAACTGGACCTACTTTGCGGCTTTGCAGTCCGCGCTTTCTTCCGTTGCGCGCATTTGTGATGCTGATACAACTGTGGTGCAAGTTGTCGCATTTTCCAATCCGGCTAA
>Ga0137438_1000217_pt1 | contig 11177 bp, 10 predicted proteins | sample EasRivERMGT157_2_FD_102327 | JGI IMG/M metagenome (GOLD analysis project Ga0137438, IMG submission 102327) | Soil microbial communities from meander-bound floodplain in the East River, Colorado, USA - East River MetaG ERMGT157_2 | ecosystem: Environmental > Terrestrial > Soil > Floodplain ... | reverse complement strand
GCGTCCGGTTCCGGCTCGCCGGAAAACATCGAATCGGTGTCGTCATCGAGGTGCGGCCCGACCTCGTCCGCGTCGCGTACGGAGCCTCGGAGCTGCATGATGACTGGCCACAGGTCGTGGTTCACCCGGAGACCAGGCAGGGGCGAGTGTTGATGTTGCGTGATGTGACGTATTTCTATGGCGCCAACACGTCGTGGGAGCGTCCGCAGGACATGCTGTTCGGGAAGACACCCTGCGCCAAGGAACTGCTCTATGCGGTCACCGAGCTCGTCGTGAATTATCACGCGCAAGCTGGCGACGAGAGCTCTACATCCGACGAACCTGCCCGTTAGGGCGAGCGCCGCGCCGCGGAGCGCCCGTCGGGTGCAGCGGGGACGGCCCGGCTGATAGTCGGCTGTGCCTGGCATCGACGCGTCGACCTCAGCCAGTGGCAGCGCGGTTTCGCCGTGGCGCTGCCACGCGACCCGAGGCGCATCGTGATGTGCTTATCGAAGCACCGGCGGTCAAACTGCGCGGATGCGCCACCGCCGCGCGCGCGGCACGCTAGGCTGTCGTCGTGGCCGACGGACCGCGCAGCGAACGCCCTCCCCGGGACCCGGCGCACCCGCTCGACGGCGCGCGGATCGTCGTCGGGGTCGCCGGCGGGATCGCCGCGTACAAGGCCGCCGAGCTGGTGCGGCTGTTCGACAAGGCCGGCGCGCAGGTCGACGTCGCGATGACGGCGCGCGCGCAGAAGTTCGTCGGGCCGATGACGTTCCAGGCGCTGACCCGGCGCCCGGTGTTCACCGATCTGTTCAGCCTCACCGAGGAGGCGACGATCGGCCACATCCAGCTCGCGGATCAGGCCGACCTCGTCGTGATCGCGCCGGCCACCGCGAGCTCGCTGGCGCGGCTGGCGGCGGGGCAGGCCGACGACGCGGTCACCGCGGTCGTGCTGGCGACCCGCGCGCCGGTGCTGCTCGCGCCGTCGATGAACGTCAACATGTGGAGCCACCCGCTGACCCAGGCCAACCTGGCGCGGCTGGTCGAGGTCGCGCGCTACCGCGTGGTCGGCCCCGGCGACGGCTTCCTGGCGTGCCGGTGGACCGGCCCCGGGCGGCTCGCCGAACCGGCGGACATCGTCGAGGCCGCGGCGCACCTGCTGTCGCCGCAGGATCTCGCGGGCAAGCGCGTCGTGGTCACCGCGGGGCCGACCCATGAAGCCATCGATCCGGCGCGGTTCATCGGCAACCGCAGCTCCGGCAAGATGGGCGCCGCGCTCGCCGCCGCCGCCCGGCGCCGTGGCGCTGACGTCACGCTGCTGCTGGGCCCCAGCGCGGTCGCCCCGCCGGTCGGCGTCACGGTCGTCGGGTTCGAGACCGCCGCGCAGCTCGAGGCCGCGCTCGCCGCCGCCGCGCCCGGCGCCGACGTCATCATCATGGCGGCCGCGGTCGCCGACTACCGGCCGGCGCGGCCCGCGGCCCACAAGCTCAAGCGCGGCCTGCTCGGCGCGACCACCGAGCTGGCACTGATCGCAAACCCCGACCTGCTCGCCAGCCTGGGCAAGCGCCGCGGTAACCGGACCACGCCGCTACTGGTCGGGTTCGCCGCCGAGACCCAGGACGTGGTCGCCAACGCGCGGGCCAAGCTCGCGGCCAAGCGCTGCGATCTGGTGATCGCCAACGACGTCGCCGAGCCGGGCGCCGGGTTCGCGGTCGACACCAACCGGGTGACCGTCGTCGACTCGAACGGCGCGGTCGAGCTGCCCGCCGGCACCAAGGCCGAGGTCGCGCACCGGATCCTGGATCGCATGGTCGGTATGATGGTCGGTATGATCGAACGCCCGGCGACCAGGCCTCCGCGCGCCCGCCGCGGTGCGCACGGTCGCTGAACGACGCCCCAGGCCAGGGCCGCTCGGTACATCACTTGGCGTGTGGCTCACGAGCGCTTTGTCGTGGCCAGTCGGGTATCTATCGGTTCGCGCGCTCCGCATGATCCTGAGGGCGCCGGTGCGCGCTGTCTGCGCCGCGCGCGACGGCACGCGCTTGGGTCGAAACCAGATGACGCGGTCGTTGGTGGCATTTCTGGAACGAGCCGGGCGCCGAGACGACCAGGTTACCGAGATCCAGTCCCTTGGAGGTCCGGGCGAAGACCCGCGGCACACGCGCGGGACGGCAATGCCAGCTGCGTCGAGGGCGCTCGTCGGAGATTCGCGCAGCGCGCACGTGACGACGCCTCGCTTCGCGTGGAGACCGTCGCAGCGCCCGGCGCGCGCTCGCGGCGGCAGGCGACGTCGCCTGGCACGTGGCGTGAATTATGGCAGCTCGAAGGAGAGAGCATAATGCGCAAGTCACTGTTCGCAAGTCTGCTCGTAGTCGGGGCACTGTCGGCGTGCAAGGCGCGCTCGACCGAGCCGCCCGCCGCCGACAACACCGCCCAGAACCAGCGCGATCGCACGACGACGCCGACCGCTGACAACGCGGTCAAGACCGCGTCGGACCGCGACGTCACCCAGAAGATCCGCAAGGCGGTCGTCGACGATGGCTCGCTGTCGAGCAACGCCCACAACTGCAAGATCGTCGTGCAGGACGGCGACGTCACGCTGGTCGGCCCGGTGGCCAGCGCCGCCGAGCGGACCAAGCTCGAGCAGATCGCGAGTGCGATCGTCGGCGATCACAAGGTCATCAACCAACTCGAAGTCACCAACTAGCAACAGCCAATTTGGCAAAGGATCGACCGATGAAGAACGACAAGAAGCACGACAAGAAGATCGCCGTGTTCGGCCTGTTCGAGACCCGCCTGGAGCTCGAGACGGCGATCGATACGCTGCGCGCCGACGGCTTCCGCGAGGACGACATCTCGGCGCTGTTGCCGGATGCGCCGAGCACGAAGGAGCTCGCGCACGAGAAGCACACCAAGGCGCCCGAGGGTGCGGCGGCCGGCGCGGGCGTCGGCGGCGCGATCGGCGGCACGCTGGGGCTGCTGGTCGGGATCGGTGCCCTCGCGATCCCCGGCCTCGGCCCGTTCATCGCCGCCGGGCCGATCATGGCCGCGCTCGCCGGGGCAGGCGCCGGAGGTGCGCTTGGCACGCTGACCGGCGCGCTGATCGGCATGGGGATCCCCGAGTACGAGGCCAAGCGCTACGAGTCGTGGCTCAACAAGGGCGGTTCGCTGCTCTCGGTGCACGCCGACGACGCCGACTGGGCCAAGCGGGCCAAGATCGTCCTCGAGCACTGCGGCGCGAAGGCGATCGACAAGGCGTCCGAGGCGCCGGGCAAGGCGAAGGCGTCGTAGCGCCTCGTAGCGCCAGGATCGCCCTGCATCGCGTGCATCGCGTGCATCGCGTGCATCGCCTGCAGTGCCCTGCATGGCCCTGCATGGCCCTGCATGGTAACGATGTCCGGCATCGCGACCGTCCCTGCAGCGAACCGATCCATCGCCGGTCAGATCACCAGGCCGGGCGCCGGGAACTTGGCGCACAGCTCGCTGATCTCGCCGGCGAGCTTTGCGTGCCGCCCGGCGTCGCCAGGCGCGCTCACCACCGCGTCCATCCAGGCCGCGATCTGCCGCATCTCGGGCTCGGCCATCCCGCGGCTCGTCACCGATGACGTTCCCAGCCGGATCCCCGACGGATCGAACGGCTTGCGCGGATCGAACGGCACCGAGTTGTAGTTACACTCGATGCCCGCGGCGTCGAGCGCCCTGGCCGCCACCTTGCCGGACACGTGCTTGGTCGTGAGGTCGGCGAGGATCAGGTGGTTGTCGGTGCCGCCGGTCACCAGCGACCAGCCGCGCTCCAGGAGCCCCGCCGCGAGCGCGCGCGCGTTCGCGACGATCTGGTGGGCGTAGCGCTTGAACTCGTCGGTCGCGGCCTCCTTGAGCGCGACCGCGATCGCGGCGGTGGTGTGGTTGTGTGGCCCGCCCTGCAGGCCGGGGAACACCGCGCGATCGATCGCCTTCTGGTGCGCCGCGGTGCACAGCAGCATGCCGCCGCGCGGGCCGCGCAGCGTCTTGTGCGTCGTGGTCGACACCACGTCGGCGAACGGCACCGGCGACGGGTGCGCCCCGGCGGCCACCAGGCCGGCGATGTGCGCGATGTCGGCGACGAACACCGCGCCGACCTCCCTGGCGATCTCGCCGAACGTGGCGAAGTCGATCGTGCGCGGGATCGCCGTGCCGCCGGCGAACAGCAGCCTGGGGCGCTCCTTGCGGGCGAGCTCGCGGACCTCGTCGAAGTCGATCCGCTGGGTGTCCTTGCGCACGCCGTACTGCACGGCGCGGAACCACGTGCCGGTCGCCGAGACGTTCCAGCCGTGGGTCAGGTGGCCGCCGGCCGGCAGCCCCATGCCCATCACGGTCTCGCCCGGCTTGACGAACGCGAGGTAGACGGCGAGGTTCGCCGGCGATCCTGAGTACGGCTGCACGTTGGCGTGGTCGGCGCCGAACAGCGCCTTCGCGCGGTCGATGCACAGCTGCTCGATGCGGTCGATCAGCTGCTGGCCCTCGTAGTAGCGCTTGCCGGGATAGCCCTCGCTGTACTTGTTGGTGAGCACCGAGCCGGTCGCCGCGAGCACCGCGGCCGAGACGTAGTTCTCCGACGCGATCAGCCGGATCTTGTCGCGCTGGCGGCGCTCCTCGGCGGCGATCAGCTCGGCCACCTCGGGGTCGGCGGCGGACAGCGTTGCGTGCAGCGCGGGGTACATCACCGCAGTCATATCACGCGGGGTTCGAACGGCGATGGCAGGGTCACGCGGCGCGAGGCGAGATCACGGCGACCGCGCGCGGCAACAGGTGGGGCGCACCGGCGAGCTGCTGGCGCTCGCGGGTCACGATGCGCTCCATCGCGTAGAGCAGCGGGAGGCACGGCAGCGCGGTGATCGCGACCAGCGCCGGCGGGATCGCGTAGAGCACCACGAACGGCAGGCACGACGTGACCACGGTGACCGCGTAGATCCGTTTCGGCGACCACGCGGGCTTGCCGGCGACGAGCTGGTGCGCGCGCACCACGCTGGTGAACGCGAACACCACGTGGGCGAGCCCGGTGATCCACATGCTCACCAGGACCCAGATGGCGAACGCCTCCCGGTCGCCCAGCGCGAGCACCACGGGCAGGTGCAGCGTGATCGGCAATATCAGCGCGAGCCCCGCCGCCGGGACCATCAGGCTCTCGGCGAACAAGCTGTCCGGGTTGCGCAGAAGCCGGGCGCGCAGCGCCACACGCCACGCGCCCACGCCGGCGACCGCGGCGACCAGCCAGGTCAGCCCGACGATCTCGGCTGCGTCGAGCCGCGGCCCGCGGCCATTGAACGAGCGGTGCACGAGATCGCCGGTGCACGCCCTCGCGACCAGGCACGCGACGCCGACGAGCAGCGCGCTACCGAATGCAATTCTACCGATCCGCCGCGCGATGACCTGGCTCGTGGTGGGCATCAAGGACTAGGATGCAGCGACCGGCGTGGCCGTGCCATATCGTCGTATAACTAGATAAATATAAACGAGATTTTTGGGATCAGCCCGTGCGCGGTCGAGGCGTTCGCCGGCGACCGACGAGCGCCGGGCGACGCCGCGCCGGTGTCGGGGGCATCCGACGTCTGGCGCGGCCTGCGCACCCCTGGCGGCGACCATGTCGGCGACCCTGTCGGTAGCGCGGACGGGTGATGGTCACGCCCTTGGTGCGTGGGTATAACGCGGCGGAGATGTACACGCCTTCGCGGGAGGAGTTCATCGCGGCTGCGATGCGGGGGAACCTCATCCCCGTGTATCGCGAGCTGCTCGCAGACGGCGACACGCCGGTCTCGGCGTACTCGGCGCTCGGCGCCGGCGAGCACTCGTTCCTGCTCGAGTCGGTGGTCGGCGGCGCGACCTGGGCGGCATACTCGTTCGTCGGCGTCGCCCCCCGCGCGGTCGTGCGCTGGCAGGCGAACACCGCGACGGTGACCTGGTACGACGTCGACAGCGGCGGGCCGCCGCGCACCGCCTCGTGGGACACCGCCGACCCGACCGCCGCGCTCGCCGAGGTGCTCGGTGAGCTGCGCCCGGTCGACGTCCCCGGGCTGCCCAGGTTCTGGGGCGGCGCGGTCGGCTGGATCGCGTATGACTGCGTGCGCGCGTTCGAGGACCTGCCGGCGCGGGCGCGCCCGGGGCTCGATCTGCCGCCGCTGTGCATGGTCGTCACCGACACGCTGCTGATCTTCGACAACCTGCGCCAGACCCTCAAGGTGGTGGCGACGCCGTACGTCGCGCGCCCGGAGCGCGCCGAGGCCGCCTACGAGCGGGCGTGCGCGCGGATCGACGCGATCATCGCGACCCTGCGGGCGCCGCGCACCCCACTGCCGGTGTTGACGCCGCCGCGGCTCGGCGAGGACCCCGGTCCGATCCCGCCGTCGTCGTTCAGCAAGCCCGACTTCTGCGCCGCGGTCGATCGCGTCAAGGAGTACATCCTCGCCGGTGACGCGTTCCAGGTCGTGCTGTCGCAGCGGTTCTCCGAGCCCGCGGCCGGGGCGCGCCCGCTCGACGTGTACCGCGCGCTGCGCGTGATCAACCCGTCGCCGTACATGTTTCACCTCGAGTTCCCGGAGGCCCGGGTCACCGGCGCGTCGCCCGAGACCCTGGTCCGGCTCAGCGAGGGCCGCGTCGAGCTCCGCCCGATCGCCGGCACCCGGCCGCGCGGCGCGACCGCGGCCGAAGACGACCTGCTGGCGGCCGAGCTGCTCGCCGATCCCAAGGAGTGCGCCGAGCACCTCATGCTGATCGATCTCGGCCGCAACGACGTCGGCCGGGTCGCGGCGGTCGGCTCGGTCCACGTCGTCGAGCACATGGTGATCGAGCGGTTCTCCCACGTGATGCACATGACGTCGCACGTGGTCGGCACGCTCGCGGCCGGCAAGACCTGGCTCGACGTGCTGCGCGCGGCGTTCCCGGCCGGCACGCTGTCGGGCGCGCCGAAGATCCGCGCGATGGAGATCATCGACGAGATCGAACCCCACCAGCGCGGGATCTACGGCGGCGCGGTCGGCTACGTGAGCTACACCGGCAACCTCGACCTCGCGATCGCGATCCGCACGCTGGTGTCGTGCGGCGACACGATCTTCGTCCAGGCCGGCGGCGGCGTGGTCGCCGACTCGGTCCCCGAGACCGAGTACCAGGAGTCGGTCAACAAGGCGCGCGCCGTGCTGCGCGCGGTGGCGATGGCGCGCACCGCAGAACGGGCCGCGCCGTGAAGCTCCTGCTGATCGACAACTACGACTCGTTCACGTGGAACCTCGCGCAGTACTTCGGCGAGCTCGGCGCCGTGGTCACGGTCGAGCGCAACGACGCGATCACGGTCGAAGCGATCGCCGGGCGCGCGCCCGACGCGATCGCGATCTCGCCCGGTCCATGCACGCCGAACGAGGCCGGGATCTCGATGGACGTGGTCCGCCGGTTCGCCGGGGTCACGCCGATCCTCGGGGTCTGCCTCGGCCACCAGTGCATCGGCCAGGTGTTCGGCGGCCGGATCGTGCGCGCGCCGCGGGTCATGCACGGCAAGACGTCGAAGATCTTCCACGACGAGCGCGGCCTGTACGCCGGGGTCGACAACCCGTTCGTCGCGACCCGCTACCACTCGCTGGTGATCGCCCCCGAGTCGATGCCCGACACGCTCGAGGTCACCGCGAAGACCTGGGAAGACGAGATCATGGGAGTGCGTTCGCGGGCCGGCGGTGTTCCGGTCGAGGGCATGCAGTTTCATCCCGAGTCGATCATGACGGTGGCCGGCAAGCAGCTGCTCGCGAACTTCGTGCGGATGGCGCGCGAGCGCCGCGCGGAGGCGCCATGATCGTCGCTGCGATCAGCCACGCGCTCGCCGGCCGCGACCTGTCGCGCGACGAGATGGCCGGCGTGATCGGCCAGATCATGGACGGCGGCGCGACCGCGGCGCAGATCGGCGGCCTGTTGATCGCGCTGCGCGCCAAGGGCGAGGCGGTCGACGAGATCATCGGGGCGGCGATCGCGATGCGCAGCCGCGCCACGCCGCTGGTGTGCCCGCGCCACGACGACTCGATCGACACCTGCGGGACCGGCGGTGACGGCTCGGGGATGATCAACGTGTCGACGCTGGCCGCGATCCTGCTCGCCGCGTGCGGCGCGGCGGTCGCCAAGCACGGCAACCGCGCGCAGTCGTCGCGCTGCGGCTCGGCCGACGTGCTCGAGGCGCTCGGCGTCGCGATCGACGGCGACCCGGCGACCGTCACGCGCTCGATCGAGGTCGCCGGCATCGGCTTCGCGTTCGCGCCGAAGTTCCACGCGGCGACCCGCCACGCGACCGGGCCGCGCAAGGAGCTCGGCACCCGGACGATCTTCAACCTGCTCGGGCCGCTGACCAACCCCGCCCACGTGCGGCACCAGGTCGTCGGCGTGTACGACCGCAGGTGGTGTGGGCCGGTCGCCGCCGCGCTGGGCGCGCTCGGCGTCCGGCGGGCGGCCGTCGTCCACGGCGCCGGCGGGCTCGACGAGATCGCGGTCAACGGCGAGACCCACGTCGCGGTGTGGGACGACGGCGAGCTCACCGAGCGCACGCTCACGCCCGAGCTGTTCGGCGCCGGTGAGGTCGATCCGGCCGGGCTGGCCGGCGGCGACGCGGCGCACAACGCCGCCGTCCTGCGCAAGGTGCTCGCCGGTCGCGAGGTCGGCCGCGGCGAGCGCTACGAGGCGGCGCTCCAGGCCGCGGCGATGACCGCGGCGCTCGGCCTCGCGCTGCTCGAGCCCGGCCCGCTCGAGCTGGCCCGCCTGCCCGACCAGCTCGCGCGCGCCAAGGCCGGCGTGCGCGATGGCGCCGCGCGGCTCGTGCTGCACCGCTGGCAAGAGGCCAGCCGCGCGCCGCTCGACGCGGATCTCGGCGGGCTCGCGGCGCGGACCGCGGGCGAGTTCTCCGGAGTAGAGTGACGCGATGATCCGCAGGGCTCGAGCAGCTGCCACGACTGTCTGGATCGAAGCGGACCACGCGAGCGTGCCTCGCGGGAGCGACGCGCCCCGCGCGATCGGAGCGCGCGCATGACGATCCTCGACCGGATCCTCGCCGTCAAGCGCACCGAGGTCGCCGAGGCGCGCGCGGCGCGATCGCTCGGCGACGTCGATGCCGCGGCCCGCGCAGCCGGACCGGTCCGCGGGCTCGAGCGCGCGCTGCGGCGCCCGGTGGGCGAACCGGTCCGCGTGATCGCCGAGATCAAGCGGGCGTCGCCGTCGGCCGGGCCGATCCGCGCCGGCGCGGACCCCGCCGTGATCGCGCGCGACTACGCCCGCGGCGGCGCCGGCGCGCTCAGCGTGCTCACCGATCGCCAGTTCTTCGACGGTGACCTCGGGTTCCTCGCGCGTTGCCGCGCGGCGGTCGCGCTGCCGCTTTTGCGCAAGGACTTCCTGATCGACGCCTACCAGGTCGCCGAGGCCCGCGCGGCAGGCGCCGACGGCGTGCTGCTGATCGTCGCCGCGCTCGACGCTGTGCAGCTCGCCGAGCTCGCCGCCGCCGCGCGCGACTACGGGCTCGATGCCCTGGTCGAGGTCCACGACCTCCACGAGGTCGACGCCGCGCTCGCCGCCGGGGCGACCTTGCTCGGCGTCAACCACCGCGACCTCAAGACCTTCACGATCGACATGACGCTGACCGCGCAGATCGCCCCGCGCGTGCCGGCGTCGGTCGTGCTGGTCGCCGAGAGCGGCATCCGCTCGCCGGGCGATCTCCATACGCTCGGCGACGCCGGCGCCCACGCCGTGCTGGTCGGCGAGCAGCTGATGCGCGCCGAGTCGCCGGGCGATGCGCTGCTCGCGCTGCGCGGCGTTCAGCTCGGGACCGCGGGATGACGAAGATCAAGATCTGCGGCGTCACCCAGGCCGCCGACGCCGCCCGGGTCGCCGCCGGCGGGGTCGACTTCATCGGCCTCAACTTCTGGCCGAGCTCGAAGCGCTACCTCGCGCCCGAGCGTGCCCCGGCGGTCGCCGCCGCCGCGCGCGGGGCGGGCCCGGCGCTGCTGGTCGGGGTGTTCGTCAACGCGACCCTCGAACAGATCACGGCGATCGCTCGCGACGTCGCGCTCGACGTGATCCAGCTACACGGCGACGAATCTCCGGAGGACGCCGGCGCGGTCGCGAAGCTGACGGGGCGCGCGGTGTGGAAGGCGCTCGCGGTCGGCGACGCCGGCGATCTCGAGCGCCTCGACGCCTGGCCGGTCGATGCGATCCTGCTCGATGCGCCCGCGACCGGCCGGGGCGGCGCCGGCAAGGTGTTCGACTGGAGCCTTGCGCGCGAGGCTCGGCGCCTACATCCGGCACGCAAGCTCGTGCTCGCCGGTGGCCTCGGCTCGCACAACGTCGCCGCCGCGATCGCCGCGGTCGACCCGTGGGCGGTCGATGTCGCGAGCGGTGTCGAGTCAGCCCCCGGCATCAAGGATCCCGCGAAGGTCGACGCCTTCGTCGCCGCGGTCCACGGGCGCCCGCGCGGCTAGCCGAGCCGCACGGCATCGCGCCGGGCGAGCTCACCGCGCCAAGATCTCGCGTCAAGAACGCTCGAAGAGCGCAGGAGGCGTGCAGAAAACGCTCATTACTCAGCTTTTGGCTGTTTAAAACGCTCTAATCGTGTAAAAATCGCTCTCAGTGCTAGAAACGAGTTAAAAACGCTCGATTCGCTAAAAAATTGAGTAAAAATCGCTCGAATAAGTCCAGATCGATCAGAAAACGCTCAACCTGGCGCCAAAGCGATCCAAGAACGCTCAAAACGCGCACAAGTCGCTGCAGCTCATGCCGTCGATCCCGCAGAAGACCACCCGTCGCACGACCAGGCGCCCTGGGGAGCAAGCTCCAGGTCCCGATCCCGATGATGTGCTGCCTCCGGTCCTGGTTTCGGCGACGAACAGCACGGAGCGCAGGAGGTTCGCACAACTGCGAGCGGCCGGGCGAATCCGCGCGGCCGGTCCGCGGCTCTACGTTTCGGTCTCCGAAGCCAGGACGGCTCAGACGATCCGCAACGCGTGGTCGACGATCGTTCCGCGCTTGTTTCCCGACGCATTCATCACGCATCGAACCGCACTTGAATTCATCCCGAACCCCGATGGCGAGATCTTCATCACCGCGCCCACCAGGCGCAGCGTGGTCTATCCCGGCCTCACCCTCAGGTTCGTGCAAGGGCCCGGCCCGCTCGCCGATGATCCGCCGTTCCTCACCATCCGGTC
>Ga0137438_1000216_pt1 | contig 11203 bp, 9 predicted proteins | sample EasRivERMGT157_2_FD_102327 | JGI IMG/M metagenome (GOLD analysis project Ga0137438, IMG submission 102327) | Soil microbial communities from meander-bound floodplain in the East River, Colorado, USA - East River MetaG ERMGT157_2 | ecosystem: Environmental > Terrestrial > Soil > Floodplain ... | reverse complement strand
TAAGCAATTGCCGCGCTATCTTGAAATTACCGAGGCGTCAGGATTCAAAGAGATCACGCTGCCACCTGTTATCGGAGCAGCGGATGGACGACTCTGGCGTTCGATTCCGAATCGCAAATGGCACGCCGAACTGTTAGGTGAGATTCCAGCAAGCAAAGAGGTCGTACTGTTTCATCGAAAAACGTAGGGCGAGTTACTTTTGCTTCGGCAATTTTTTCGGAAGCGAGAGACATAGAGGCACGATTACTCGCGCGATGCCAACGGCAGTGTCCTGAATTCGTTGACGACAACCGGCTTCGTCTGTGTTCCATAGTTCAGTTTTCTTTGCTGCGTCTAAGAGACCCATAGCAGTCAGTGCGAGCCCGTACTTGAACACAAATGCGACGGCCGCTTCCTCCTCTTTTGGGCGCAATTTTTTCGCGTCCTCCAGAAGTCGTGAGGTCTTATTCAGGACCAGTTGAAGCCGCTCAGTATTAGGAATCTTTTCAATCGTAAGCGGTAAGGCCTCCGGGCCATTGTCTGCCTCTTTGATGTCCGGTCGGCTAGGCCCTGCCTTTACTTTCGGATCGGATGGAGGTTTAGGCGGCTGCGGTTCTTTGGGTTGTTCCTCCTCCTTGTTTGGTGCGACAACCAGATTCAGTGTGAGATTAAAGGGGCCACTATTTCGGTTGTCGGTGATACTGGCTTTGGCCGTCAGCGCGCTTCCGACTGGCGCTTGCTTACTTACTGAGCAAGTGAACGTCAGCCTGCCATTAAAGAGATGCAACGTTGGTTCAAATTCGCCAGTAAACGTGCAAACTCCACGATGTCTGTGTCGTGCAAAGTAGTTGTTCTTTACATCTGTAAAAAAAACGACACGCACCGTCGTTCCGCGCGGTGCTTCAAAGTTGGCCACATGAGACTTGTCGTTGCGATTTATAAATGTTGGGAAATCGAGACCGTGAAAAGGCTGAGGCGTACCTTTGATTTTGCCGCCGCTTCCATCTGTTGAGGTATTCGCAGCGACCTTGCCGCTAACTATGCTCCCGAATAAGTCAGCCAGTGTGGGATCGGTGCTTAGTAGTTCTTCTAGCGCACTGATGCCTTCTTCATCGTCAACCGCATTCTTTATTTTTTCTTCATAACGCCTACTGTTGAGTTCATCGAGGCCCTCGTGGTCATGAAGCTCTTTTTGGAGCTTTTTGAACAACTCGTTCAGGAGCGGATCTTCTCGAAATGTCTCTCGGTTGCTCATAAATAATGCATTGCGTGCGTCTTGGCCAAGCTCGGTGCAATCCAGCGTCACAAGCATGCTGCCAGCGATATGCTCCTTGTCGACGGCTTTCGTTCTGAAAAAGTGAGCATCGCGTTTCGCATGGGATTGCCCGTTTATTAGCGCGCGAAGACCGGTTTGCGGTTGGTCGTCGTCGTTGTCGATGTCGATGTCTTTGGATATCTTGAACACCCTTACCTCGGCAGGGATCGTTTCACCCGTGTCGAGTTTGATTGAGATGCTGGCTCCTTCTTCAAAGCCTTCTTCGAGCCGATCCTTGCTCCAGGCGGTAAGCCGATCCCAAACCGTGACACCCATAACATTTGCTTTGTATGCCTCGCGACATTCCATCACGCGAAGTGGCAAAGCCGGTCGCAACAAATACTCTTGTAGCTTCTTGAATTGTTCGCCGCAGATGTTGCTGCGGGCTGCTTTGTAGTCGTACATCTTAACTAGCGTTCCGCTGGTCACCTTTCGTTCTCGTGGCGCACAGACCTCGCCTGATTTTGCAGCGACCTTTGGGACCAATCCAAGAGGTTCTGTTCCCGCGGTGAGGATCGATTTATCCGGGCCAACGAGATAGCGCCAGGAAGGATTTTGCTTTGACGCAAAAAAACATAAAATTGTGTAGGCCCATTCGTGATCAATCGCCTTGTTCACATCCAGAGGAACGCGAGAGACGATGAGTTGCAACTTATATTTGTCGCTGCAGAAGGGGAGAACGCCAGTGCCGCCCATGTTAAAGCGCCCTTGAACGAAGGGTATGGCACCTTTGTAAGAACCCTCATTACTTCCGTAGATTAGCGAGCAAAACGTTCCCGGGAAATTTTCAGCAAGCTGGCCTTCTCCGGCGTCGTAAAGTGATAGGCATGGCCGAGCTTTGGATCCTGTGGCATAGAGCACCATGCTCACTTCTGCGAAACTTCTTACCTGGGAGGCGGTTCGATCAACTAGATCGTCGCCGAAAAAAGTTTCGACTGCTTTCGACATCGACTGAGGTGCATTTGCACTACGCGGATCAATCGAATTCGCTTTGCAGCGCCGCATAAGTATTGCGTCTAGGCTATTGGTGAATTTTTCGACTAATGCCGCTGCGGGCGTACTTTGTTGTCCGTGCACGATCGACTGATTGTTTGGCATGTCTCCGAGATAACGCCAGCGATCTGCGGTTGTTAGCAAGTTCCTGGTTTCCAAAGCTGCAACAACGGACTCTTCGTCTTCGGCTTCTAGTAATTCAGTCAACAAAGCGATGTCGCGCATATCAGGGGACCCCGTAATTTTTGCGGCGTCTTCTAGCCGAGTTCTACTGTGATCTTGACGGCATCGATCGGCACTCCGGCTGCGGCGGCTATTTGCTGCTTCGCAGCGGCGATTACATCACCCAGGGTTGCGCTTGCCGCAGTTGGCGAAGGAGTTGACCTAAGTGTTGAGGCGGATCCAGGGAGTCGATACTTCGCCCACTTTTCGGCGAAGCCCCCTGCCTTGGAAGCTTCATCAAACCAAATATTCCAGGTCCTGTTTTCTCCCTTGGTATTGGGATTGGAGGCGAGCCAGTCGGCGTGGGTGGTACGGACTGCGTCTACGGCGACCTCCGTCGGGACAAGGTAGGCGATCACTGAACCTGCGGTCCGCGGAATCTCCGGCATCACAATTAGCAGATGATCGGTGCCTTCGATGTTAAGGGCTGCACCTTTTCTGGCGCTAGCAGCTAGAGCTACAAGCACATGGTCATTGCACGTCCGCACTCGAACCGTCTCGCCGTTCGGAAGTGTGTATTGCATTGACCTCGTATTGGTTTTGAGCCGCTCAAGGGGGCGATTGGCTCTCTTCATCAAGCTGAGGCCGACCTTAAGTAGTTCTTCGTTAGGAATTCGCCCTGCCGGCATACTTATACTCCTTAAAGGACCCTTATACAGTTTTAGATATACCTTAGTCAAGTGTATAAGGGTTATAAGTCCAAAGTAATACGGCCATAAGGGTCGAGTGTTATACGAGAATTACAACGCCTTTCTCCTAGACCGCGGGCATCGCATACGTAGGGAAGGGCATTGCGCCAGTCTCGCCAATGATCTCCCCCGCGCCTGCAAGGTCAGAGTCGCAACCCGGGCGCACGAAGAGGAGAACATAGAAAGCTAGAAGAAAAGATAACGTGACATCGGTGAGTAACTGATCTCAAGACCCTGTCGTCCTAACTCCGTGTCCTCTGTGCTCTCCGTGCCTCCGTGTTGGGTGTAAGTGTTATCGAGCTTTCGTCGCGCTGAACAGCGCCAGCCCGCAACCGAGCGCTGCCACCAACGCGCAGAACGCTCCCAGGCCGGCAAAGCCGCTGATCGCAATCAGCCAACCGCCCACCGAACCCGCCAGCAACCAGCCCATGCTGGCCATCGTGATGTTCAATCCGAAGAGCGCGCTGCGAAGCTCGCTCGGCACCTCGGCGAGAGTGGCCATCAGCGATGGTCGCCCGGCGGCGTTGACGAAGGAGAACACGAATCCGAGCGCGACCGATACTGCGAGCCCTGGATGCCAGGCAAGCAGCGGCAGCGCTACCACGGCCGTCAGCGCGGACCCGATCGCGAATACGCGCGCCCGCAAGCGCGTGTGATCGGCGATGCGGCCGCCCACTATGTTGCCGGTCAAATTGCCCGCCGCGACCAGTCCGAGCACCAGCGCGAGGCCGCCCAGCGCGATGTCATAGGCGTGCTGCAGATAGGCCGGCAGGAAGATGGCGACCACGGCGAAACACATGCGTTCGGTTGTTCCGGCCACGAGCAGCGCGATCAGTTTTGGTTTGAAGAGCGCGGCGTATGGAATCTTCGCGTGTGCAGTATGCGGATGCCGAACTGGATCGCTGGGTGTCGTCAGTCGCACTGCGATCGCCGATAACAGCACGAACACGCCGTGGGTCGCGATCGCGCCCCGCCATCCGCCGAGCGCACCTAACAACGTGACGAGCGGCACACCCAGCACGAGCGACAGCGATTGTCCGGTTATCACCCAGCTCATCGCGCGCCCACGCATTCCCGGCGTGGCATTTTCGGATACGACAGCGTAGACGATACCCATGAAGGCGCCACCGCCAATCCCGCTCAGAATCTGCCAGCCCATTGCGGCTGCATAGGTGTCCGAAGTTGCAAAGCCCAGCCGCATGATGCCCATCATGAAAACGCCACCCACCAGGATCGCGCGCCGGCCGAAGCGATCGGCGAACAGCCCGGCGACCAGGGACGCGACACCCCAGGCCAGTGCCTGGATGGAAAAGAGGTGCGCGATCGCAGGCAGCGTGCTCGCGAGATCGCGGGTAATCAGATTGAGGAACGGCGCCATGCTGGCCCCGGCCGAGGTGACGAAGAACGTCGCCGTACACAGCGCGATCAGCAACGTCATCATTTGGCGGCTATTCATTGCCAGGCGAAAGGTGAAAGCGGAAAGGTTAAAGTGAAAAGCGACTTCCACTGGAATATTACCCGTTCCAAAAGCACAATAGCGCCGGTTCAAGGCGCTATTGCAGGCGAAAAGGCAAAAGCCGAGCAGTTGGGCAAGCACTAATGGTCTAGACTAATTTCACCTTTCACCTTTCACCTCGTCCCTCGCCCCTGCCGTGTCACCGAGAGGTGACGCAGTTCACATCTTTTTCCAATCTCCCCCCTGTTCGAATGCATACGCCGCGCGATAGATCGTCGCTTCGTCGTGATGCTTGCCGATCAGCATCATGCCGATGGGCAGGCCGTCCACGAAGCCGCAGGGTACGGTCATTGCCGGGTGGTGGGTGATGTCGAAGGGGCAGGTGTTACCGATCATCTCCAGGGCGCGCTGGAAATATTCCTCGCGCGAACATCCGGGCGCGGGCAGCGGCTGTGCTTTCATGGGCATCGTCGGCATCAGCAGCAAGTCGTACCGTGCCAACGCGGCGTCGTAGGCTTCGATCAGCCGCTTGGTAACGTTCATCGCTTTGCCGTAGTAGTGGCTGCCGTGATACTTCTTGATATACACGCCCAGCGTGGTCAGCACCTTGGTCGTTTCGGACAACTCGTTCGCGCGCAGCTCCCAGCCGTGCAGCTTGTCCATCATGCTGGTCATGTAGAGATCCGGCCGGCTCAGCCCGTAACCGTCGCCGAACATCATCGTCTGCGTGATGCCCTCGACGCCGATCGGCGTCCAAAGCACCGGCCCGATCAGGTGCGCCGGAATGGAAACGTCTTCGACCTTGGCGCCTAACGTCTTGAACATCTCGACCGCTTTTTTCACCTTCGCATCGGAAGCGACTTCCGATTCCGGCCGGCCGAAACCCTCCTTGACCACGCCGATCTTGAGGTCCTTGACGCCGCCGTCGAGCATCTTCGAGTACTTCACCTTCTTCGGTGCGCCGTATTGGCGCGGGTCGTATCCATCCGGTCCTGCCATCACTTCGAGCATCAGCGCGTTATCGGTCACCGTCGCGGTCATCGGCCCGGTGTGGTCGACATAGATTTCGATCGGCATGATGCCGGTGTAAGGCACCAGTCCGTGCGTGGGCTTCATGCCGTAGATGCCGCACCAGGAAGAAGGCATGCGGATGGAACCGCCCTGGTCGCAGCCGATGGCGAGATCGGCCTCGCCCAGCGATACCGCGACGCCGCTGCCCGACGACGAGCCGCCGGCGGAGTAGCCCATCTTGTGCGGGTTGTGCACCGGACCCTTGGCCCCCGTGTGGCTGCCGCCCGAAATGCAGTAAGACTCGCAATGCGTCTTGCCGACAATTTCCGCGCCCGCATCGAGCAGGCGCGCGACTATGGTGGCGTCGATCTCGGGCACGTAGCCTTCGAGAATCGAATTGCCGTTCATCATCGGCACGCCCGCCACCATGACGTTATCCTTCACGGCGACCCTCTTTCCCTTCAACGGACCCGACGACGCACCCTTGATCGAGGTCTTCACATACCAGGCATTACGCGTGTTCTCGGATGGGTCCGGGAAATAGCCCGGCGTGCGCGGATACTTCACCGCCGGCAGGCAATCCGGCATCGCATCGACCATGTTGTAGGCATCGATGTTGGGTTTGATCAGCCCGAGGTAGGACTTCACATCGTCCTCGGTGAGGGCAAGGCCGACTTCTTCAGCGGCGTCCCAGATCTGTTCCGGCGTTGGATATTGCACTGCCATGATGGTCTCCTCTTATGATGTGAACAGCGTTAGTCGTGCAGCGCGGTCTGATCTGCGCATTTTGTTTCAGGGGGCAAGCAGCCGAATCAACTCGGGGTCGTCGCGAACCTTTGCCGACGGGCCCTCGAGCACAATCTGTCCCCGGTCCATGACGTAGCAGTATTGCGAGACTTGCAGCGCCATCTTCACGTGCTGCTCGACAATGACGACGGCGATGGTTTTTGACAATTGTTCCAGGCGAGCGGCGATCTCCTCGATCACCCCATGCCATACCCCCTCGGTCGGTTCATCGAGCATCAACAGACTGGGTCTGCCGAGTAACGCGCGGCTGATGGCCAGCATCTTTCGCTCGCCTCCGGAAAGGGTACCGGCCTGCTGCGACAGGCGCGTGGCAAGCAGCGGGAACAGCGTGAGCATTTCTTCCATGCGCTCCTTGCCCCTGGGATCGGTCATCGCGCCGATGAGCAGGTTTTCCCGGACCGTCAGCCTGCCGAACACCCCTTGTTCCTGGGGGACGTAACCGATGCCAAGGCGCATGCGCCGTTCGGTTGGCAGCCGCGCCACGTCACTACCGTCGAATTGCACCGCCCCGCGCGCCGGAAGCAGGTCGCCCGCCAGCGTTTTGAGCAGCGTCGTCTTGCCGGCGCCGTTGCGTCCCAGTATCGCCACGCCGCCGCGCGACGGGACCTTGAGCGAGACGTCGAACAGCGCCTGGCTGGTTCCGTAGTAAGTGCACAGCCCCCCGGCGTCGAGCAAGGGCGCATTCAGGAACGCGCTATCAGGCATGGCTCAGATAGGCCTCCTTGACCTTTTCGCTGTTCTGCACTTCGGCGGCAGGACCGCTTGCAACCACCTGCCCCTGGTCGAGCACTGTCAGCGAATCACAGATGTCCCGGATGAAATCCAGGTCGTGCTCGACGATGAGCAACGAACAGATTTGTTTGATCGGTGCGAGCAACTCACCGGTGGCACGGCGCTCCTGCGCGCTCATGCCGGCAGTCGGTTCATCGAGCAGCAGCAACCTGGGATTGCCGGCGAGTGCCATCGCAATTTCCAGCCACTGTTGCTCGCCATGCGAGAGAACGCCGGCCAGATCATTTATTCTGCTTGCCAGGCGGAACTGGGCCAGTGTCGTTGTCACCCGCTTGTCCAGCGCGCGGCGCGAACCCGAGAACAGCAACGTCGCCAGGCTGTCCTGTGCCTGCAGCGCAAGCAGGATATTGTCGTACACGCTCAGCTCCGGCAGCACGCTGGCGATCTGGAATTTGAGGCTCAGGCCCGCACGCGATCGCTCCGCGGGTGCGGCGCGGCCGATGTCGGCACCGAGAAAGCCGATGGTTCCCGCATTCGCTATTTCAGCGCCCGCAATGCACTTCAACAAGGTGCTCTTGCCCGATCCATTGGGGCCGATCAAGCCATGAAATTCCTTCTCGCGCACGGTCAGGTCGACGCCATTGAGCGCAGTCAGGGCGCCGTAGACCTTGGTGACATTGCGCACCTCGAGCAGATTCATGCGATCGCTCACGCCGGATTCTTGTCGGTGTCGTTCTTCGCCGCTGCGTCGTCGGGCCGGCCGAAGGACCCTATTCGTTCGCGGTCGGAAACGAGAAAACCGATCAGACCCGTGGGCCGGAACATGACGATGACCAGAAGCAGCAGGCCGAGAATGATCGGCCACAGCCGCTGGTACTCCTGGGACAGCATGAAGCTGAGGTACTCGATCATGCCGGCGCCAATTACGGCGCCGATCAGGGTACCGACGCCGCCGAAGAGAACATACAGGACGACCTGGGTCGACAGAACCGGGCTGAGTTGGCCGGGCCCGACGTAGCCTTCGTGAAAGGCGTACATTCCCCCCGCGAGCCCGGCGATGAGGCCTGCCAGGGCAAAGACGATGCCCTTCACATGCTGAACGCGGTAGCCGAAGAAAGTGATCCGCGTCTCATGCTGGCGGATTCCGGCGAGAACCAGACCGAGCTGCGAACGCGTCAGGAATTTGAGCGCAACGTAGATGCCAAGCAATATGGCCAGCGCCATGTAATAGAACCACACACCCTCTGCAATTTCGTGATTGCCCAGCGTCAACCGCGGAAGCGACGGAATGCCGTTTTGCCCTCCGACATAAGACCAGCCGCGCGCGAGCCTCTCCACCACGTAGGACCCGGTCAGTGTTCCCAGTGCCACGAACACGGTGGTCGGCACGCGCCGGCCGAGGATGACGATAAACGCCAGGATCAGCGAGACGATCAGGCCGACCAATCCGGCAACGGGCAACAGCACCAGAACCGAGGTAATGCCCGCCTCGGTGGCCAGCAAAGCCGTGCAATACCCGGCCATGCCGAAAAACAGCGCCTGGCTGAAGCTGAGAATTCCGGCGTAACCCCAGACCAGGTCGAAACTCAGCGCGAGCAAGCCGAGGATGAACACGCGCGTGAGAAACAGCGTCCAGAAATCATCAGCGAAAACCGGAAGGATCAGGCTGGTGGCCAGGAGTCCGAGTTCCACCCACGGAATAACTTTCCGCAACGGTAGCGACGACGTCGACAGCTCGGTGGATTGACTCATCTTCCAGGTGATCGAAACTCAGGCGATCGAATTGCACGGAACGCGGCCCCGGTCACGCTGCTCCCGGGGCCGCGGCCAAACTTCAATCGCGCTAGGCGCACTCGCCGGGCATGACCGGCCCCTTGCTCTTTTCCACGATCTCGTACTTTCCGCCCTTGGAGACAGCGGTGTACATGTTCATCTTCACATGGCGCGTGCCGGGAACCATTTCGCAGCCTCCGCCCGGCCCGTCGCTGATCTTGGCGTGATCCAGCGCCGCAGCCACGGGCTCGCGATTTACGCTCTTGGCCTCTTTCACGGCGGCTTCCCACAGCTTGATGCCGCGGTACATGCCGGTCGAGCCACTGCCCGCGTTATACGAGGTATTGCCGAACAACTTGCCGTACTCCGCCTGCAGCTGATTGCCGAAGGGATCGTTGATCGCCCTGAAATAATCCAGGCAGCTCGCCAGCCCTTCGACCTCGTGCGGCGGCGTAATCGTAATCGCGTTTTCGTCGTAATAAACACAGGAAAGGCGGCCGCCATTCTTGAGGAACCCGGCTTCATATAGTTGCTTGAAGAACGCCGCGACTCCGGGCGGAATAGTGGTGTTGAAGACCACGTTGACTCCGCTCGACATGATCTTGTTGACGGTGGCACTGTACTCGTTGTGATCGACCGGAAAATATTCTTCGCCGATGACCTCGCCGCCGTTCTTCACGATCGCCTTGCGCGCGTAGGCGTTCAGGGTATGCGGCCACACATAGTCCGCGGAAGGCAGGTAGAACTTTTTGCCGCCGTTCTTGATCAGCCACGGGATAAGGGTGTCGCATTGCTGCGCGGGGGTGGGGCCGGTGCAAAACAGGTATGGCGTGCACTCCTTGCCCTCGTAGAGTTGCGGATAGATATAGAGCGTCTTGCCGCGATTGACGATCGTGTCCTTGATGGCGTTGCGCATGGAACTGGTGATGCCGCCGAAGACAACGTCCACCTTGTCCTGCGTCACCAGCTTGCGCACCTTGGTGACCGCGAGCTGTTCATTGGTGGCGGTATCCTCGAGGATCATCTGCAACGGCCGGCCGAGCAGGCCGCCGCCCTTGTTGATCTGGTCGATCACCATCTTCGCCACCTGCGAATTGGGAATGCCGCCCCAACTGATGGCGCCGGTCAGGTCCGTGGCGATGCCCACCTTGATGGGCGCGGCGGCCCAGACGCCTTTCGGGTTATAAAGGTAGCTGCCTCCGCCGAGCGCGATCATGCCCGTGAGCAGGCTGGTGCGTTGCAGGAATAGCCGTCGGGAAGCGGATAGCGGGCGACTGCTGCGGTCGTCGTTGTTCATTGTCAGTTCCTCCACTTTGATAAAAGGCCTTCCGGCCGAACCTTCACGATCGCGATCGCGATAATGAAGACCACAACATCTGCCACCACAGGCTTGATCGCCCACGGCAGCGCGGCGCTGGTGGCGCCCACCAGCGCCGCGCCCGCGATGGCGCCCTCGAAACTGCCCATGCCACCGAGCATGACTGCAAGAAAAGATTTAATCAGGAAGGGTACACCCATGTCCGCGCTCATAGCGTAGATCGGCACCATCAAACCGCCGGCGAGGCCGGCAAGCGCGGCCCCGAAAGCGAATGTCGCGGCGTAAACCCGGCTGGTCGAGATACCCGATGCTCTTGCCAGCGCAGGGTTCTCCAGCGCGGCGCGTACCTGCAATCCGAAACGCGTGCGGGTCAGCAGAAGGTAGCAGCCCACCATCACGGCAACCGTAATCAGGATCACCGCGGTGCGCCAACGGGAAACGGAAATCTCGCCAATCGAAAACGAGCCGATCAGGGGAGCGGTGACGGAATAAAACTGGCCGCCCAACAGCGAACGCACGGTCTCGCGCAAGGCGAGCCCGATGGCATAGGTGCCGAGCATCGCGACGATCGGCGTCGCATAGAACCGGCGGATGGCGACGCGTTCGAGCGCGAGCCCGACGGCGCCGACGGCGAGGGGCGCCGCGACCATGCCCGCCCAGACAGGCAGTCCGTTATCGATAAAAAGGTATACCGTGTACGCGCCGAGCAGGACGAATTCGCCGTGAGCAAAATTGAAGATGCCCATCATGCTCGCGATCACGCCGAGGCCAAGCACGACCAGCACAAAGATTGCGCTGTATGCAAGAACGTCGAAGAGGAATGGAATGATCGTCACGCAGACTAGCCTGCTTTGTGCGTGAGACATTATGCAGGAATGCAAAGTCTCCCGTATCCGCAAACCTTGCCG